>Ga0315277_10006979_pt1 | contig 14672 bp, 12 predicted proteins | sample YL17G05_15_MG_FD_203695 | JGI IMG/M metagenome (GOLD analysis project Ga0315277, IMG submission 203695) | Sediment microbial communities from Yellowstone Lake, YNP, Wyoming, USA - YL17G05_15 | ecosystem: Environmental > Aquatic > Freshwater > Lake > Sediment | place: USA: Wyoming | collected... | reverse complement strand
CGGTTCGGGGCGCAGCGGGACGTGGGCCGGCCCGCCGTTTACACGACGACGGTCCTTACCGTCAAATAATCGGATTGTCTCCGCACCGTGATGAGGAGGACCGCGGCATCGGCCGCGGCGGCATCCCAAGTTTGAAAAAAAGCTGAAGATGCGTATATTGGGAAAGGTCTAAAAGAGCCATGTCCGGACACGAGATACGGGACGTCAAGGACTATTGGGAGAAACACGCCCGGCGCGATCCCCTGTGGGCCATCCTGTCCGATCCGGCCAAGAAGGGCCGAAAATGGAGGTTGGCCGAGTTTTTCGAGACGGGACGGCGCGAGATCTCCATCCTTCTCTACCGGCTGGACAGCCTCAATATTCCTTTTCCCAAAGGGCGGGCGCTCGACTTCGGCTGCGGCATCGGCCGTCTGACCCAAGCCCTGGCGTCTGATTTTGAATCTGTGGCGGGCGTCGATATTGCGGAGACCATGATCCGCCTTGCCGACAAGCTCAACCGGTTTCCGGACAAGGTTCGCTACCACGTCAACCCGGAATCCCATCTTAAAATATTTCCGGACGGATCCTTCGATTTCATCTATTCGAATATCGTCCTCCAACACATCGAGCCGCGGATTTCTCAAGCCTACCTGGAGGAATTCCTCAGGGTTCTTCGTCCCGAAGGGCTCCTAATCTTTCAATTGCCGTCCCACCTCCGCGACAAAGAGTCCCTGCCCCAAAACGTCGGTCCGATGAACGACGCGGCCTATTCCTCCCGGATCAAGTTGGAAGGCGTGCCGGAGTCGCCGCTCCCTCCGTCGGCTGAGTTCGTCCTCAAGGTCTATATTCGAAACACGAGCCCCGAGGATTGGGTCCGCCAAGATGCAGCCCCGATCCGCGTCGGCAACCATTGGCTGTCGAGCGACGGGACAACCATGCTCATCCTGGACGACGGGCGGACGCTTTTGCCGAGAGTCTTGCCGGCGGGAGAGGAATGCCTCGTTTACCTGACCGTCCGCACGCCCGGCTGTCCGGGCGAATACCTCTGCGAGGTCGATCTCGCCCACGAATCCATATCCTGGTTCAGAGACAAGGGCGCCGCGGCCGTCCGATTTCCCGTCGAAGTCGGGGAGAGCGAAGGTCCAAGGACGGGCCCGGATGCGCCGAATTCCGGAAAGCGAGTTCTTCACGAGAGCGGGCCTCTCCCTTCCGCTTCCTTCGACCCGGCCGGCTTTGAGGCGTTGGACGAACTCTATCGAAAAGAGCTTGATGCGGCCCCTGAGCTGGAGGATTTTCCCATGCACGGCATCTCCAAGGACCGGGTGGTGGATTTCCTGGTTTCCAGAGGGGCCTCCATCATTCGCATCGAAGAGGACGAACACGGCGGCCGGGAGTGGGTCGGTTACCGGTATTTCGTCCGCCGCTATTCGGCGGTCTGACCGGTCCATGCTATACTATTCACCAAGAGAGAAGGCGGCAGAACATTCGGAGGTGACCCGATGAAGCGCAAGGATTTTCTGAAAGGAACGTGCGGACTGACGGCGCTCTTCGGCTCGTGGATGGCCGGTGGAACGGCCGCCTTCGGCCAGGAGCAAAGCGCCGCGACCGATTCGAAAAAGGCCGAGGCCTATAAAAAGAACGTCCACGGCTATCTTAAAAGCTTGATGGACAGCATGGACAAGAACCTTTCCGAGGCCGAGCGGACCGCCGTCCAGGAGGCCAACGGCCGGGCCTGCGCCGTCCGCGGCGGATCGTTCGACTGGGCCAAATCCTTCGGCGGGGACGTCGACAAGTTCCTGGCCGAGATGCGCAAGCACATCGGCGAGACAAACGCCGTGCGCGACGGCCGGACCGTCCGCCTGACATACGAGAAATGCTTTTGCCCCCTGGTCGCCGATCTCAAGGAGCCGATCTCACCCACTTATTGCCTCTGCACCCAGGGATGGACTAAGGCCGTCTACGAGGCCTTGACAGGAAAGCCGGTCCGGGTCGCGCTCAAAAGCTCCATCAAGCGCGGCGACCCCCAGTGCCTGATCGAGGTCGAGCTCGCCTGAAGCCGGCTCTCGCCGCTCGATCACTTGGGTCGAGCCCGGTCTTTTTTCCAGCGAAGTCGCCGGGCGATCCCCATTAAGATGTAGAGCGGGCCGTAGACCGCGGCCGCGACCGCCGTGGCGCCGATGTTCCCGCCCTGGAGGAGCGACACCCACAGCCCGAACTGGTCGTCGTTGATAAGATAGGTCCAAGTCGAGGCCGGCCCCCGGAGGCCCATCCGGTCCGGGTCGATCCGGCCCGGATCGGCGGGAAGCGATCGGAACGCTCTCAGGATTCCGGCTTCGATCTTGGGCTCCAGCTTGACGAATTCCTCGTTGGCGATCCTCTGGAATTCGGCGACCGGGGATCGGCCGCCCACGCTCGCCAGGTGAATGCCCTCGCGGACGTCGGCCAGGACGGCCAGGTGCTCCTTCCAAGCCAGGTCGATCTCGCGGAGCACGATCCGCCGTTCGAGATCGGCCCAGGCTTGCGGGGTCATTTGGGAGCGAAGCCTGGAGCAAATCCTCCGGACCTTGCGCCCGAGCGGATCCGGCAGCCCGTCCCCGGCCAGAATCTCCTCGCGCCGGCCGTGGATGATCTGCCGCTGTTTTTCGAGCAGGTAGGCGTACTTGCGGAGCGTCTTGCGGATTTCGAAGTTCTGGCCTTCGATGATCCGCTGGCCCCGGGCGATCTCGCGGGCGACCAGGGGATTTTCGAGCGGGGCGTCCAGGCGGAGCGATCGGAGGCTCTTAGGCAGCAGGTTTCGGACCCCGTACTTCTCGACGAGCGGATCTTCGAGGCTGACGAAGAAGCGGGACGAGCCTGGGTCGCCCTGGCGCCCCGCCCGCCCCCGGAGCTGCCGGTCGATCCGCAGGCTTTCGTGCCGGTTGGTGCCGATGACGTAAAGACCGCCCAAGCCGACGACCTTGTCCCGCCCCTGCTCCTTGTCGCCCCCGAGCTTGATATCCGTCCCCCGGCCGGCCATGTTCGTAGAAATGGTCACGGCGCCGGGACGGCCGGCCTGGGCGATTATCTCGGCTTCGAGCTCGTCGTTCTTGGCGTTAAGGACCCGGCAGTCGACGGCTTTCCCCCGCAGGGCGTCCGCCAACTCATCGGACTCCCTGACGCTGGCCGTTCCGACCAGGACGGGGCGGCCGGCGGCATGTTGGCGGCCGATCTCCTCGATCAGGGCCTCGGACTTGGCCGCCTTGTGCGTGAAAACCGCGTCCGGAAGATCGCGGCGGATGCAGGGGAGGTGCGGGGGAACGACGACGGTCTCCAGCCCATAGAACTCGTGGAACTCATCGGCGGCGCTCTGGGCGGTCGCGGTCATGCCGCCGACTTTAGGGTAGAGGCGGATGAAGTGCTGGAGGGTGATCGATCCCAGGATCGCCCCGCCCGCGCCCGGCCGGAGCCGTTCCTTGGCCTCGACCGCGGCCTGGAGGCCGTCGGGCCAGTGGCGGTCCTCGACGACCCGGCCCGTGAACTCGTCGACGATCTCGGCTTTCCCTCCGCGGACGATATAGTCCACGTCGCGCTGGAGAAGATACTCGGCGTGGAGGGCTTGGTGGACGCCGGTCAGGAGGTCGATGGCGCCGGGCGCGTGGAGGTCCAGGCCGCCCAGCCGGCTTTCGATCTTGTCCAAACCTCCGTCGGTCAGGACGAGGTTCCTCTCGCCCTCGTCCGTCTCGAAGTCGAGCCCGGGCCGGAGACCCTTGACGACTTCGGCCAGGCCGGCCGCGGCCGCCGTTTCCGCCTCCATCCGGCCGGCGATGACGAGCGGGACGCGGGCCTCGTCGATCAGGATGGAGTCGGCCTCGTCGACGATCGCGAACTGGAACGGCCGCTGGACGAGGTCGGCCGGGGCATAGTAGAGATGATCGCGGAGATAGTCGAACCCGGCTTCCTTGGCGGTGGCGTAGGTGACATCCGATGCGTAGGCCCGCCTCCGCTCCGCCGCCGATATCCCGTCCTGGACGCAGCCGACGCTCAAGCCCAGGAATTCGTAGATGGGCCCCATCCAGGCGGCGTCGCGGCGGGCCAGGTAATCGTTGAAGGTCAGGATATGGACTCCCCGTCCGGACAGGGCGTTCAGGGCGGCCGGAAGGACCGCCGCCAGGGTTTTCCCCTCGCCGGTGTTCATCTCGACGACGCGTCCCTTGTGGAGCGCGATCCCGGCCAGCACTTGCTCGTCGTACGGCCTGAGCCCGATCCTCCGCCGGGACGCTTCCCGAACGAGGGCGAACGTCTCGACCAGGAGATCGTCCGAAACCTCGCCTTGGCGGGCCCGTTCCTTCAGTCGCGCCGCGATTTTTTGCAGCTCGCCGTCGGAGGATCGGCCGAGGTCGAGCCGGTCGATCGCTTTAAACAGTTTTCCGTATTCGGCCAGATCGTATTGAATCGGGACGCCGCGCGTCCTGTTCCAAAAATCCCTGAACCGGTTCGCGTTCGCTGAAATCATGTTGACTCCTCTCTAGTCCCTAATCCCGCTGGCGATTCGAACTGAGCGCAGGGAAGAGGGTCAGAGAGGCGGGCTTCGAGGCGGGGCGATTTCCCGAACGTAGGGCGGGATGAAAAAAACGGGTCGCTTAGGTGCGGCGGGCGCGACGGCAAGAATCGAGCTGAGGACCCATATCAGAAATAAGAGCAGGGGAGGGACGACCAGGCCGACCAGGAACAGGAGCGGCAGCCAGAGGATTAGAAAAATCCTCCTCTCGGGCGCGGCCGTTTTCGTCCAAGCCGTCCGGGAAGATTCAATCATTGCTGGCGGCGTTCCTTGTTTCGAGAGTGAATAATAGGCCGATGCTCCCTTGTTGTCAATTATTAATGGGGCCGGGGCCGCCGCGCCGATAAGTTGACGCCAGCTTCTTGTAGGACTCGATATCCACCAACCCGTTGTCCTCGGCCAACTTGCAGGCGAAGTCAAAGTCTTCTTGGGCGTCCTTCCTGTTCTCTTCGGGGACCTGGGTCATGGCGAAAGCGCAGAGGTCGAGCAGCGTCAGAATCAACATCTTGTTGTTTCTCATGGTCTTGCTCCACCGTATATAATATGCATATTCCATGCCAATTTATCAGGGTGAAGCGTGTAAAAAAAGAGGGCTGGACCGAGCCTGTAACGATTGTTTACAAATTGGACGCTCCGGCCGCGCCGCTACGGATTCTTCTCGCGGAAGGAGGCCTTTCTGGGCGGCCTGAAGTTTTTAGGCGTCCTATGGCTTGTCTCGGGCTTATTCATCGCCGTGGGAGCCGTCCTCGAAGTTCGTCTCATGCTCGGGCTCGTCGGCGGTTGAACAGCGGCTCACTCGCCGAGCAGCTTGAGGATCGTTTTCCTTTTCTCGCGGAAGGCCGGGACGTTGATGTCGTACTGGGTGAAGCCGTAGACGACCTGCCGGGCCAGCTCTTTCGCCTCGTCGGGGCGCTTTTCGGCCAGCCGGCAGAGGAGCTCGTGGTCGACGATTCCGTCCCGCATCGCCTCGAGCCGGATCGAGGAAAGGACCCGGCCCTGGGCCGGATAGACGATCCAGGAGTCGCCGGCCGGGAGGACCAACCCCGATTCGGTCTGGATCCGGGTTGTCTCGTTGAACGGATCGTCCGTCCACCAGTTGAATCCCCAATGGAGATAGCCGGGCGAGGCATACCGGAAATTGATCCAGTGCAGCAGGCGGGTCTTGATCAGGGGCTGCTCGATGAAGCGGTTCGCGTATTCCCCCTGGGGGAAGACGCAGGTGTAGAACCAGACCTCGTCGCCCTTGGCCGCGGTCTCGGCGTAGAAGGCGTTGTCGGTGTCGAAAAAGTTGAGCTGGGGCACCCAGACATCGAGCAGGTCGGCCAGGTTCCGGGTGTGGCAGGCCTCGATGATCTTCAAGCCGGGGGCGTATTGCCTGACGAAGCGGGCGATCTCGACGTAGGAGGCGAAATTCTCCTCGATCGGCTCGTCGGCAAGGTGCTGCATGTAGATGTCCGTCCAGCCTTTCTCCGCGAGATGCGCGGCCAAGGCCGGCAGGAATTGGGAATAAAAACGGACGGCCCGCTCGTCCGAGATCGGGTATCTCCGGAATTCGACCGCGCCGGCGCCGCTCACCTCGGGAACCGAGACCACGAACGGCGTGAGCCAAGTGCTTTCCCGGCCGCCGATGTGGCCGCCCTCGATCCGGCCGATGACTCCCTCCTCGATGAAGATACCGACCGTCTTGTCGAATCTGGCGAAATCGAAGCCGTAGCGGCCGTTGTCCAGCGTGTAGGCCGTCAGCTCGAGCGGGGGGATGAGCGCGACGTTTTGGCGATAGTCGGCCATGGCCCGGGCCAGCGCGCGGAGAAGCTCCCAGTACCGTTCCGAGTAGGGCTCGACCGGCCGTCCGCCGTTCATCAAGCTCAGCCTGTCCGCTTCGGTGCTGAACCAGTTGGTGACCCAAAGCCTTGTTTTTTCGATGACGGGCGGGTAGACGCGAACGGCGCATTCGCGGGACGTCCGGAAGCTCCGGCCGTCCAGGGTGCCGGTCAGGGCGATCGTTCCCTTGTAAAGGCCGGGCGGCGCCTCCTTGGGCACCGGGATGCTGACCCAGACCGGCTGGGTCGTCAAGGGCGGAAGCTCGGCCGGGGGCGCGGGCAGAATCGGGTCGGGATAGAAACCGGACGGCGAGTAAAGCCGGTCCCGGCCCGACTCGGCGGTCGTCCGGCCCATCCTGACATAGCCGACATACCCGATCCTAGCCGGTTCGAGCCGGCCATTGTCGGACCGGAACTCCGTCGCCTCGGCCTTGAAGCCGCGGAGAATTCCCGTCGAACGGAGCGCGAACTGGAAGCTGGCGTGTTCGCCGCGGGCGACGTCGGCCTCGGCCCCCGCCCCTGGGAAGAAGGCGGTCTCGCGAAAGATTTTTTCCAGGGGATCGACGGCCTCGAACAAGAGACGGCCCGGCAGGTCTTCCGTCCGAACCCGGACCTGGGAACACCCGGCAAGTAACACAACGGCGGTCGTCAGGAGCGTTCCCGCGGCCAAATGCGATCGTTGTCTCCTCATGGGAATCTCAGCCGCCCTGGACCGAAAGATCGGCGGCGGGCGGGAACTTGGGCGGATGGCGCGCTTTGGTCGCCTGCTCGAAGGCGAAGGCGAGCTTGATCAGGATCGGCTCGCTCCAGGCCCTTCCGAAAAAGGACAGCCCGATCGGAAGCCCGAAGACGAACCCGGCCGGGACCGTGATATGGGGATAGCCGGAGACCGCGGGCGGCGTCGAACATCCGCCCCCCGAGTAATGGTCGCCGTTGACGAGATCGGTCGTCCAGGCCGGGCCGCCGGTCGGCGCAAGAAGCGCGTCGAGCTTGTGTTTGCCCATCAGGGCATCGATCCCTTCCGTCCGGGTTAAACGGAGGTTCTTGGCCAGGGCGTTCCGATAAGCCTTGTCCGTGAGGGGGCCTTTAGCTTCGGCTTGGAGGAAGAGCTCTTGCCCGAAATAAGGCATTTCTTTGTCGCGGAAGCGCTCGTTGAAGTCGATGATTTCCTTGAGGCTGCGGACCGGCGCGGACGGTCCCAGCCAGGCCAGGTAGGCGTTGAGGTCGGCCTTGAATTCGTAAAGGAGCACCTCGAACTCCGAGTCGTCAACCCGCTTGTTCTTATCGAAGTCGACCGGATCGACCAGGACGGCGCCGAGTTTCTTGAGGTCCTCGAGCCGCGCCTCCATGAGCTTGTCAACCTTGTCATGGAAGCCGAAGAAGCCGCGGACGACGCCGATCCGGGCTCCTTGGAGGCCATTCGGATCCAGGAATTTGCCGTAATCGATGGCGGCGGGCGCGCGGGGGTTCAGGGTCGCGGCGTCCTTGGAATCGGCCCCGGCGAGGGCGGCCAGCAGGGCCGCGGCGTCGGCGACCGTCCGGGCCATCGGGCCGGCCGTGTCCTGGCTATGGGCGATCGGAACGACGCCGGAACGGCTGACCAGGCCGAGGGTGGGCTTGATGCCGACGATCCCATTCGTCGTCGCCGGACAGACGATCGAGCCGTCCGTCTCGGTGCCGACCGCGGCGGCGCATAGACTCGCGGCCGCGGCAGCGCCCGAGCCGGAGCTCGAACCGCAGGGATTCCGGTCCAGGGCGTAGGGGTTCCTGGTCTGGCCGCCCCGTCCGCTCCAGCCGCTCGTCGAGCGGGACGAGCGGAAGTTGGCCCATTCGCTGAGGTTCGTCTTCCCTATGATGACGGCCCCCGCTTCGCGAAGCCGCCGGACCAGGAAGGCGTCCTCGGGCGGGACGGACCCGGCCAGAGCGAGCGAGCCGGCCGTCGTCTGCATCCGGTCCCGGGTGGCGATGTTGTCCTTGATCAGGATCGGGATGCCGTGGAGCGGACCTCGCGTCTTACCGGACTTCCGTTCGGCGTCCAGGGCGTCCGCGATCGTCCGCGCTTCGGGGTTGACCTCGATGACCGAGTTGAGGGACGGTCCTTTCTTGTCGATCTCTTCGATCCGCGCGAGATAAAGGTCCGTAATGGAGCGGGCCGTGAATCGTCCCGACTCCATCCCGGCCCGGAGCTCGGCGATGGTCGCCTCCTCGAGCTCGAACGGTCCGGCCGCCGGCGTACTTGGAGGGGGAGGGGAGGGGCTTCGATCCGCGCGGCGGCATGCCAAGTTTCCGGCCGCCAGCGCGCTTCCAGCCAGGCCGCAATGCAGGAAGTGTCTACGTTTCATGATTCCTCCTTCGGCGTTCGGGGCCTCTCTCTTCGAGGCTGAATCCAGCCCTCGGGTTGAAGGTATCACGCGCCCGGAATCCCGGTCAAGGATCGAATCCGTTCGAGAACTCCCGCCCATGGAGAGCGACGAGGAGAACGTCCGCATCCTCGAGAACGCCGCCCGGGCCCTCAAGCCGGGAGGGAAGCTCATCCTGACCACCTTGAACGCCTTGTTCCCGCTCGCGCACTCGATCAAGGATTTCATGAACGCCCACGGCCGGAAGAGCGAGGCGAACAGCTTCGACCTGATGACTTTCCGCGACCGGTCCGTCCTCGAATTCACGGATGACAACGGCGATGTCCACCGGATCGAATGCAACGAACGCTATTATGCGCCGTCCGAGATCTCATGGCTCCTGAAGTCGCTGGGATTCGTCCGCGTCGATATTTTCGGCTGCCGGCTGGGCGCCTTCAGCCGGGACGACACCCTCACCCCGGACGACTTCGAAATGCTCGTCGTCGCGGAAAAAACGGCGGGCTAGACCGCTCAGGGGGATTATCAGGACTTTGGAATCGTCGCGTCGCTCGGCCGGATCTTGGGGAAGGAGATGGACCGGAGCGTTCCCTCGGCCAGGCTCAGCTTGACGAAAGCGTTGTTCAGCCAGAAATAGTAGAGAGAGCGCCGGTCGGCGCCGTCATTGAGAACCAAGTTGGGAGGGCCCATGACCTCGACGATCTCTTCGAGACGAGCCCCATTGTCGTCGGTCCGAAGGCCGGCCAGACGCGTTTTGATCTCCGAAGGAGGGCTCGGCGCGACCTGGCCTCGAAGCGAGGGCCAAACCGGCCGAGGGACCTCGGTAATGAGGGCGTCGGGCGCAAGGATGTAGGAAAGACTCGCCGCCCGCTTCGGCCCTTCGCTCCCCGGGACGGCGGCCTCCCAGAGAACCTGGAGAAGCGCGCACTCGGCGGGCCGGAAGGTTTCGCAGAGCGGGGCGCGGCAATTCCATCCCTCCCCAAACCCGACATCGGCAATGGGCTTTCCGAAGAGGGACACGAGCTCGGGCCGAAGCTCGGTTTTGGCGCGGGGCTGGTTCGGGATAAGGACGATGGCCGTCAGAAACTCGAAGGGCCGGTCGTCCCCCAAAGCGCGGGCGGCCTCGGGCTGGATGTTCTTGGAAACCGGGACGCTCTTGAAGAGGAGCTTGATGTTGGTATAGTCGCCCCGATTGGCGTATTCGATGAACAGCGCCGTTTCAAAGCTCGGCGGCCCCCAGGCGTCCACGACGGCCTCTTTGGTCATACCCAGACCCAGCCCTTCGAACTCGAACTCGAGGGGATGGGGCGGAGGGCCGGCGTCCAAGGACGGAGATCGATCCTTCTCGCCGGACGCGCATGATGCCATGGCGAAGGCAAGGACGAGAGTCCCAACCATAGCCAGGGCGCGAGCTGTTCTATTCGGCCGAAACCGCAACACAATCGTGCTCCTTGCGGAAATTCTTTTTCCGACCCCTCTCGATTACCTCCACTTTATATCAGACCCGGTCGGGGATGTCAATCCCCTTCGCGGGATCCCACGGACGTAAGTCCGTGGAGCTTCAGCCGGGCTAAGGGCCCGTTTCAGTCGGGCGGCTTGAGCCAACATTGTTTTCCGCCCGCGAATCGGAGAGGAGTGCAAGGAATCGCCGGCCGAGCTTGACGCGATTTCTGTTCCTGATAGAATTGGTTCAGCGACCATGGCAAGAATGCGAACGCGCGAGGCTTCGGTCATTCTATTCTGGGGAGGTCTATGGGGGCTTGCCGAGGCCGTGCTGGGACACGGCCTTCATCTTCTCCGCATTCCCGGACTGGCCGGCTGGATCATGTTTCCGGTCGGTTTCTGGATGATGAGGCGGGCGTTCGCCCGGAACGGCCGGGCCGTCGTTCTGGCCGGGATTCCGGCCGCGGCGGCGGCCGTCAAACTGGCCGATTTTCTACTGCCCCTGTCCGATCCTTTTATGGTCATCAACCCGGCCGCGGCCATCCTCTTGGAAGGACTCGCCGCCGGCTTTCTGCTCATGCGGTCTAAAGAGCGGACGCCGTCGTTCGCCTCGCTCGTCGCGGTCTCGGCCGCCTGGCGGGCCGCCTATTTCGGCTGGGGATCGGCCGCGGCGGCGCTGTGGGGGGCTCCGACAGTTTTCGGGCTGGACGGCTTCGATCCCTGGAGATATTTCGCGCTTGACCCCTTGATCGCCGCCGCCTTGATCCAAGCCGCGTTCCTCGCCGCGCGTTCGGGAGCGGCGGCCGCTCTCAAACTTCGGGCCGGGAGTCGAGGGGTTGACCGGATGGCCGGGCGGCCGGCGTGGGCCGTCGCGTCCATCCTCTGGGCGGCCGCCGTCGAGATCCTGTTGAGACGAGGTTGACGGACCGGCCGCCATGTCCGGATTCAGCGGAATCAAGAAAAAGATCGAGACGGCCTCGATGTCCCGGCGGAGCTTCCTCCATTGGAGTTCCTTCGTCGGCGGCTCGGCTTTCGCCGGGCGCAAGCTGGCCGGCCGCCTCCGCCGCGCCGCGACGGGAGCCGGTTCGGGCCTGCGGGGGCGTTGGGCCGGCGTCCAGGATGACGCGCCCCTGCGCGTCGTCAGGACCGGCTGCCCGTCCCACAACTGCGGCGGCCGCTGCCTGCTTAAAGTCACCGTGAGCGAAGGCCGCATCGTGCGGATCGAGGGCGACGACCGGCCCGGCGATTCGATCGAGGATCCCCAGCTCCGGCCCTGTATCCGGGGACGGTCTTACCTCGGCCGCCAATACCATCCCGACCGGCTCACCCGTCCCATGAAGCGGACCGGAAAGAGGGGGGAGGGCCGCTTCGCCCCCATCTCCTGGGAGGAAGCGGCCGGAATCCTGGCGGCCGGCCTGACTAGGATCAAGGCCGAGTATGGAAACGCCGCGATCTATATTCCCTACGGCACCGGGAGCTACAACCAGCTCAACGGCCGGCAGACCGCCCAGCGCCTTCTGAACCTTTTTGGAGGCTCGCTCGGCTTCTACAACTCTTACTCCTGGGCCGCCATTTCGAACGCGACGCCGACCGTCTACGGGACATCGGTCACCGGAAACCAACGCCAGGATTGGCTCAATGCCCGCTATATTCTGATGTGGAGCTGGAACCCGGCCGAGATGCGGGACGGGACGAACTCCGAGTACTTCGTCCGCAAAGCCCGGGAAAAGGGCGCTCGGGTCGTCTGCATCGATCCGCGGATGACGCTGAGCGCCGTCGCCCTCGCCGACGAATGGATTCCGATCAGGCCCGGCACGGACGCGGCCATGATGTCGGCCATGGCCCAGGTCATGATCGGCGAAAACCTCCACGACGCCGCCTTCGTCCGGGGCCATTGCGTCGGTTTCGACGAAACCCAGATGCCGGCCGGCTGCGAAGGGGCGGAATCCTACAAGGACTACATCCTGGGGACGCGGGACGGGACGCCCAAAACGCCCGAATGGGCCGAGAGGATCACGGGCGTTCCGGCGGCGACCATCGCCCGGATCGCCCGCGAATACGCGACGATCAAGCCCGGCGTCCTTTACCAGGGGTACGGAATGCAGAGGCGCGCCTTCGGCGAGCAGGCCGTCCGGGCCGGCTGCGTTCTGGCTGCCATCACGGGAAACGTCGGCGTCCCGGGCGGGTGGGCGAGCGGAATGGCGCTTCAAGCTCCGGACGGCGGACCCTTCTGGCTCGTTTTTCCGACCGGACGTAATCCCGTCAAGGCCGCCATCCCCTCGTTTTTATGGACGGAGGCCGTCCTTCGCGGCAAGGATATGGGGCGGGCCGACGGGGTCGTCGGCGCCGAGAAGCTCGGGACGAATATCAAACTCATCTGGGCGGTCGCCTCGAACGCCCTCATCAACCAGCACGGGAACATCAACCGGACGGCCCGCATCCTGGCCGATGAAAGCCTCGTCGAGCTTCTCGTCGTCCAGGACAATTTTCTGACCCCGACCGGCCGCTTCGCCGACCTCCTCCTCCCGGCCTGCACCCAGTTCGAGACCTGGGGCCTCGAGGACGGCTGGAAATACGGGGACGAGGTCCTGTTGATGCCCAAGATCGTCGAGCCGCCCGGCGAGGCCTTGAGCGATTACGCCATCTGCGCCAAGGTCGCGGAACGGCTTGGGCTCCGCGAGGCCTACACCGAGGGCCGCTCCGAGCGGGATTGGGTCGCCTGGGCGATCGAGGAGTACCGCAAAACGCGGTTTCCCAACATCCCGGCCCTGGACGAATTCGAGGCCTCGAACGCCGGCGTCTACAGCGTCCCGGTCAAAGCGCCTGCCGTGGCCTTCGTCGATTTCCGGCGCGATCCGGTCCGCCATCCCCTGGCGACGCCCTCGGGCCGGATCGAAATCTTCTCCAAGCGCCTCCACGACCTCGGCCGGCCCGCCGAGATCCCGGCCGTGCCCAAATACGTCCAAGAATGGGAGAGCCCGTTCGGGCCGGAGGCGCAGCGCTTCCCTCTGTCGGTCATCGGGCACCATTACCTGGCCCGGGTCCACTCGACCATGGACAACGTCGATTGGCTCAGAGAGGCCTTCCCCCAGCGCGTCTTCATCAATCCGGCCGACGCCGAGGCGCGCGGCCTCAAGGACGGGGACGAGGTCCGGGTCTTCAACGAGCGGGGGGCGACCGTCCTCCGCTGCCGGGTTACCAAAAGGATTATGCCGGGCGTCATCGCCATTCCCCAGGGCGCCTGGTGGCGGCCGGACAAGAACGGTGTCGACCGGGGAGGCTCGGTCAACGTGCTGAGCTCGGAGCGCTGGACGGCGCTCGCCTTCGGGAACGCGCAGCACACGATCATGGCCCAGCTGGAGAAGGCCTGACGATGAGCCGCTACGGATTCTTCTTCGACGCGAGCGCCTGCTCGGGCTGCAAGACCTGCCAGGCCGCCTGCAAGGACAAGAACGGCCTCGGGGTCGGAGTCCTCTGGCGCCGGGTCTACGAGGTCCAGGGCGGCGCCTGGCGCAAGGAGGGCGGACTCTGGCGGCCGGCTGTCTTCGCCTACAACGTCTCGGTCGCCTGCAATCATTGCGAAGAGCCCATCTGCCGCACGGTCTGTCCGACCGCGGCCGTCATCCAGCGCGAGGACGGCATCGTCACCATCGACCGGGCCCTCTGCATCGGCTGCCGCTACTGCGAATGGGCCTGCCCTTACGGCGCCCTTCAGTTCGACGAGCCTCTGGGCCGGATGACGAAATGCGACTTCTGTCCGGACGAACTCGAGGCGGGGCGGCCGCCCGTCTGCGTCGCGGCCTGCCCGATGCGGGCGCTCGACTTCGGCGAGGTCGAGGAGCTCAGGGCCAAGCACGGCGCGACGGCCGCGATCTTTCCCCTTCCCAAGCCCGAGGTCACCAAGCCGGCCCTCGTCATCAAGCCCCACCGGGACGCGGCGCGGGCCGAATCCGAGGGCGCCGAGGTCGCCAACTGGGAGGAGATCTGAGTGGCGCGGCGCGAGTGGTCGCTGGTCGCCTTCACGCTCCTGGGACAGACGGCGGTCGGTGCGTTCTGGTTGACGGCCGTTCCGCTGGCTTTCGCGGGCCGGAGCGCGGCCGACCTGGGCGGGCTGTCGCTCGGGTTCGCGGTTTACGGAGGGATCGCCGGGCTGCTCGGGATCGCGGCCGCCTCCTCCTTCTTTCATCTGGGGCGCCCCTGGCGCGCGGCCCGCGCTTTGAATAACCTGGGAAGCTCCTGGTTGAGCCGCGAAATCTTCGGCGAGCTCGTTTTCCTGTTTCTGACGGCGGGCCTCGCATTGATCGAATGGATCCGGCCGGGAGGAACGGGCCGGGTCGGCGTCCTCCGGGCCGCCGTCCTTGTCACCGGGGCGAGCGGCCTCCTGTTCCTCTATGGGATGATCCGTCTCTACATGTTGAGGACGGTTCCGGCCTGGCGGGATGCGCACACGCCGGTTTCGTTTCTCGTCACGTCGCTCCTTCTCGGCGCGCTGGCCTCGGCGCTATTCTTGCGTTTAACCGGATCGAGCTTGGAAGG
>Ga0315277_10006977_pt1 | contig 14674 bp, 17 predicted proteins | sample YL17G05_15_MG_FD_203695 | JGI IMG/M metagenome (GOLD analysis project Ga0315277, IMG submission 203695) | Sediment microbial communities from Yellowstone Lake, YNP, Wyoming, USA - YL17G05_15 | ecosystem: Environmental > Aquatic > Freshwater > Lake > Sediment | place: USA: Wyoming | collected... | reverse complement strand
CTTGACTTCGCGTTTGATGGCGTCTTCTGCACGTTCACCGAGCTCTATATGTCCACCTGGCACAGTGAATTTATCGTTCCACTTACTTGATCGAACTATCAAGACCTCACCCCTTACGTTGACAACTAGCGCGCCTGCTGTGGCCTCGGGATAGAGTTGCGGCAATGACATTCACAGCTTCCAAGAATGTGCAATGACTTCAGGGATAGAAAGCCTTTGATGATTTGACTAGGGGCTTAAGGCGATTCTGCTACCTGTCTGCTTCCGCACGAATCACAGAAGCTCGCCTTTTCCTCTAGGTGTCTTCCGCAGGCTGAGCATTTCTTATAGGCTATTGGTTCGCCGCATGAATCGCAGAACCTAGCCTCGTGCGGAACCACCCGCTCACAGTGGGGGCACTTTCCTGCACCAGGTCTTCTTCGAATCAGGAGCAGTGGAATTGCGACTGCTATGGCCAGCAGGGAAGAGATGAGAAAGGGGGACCGAGGATCCAGCCTCAACCAAAGCTGGCTCCCTATGTAAGGCGCGGTTATGCTACCGAACCCCGCCACAGTTGTAATGAGGCCGATTATGGACCCACGTTCCTTCGCAGAAGTGAGATCGGCCATCAGAGCCTGGTTGCCAACAAAGAAGAATTGGGCGAAGAACCCTGAAACAGAAAAAATCATCACGGCCAGGATAGAGTTAGGGGAATAGAGCCAAGGAATAAGGAGAAAGCTCGCGACAATTACGGCCATCACCATCATTTTTGTTACTCCCAACCTGGCCGAAATCTTCCCAGCCAAGAAGGCTCCAAACATGCCCGCGAGAAACCCCATACCAACCATCACTCCCAACTCCCACTTTGTGAGGTGCAGTATATCCGTCGAAAAAATCGCGTACAGCGGCTGGCCCAATCCTGAGGAAAAGTTGAACACTAGTAGTGCCAGTAAAAGGAGCCAAACATCTCGCGACAATCGCGTCACGAAGCTCTTGCGGTTTGGATCTGCTCGACGACCCTTTGGAAGCGTTTCTTTGAGTAGAAACAGTCTAATGGACGCCGCTACCACGCCGCTCGTGGCAACAATTACGATATCGACCCAATTGGCGAAAAATCCCCCGATGATACCTCCCAACGCGAGCCCCAAGTATACGAAGAAGAAGAAAGTTCCGAAAGCACGGCTGCGGTCAACAGGCTTAACAGATTCTGCCACGAGTGAAGAATAGGCAGGTTGCACCAATGTAGCGAATACTGTCGCCGCGAACAGAACGATCAAAGCAATAGTCCAGTTGCTGACACCTAACAAAGCAAAGTACAGACCGAATCCCAAAGCGTTACCGATGATTATGACAAACTTCCGTCCAAGTCTATCGGCAAGAACTCCGCCTGGAATTGAGACAAGGGTCGTCGCAATCTGGATGGCGACAAAAACGATCCCAATATCAAGAATGCCTGCTTCTAAACTTCGCAGGTACAACGGGACGAAAGTCTGGAAACTCTGATAACCGAAGTTTAACATTAATCCAGTGACACTCATTACCACAACATTTCGTTCAAGAGAGAAGAACGAGGCCGCACCACTCCTTACAGTGCGGAGTCTGTATACCAAGCGCTAAGCCACCTTGGAATGGAATGATGAAAAATTGAGAGCGGACACAGGCCAGAAGGCTTCTTTTCTTTTATTTCAGCTTTTGCCCATCCTGGTGCCAAGTACTGATACGACTGAAATTAGCCCGCCAACCAACAATATGAGCGTTTCCTGAGTTCTCAAATACACCAAACCCGTGAAAGCGATAAGGGCGGCTAGACCCACAATATTCAACACTACCAATCGTGACTGTGCCCTCACGGACGAATTCACCCAGCAATTGACAGCATTGACACATTTCCCGTATATGTCTGTTCTCTTCAAACCCAAGGGGCCATCGCAGTTCAAATCCACGGCGTATCGATAACTTATCTTTGCTGAGAGTCAGAATGAAGCTGCGCAGCTAAGGAAGCTGTGATGAACCAAACTAGGACCCCACATCGTTCACTGTCTCCTGACGATAGATTCTCACCCGATGTAGCGAATGTTGCACAGACCGCTTTCGGCAAGGACGCCTCTGATGTTCTGGAGGCACTCACCAAACCTGTGAGCACCTATTACATTCGCTGCAATACACTGAGAATCTCTCCCGCCGAACTCGAGAACAGGCTTCAAGCTAGAGGCCTCACGATTGAACGCAATTCAACGATCCCGGAAGCACTTGGCATCCGAATCGATGGCGCATCCGAACTCCCCGTTACTGGCCAAGACATTGTTGTAGACAAGCACACGGCCGAGTCGGTGTTGCAAGGCGCCAATGTGTACGCGCCTGGTATCCTAAATTGCGGGTCGATGCAAATCGGCGATGAAGTCACGATCGTATCGGAGCTAGGTGAGGTCATCGCTTCGGGCAGAGCTCTGATGAACACGAACAAGGTCTTAACGTTCAGGAAAGGCCTAGCGGTTCAAGTCGACCGACGCCGTTTTGCTGGCCCACATATTCGGGAACTTTCTGAGTTTTCTGAGGGATTACTCTACCCGCAGTCTCTAGCGGCCATGACTACAGTGCACGTTCTTGATCCAAAGCCTGATGAAACAATTGTGGACATGAACTGCGCACCTGGCGGAAAACTATCTCACATAAGTCAATTGATTGGAAATTCTGGCAGGGTTCTCGGTTTCGACAGAAATGCAAAGAAGATAGCACAGACCCGCCAAAACATGATACGACTCGGATGCACGAGTGCCGTGCTTTCAATTCACGATTCTAGGTACCTGCATCAGGATTTCGATAGTCTGAAAGCTGACCGTGTTCTGATTGACCCGCCTTGCAGTGCTTTGGGTTTGAGGCCTAAGGTATACGACTTCACCAGCTCAGCGCGGATTAAAGACTTGGCGGACTACCAAAAGCAATTCATCAAAGCAGCGAGTGGAATCACAAAGCCCGGCGGAGTGATTGTGTACAGCGTTTGCACTTTCACTGTCGAAGAATGCGAACAAATAGTCGAGTTCGCCGAACGTCAATGCGGTCTGCGCGTGACCCGACAAACTCCATTCTTAGGTTCCAGTGGATTTACAAAGTTTGGGCATTCGGGTTCCCTATGCCAACGATTTCAACCTCATACCCATGAAATTGGTTACTTCATAGCAAGATTCGAGCGATGAACAAGAAACCTTAACGCCTGATTGCCACGCCATGCGCCTTGGTGAAACAAATGGATTTTCCCGAAACAGTTCTGACCGAAGGTAAGAAGAAGAAACTGGAGGTCAGGAGCCTCGACCATCGCGGTCGCTATGTAATGTGCAAGTACCTTGATCCCAAGACAATGAAACTTGCCGATGCCAAACGCAAGCTAACTCTGAAAGATGAAGAGGGAGTAGTCTTCGAATACTTTATCATACCACTGAAAGATCCGAAGCGTGCTTTATTGATCTCAGCTGACACCGAGGAAAAGGACCGTCAGGTTTGGAATGAGAAAGTCGGCAAAGCCGAGGAAATGTGGCGACACTGAGAACCTACGACGGAGCGACGGGAAGAAGCTGAATTAGCGACTTTAAAGGCACCCCGTCAAGCTTTGTCTTCCCACTCTTGTTGACCAAAACGATTACGGCAACTGGCTTTGCTTTGGCGCCACGGAGAGTTTGAATAGCAGCTCTATGCGTCTCTCCAGCGCGCAGAACCGCATCGGCTATCAGCACTCTCTTCCCCTCAACGCTGTGAAAGGACGGATTGACTAGCCCAGGGAGCTTCTTGGCAGCAACTCGCTGAGGACGAACAGCTGCGAAGGGCTTGTCCAACTCCTTGGCGATCGCAACTCCCAGAACCATGCCGCTTCCTTCTATCGCGACAATTACTTCAGGCTCCTCGAAATCGCCTGCACGTACTGACTCACGCGTAAGATCTCCCAAGGCGGCAGCAAGAGCTGCCATGCGTTTCCCATGCGAACCAAGCGAACTCCAGTCAACGAAGACATCATGCGGAGCGGGTCTTGATGCTCGCTCCTTACCTCGCAGAAGCAACCAGACGACGGTGTCAGGCTGAACTTTCAACTCATCAGCAATCTCGTACGTCGAAAGCCCCTTGGACTTCAGCGCCTGCGCTCTTCTAACAAGCTGCGGTGAGACCATAAGCCATAACCCATACAGCCATGACGCGCAATGATTGGCTGAGGTCTTATAAGAGCTGATTACTTTCTGGCCAGAGACCACCGAAGCAGCTACTGAAACATTTCAAAAGTGAGCCCGACTCTTGCCAAACGTCTCCAATGGGACACAGACATACTCCTTCCACCTCTCAAACGCCGATGTTGATGGTCCTTTCAACCTAGATGAGACGATGCTGAGCGCACAAACCGCTGAACCGGAATGGCTCAGAGAAGGGCTGTCATTCACGGACGTTGAGATCTTCAACGGCACACACATCAAATACACTCTGCATCAAGTGGGCAGCATCGATGAATTCACAATCAACGTGTCGATGACAGGTTCAACGGTTACCGAGAAAGCAGTTAACCACCTGAGATCACATCTGAACGTAGTTCTTGGCCTGAAGGACAAAGTGCAGTCGTTTTACGAGACATACGCAGACCCTAGTGAACCGCTTAGCTCAACCTTTTCGCGGCTCAGAGGTCTTCGGTTGATGCGGGCAACAAATCTCTTCGAGAGTCTAATCTTCTCTATCTTATCCCAAAACAATTCCGTGCGACTAATGAATAGAACAACACGCCTGTTGATGCAGCATTACGGCACACGAGTTGCATTCCCAGACGGATCGTCACATCATCTGTTTCCTACGCCGGAAGCTTTAGCGAAGTGCGAGACGAGACAGCTTCGTTCGAAAACCTCGATGGGATATAGAGCGAAGTCAGTTGTTGGAGTCTCTCGCATGGTCTGCAGAAACGAGATTCGTCTTGATGAGCTACGAATGTGTTCGTACGACGAGGCATTCGGTGTGCTGCTGGATCTTCCTGGTGTCGGACCTAAAGTCGCCGACTGTTTCTTGCTCTATGGACTTGGAAAAAGAGAAGCCGCGCCAGTCGACATATGGATTCATCGAATCGTTTCCAAATTGTATTTCAAAGGAAAGAAGATCACTAGACCTGCGGCTGCAAGATTTCTACGTGAGCGTTTCGAAAATTGGGCGGGATATGCTCAACTTTATCTGTTTGACTACGCTCGCCGGGGACTAGTCAGTCCACCTGCCAAAGCAGGTCGGTCCTAGCTCGGCTTAGAGTACCTGCTCTTGGCTAACTCTTTTCGGAGCGGTTTCCGCTTCAGCTTTGTTCCACAAACCTGGCAAACCTCTAGATCTCCCGCTCCCGGATACCGTCTGAAACATGCAGGACAGTAAAACGTCCAATCGAACTTCTGGCGGATACCTAGTGTGGCGAGAGGTTGATACGCTATACCTATTTCTTCGGCAACGTTCTGAACAGCATAATCATCACTTACAAGGATCGGATTCTTGCCTTCCTTAAGCAGGTCCAGTGCAAGAGCCAACACGCTTGCATCAGCCTTGGAGAGAGCAACCTTGTCTCCAAGCGTCCTCGCCTTGTCGCCTATTTCCTTCAGAGAGCTAGGCGCTGGGGTTTGAATTTTCAGTTTTCCCGATGACGTTGAGAGTGTCAGTCGAAATGAGGGACCTGTCTGGTCTCTTAGTTCTTCAGCGACCTCAGGCACTGAATAGCTCTCAAGTTCCAACCCAAGGGGATCCAGCCCCATGATCAACGCTGAAGTATCCAGAACTAGAACTTTCAGAAACCTGCTCGCTCCGTTTCACGAAGACGCATCAAACTTCGTAAGGGTGGTGCAGGGCGAACTCGGACAAAAACCGCTGAATGTTGCGCCTTACGAACAATCAGCCTAACGTCTTCCGTGAGTTCTCGCTGGAACCTTCCATCTGCCACGACCAGAGCTCTCAATCTGGGATTCGCCAGTTGTATGGACAATGACCGATCCATCGATACGACCGCGGGCCTTAGAAGTTCAAGGGGACATATGAATGTCACAACGAAGGCATCCACCTCTGAATCGACCACGGGGCCACCCGCTGACAGGGCGTATGCTGTGGAGCCAGTGGCTGTCGAGAATATGACACCGTCACCTCTGAAATGAAGGAGAGATTCTGAATTCACGCAGAGGTGAAGATCCAGCATCTTTGATGGACTGCCCGACGAAACGACCAACTCATTGAGTGCATCAACGACATGTGCCCCGTCAAGGTATACGGCCAATTTGGCGCGCTTCTCAAGTCTACACTTGCCTTTCATGAAAAGCTCGACTGCCCGCTGAGCTTGTCGCGGTTCAACTTCGGTCAGGTAACCTCGTCTTCCCATATTCACGGCCAAGATCGGAGTCTCGGGGTCGGGAAGGCTCATGCACGTCTTCAGGACAGTTCCGTCGCCGCCTACCGTTACAACTAGGTCGGACCTCAGCTCTGACAGATCCTTCCCACCGCCTAATCGACCTCGCTTGGCGAGTTCAAGTTCTGCGACAATCGAGATCCCTTTCTTTCTCAGCTGTTTGGCCAGACTTGTCGCGACATCGAGCGCGCGTTGATCATCCAGCCTAGATACGAGGCCGACTTTGAAAGCCATTTTCAGTTCTCCCGAGGAAAAACAGTAACTGTAGCTAGGATAATTAAGTAATCCACCCCAAGAAATAGTGAGATTTGTAGTAGTGAAACATCGCCAACGAAACTCTCAACGCCAGACAAGCTTTTTAGACAAAGACTAAGCGTAGACTGTTTCCGAGCTAACAGCCTACAGGCGAAGAACACTGAGCAAACCAGTTGATGTCGGTTCGCTGAAGATTGGCCATTACATTGTCGTAGACGGCGAACCCTGCAAAATCGTCGAGTTTGAGAAATCTAAGCCCGGCAAGCATGGAGCTGCCAAAGCACGCATCGTGGCAATCAGCGTAACAACTGGGACAAAGAAAAGTGTCCTCAGCCCCGTGGACGCTCGAATTGAAGTGCCCATGATCGAAAAGAAAACTGGTCAAGTCTTGGCGTTTGTGGGCAACAATGTCCAGATCATGGACATGCAGAGTTACGAGACCTTCGAGACTCCCATGCCAGAAGAAGAGGAGATCAGATCAAAGCTCGCTCAGGGTGTGGAAGTCGAATATTGGGAGATGTTAGGGCAAAACAAGATAATGCGGACCAAAGGATAATCTGGTCCCACAGTATCTTCCGCTTGAAGGACCTCTCATTGCCTCTAGTCTCCCACATCAAGATCAAACGCGGCATGTCACTGTCAAATATCGCCAAACAAATGGAAGCAGTGAAGGTTCTCGGCCCTGGACGCTTTGGCAGAGCCGTTGGAATTCTCGCTGAGATGTTCCGCGATGATAACTACTGCAACTTCATTTCGTTGGCGGGTCCGATTGTACCGGGTGGCCTAAGAACAATACTTGCAGATCTTGTAGATCGAAAGTTGCTGAATGGAGTAGTAACAACAGGAGCCAATGTGACTCATGACATGCTCGAGGGTTTGGGACACAGACACATAGTTGGCTCGGAGACCATGAACGATACAGCCCTGAAGCGAAGAGGATTGTCTCGCATTTACGACCTATTGGTCAAGCAAACGGCTATCGAAGATTTGGAGAAGACCACACACAAGATGCTAGCGCACATCCCTGAAACAAAACGCCGCAACATCGCAAGTTACGAATTGCTATGGGAATTCGGCAAACAACTTCGAGACGCCCGATCACTTCTGAACGTCGCCCAGAGACGTTTGGCGCCCGTGTTCTGTCCGGGGATATTTGATTCAATGCTTGGGCTAAATCTGTGGACCTATAGTCGATTCAACACTCTCTTCATCAATCCCTTCAAGGACTTTTCCAAACTCGTCGACATGAGCTATGAGTCCAAGAAAGTAGGCGTCATCATCCTCGGAGGTGGGATGCCCAAGCACCATGTGTTGATCGCAAATTCGTACAGGGGTGGAGTAGATGCTGCGATTCAGATCACGCTGGACCGCCCTGAAGGCGGAGGAGCAAGCGGAGCGCCGCTTGAGGAGGCAATTAGTTGGGGGAAGATCAAAGACGAGAATAAGCTGGCAACTATTATCGGAGATGCAACGATGATATTTCCGCTACTCACTTTGGCGGCGCTCGAACGATCTGGAAGATAGTCGTCCAGCTACCTCAGCCGCGGCAGATGAACTTCAAGAACTCCCCGCTTGAAGTGTTTGTTAATTCTGGTTTCATCTACTGGGACAGGAATTCGGATTCGTGCATTGTAGCATGTGAACTCGCCATGTCGATGCTTGGCGCCAAGCTCCTTGAAAGTGATCTTTCTCGTTGTCTCTGCATATACCTCAAGGATATCGTTGGCCGGACAACGTAGTTTCACCTGCTTCTGATCCACGTATGGTAGATCGATCGTCAGAACAACTTCTGTCGCCGCAACCAGGATATTGTGCAGCGGTTCAATGCAGGCAGCTGCTACATTCCATCCCGAACTGTGATAGAGTGACGTTTCAGGGGACGCAACCGATTCCATGCGGCTACTTTTCCTTGAATCTGAACTCATACAAGCTCACCCGTATAGTGGAGGCAAGTCGTATTCGTGGGACTTGTTCATCTTGGTGAGCTCCTCTTGGGTTCGATGCATCATATCTTTACTGCGTAATCGAATCTCTTCTCCTCGCCTCAATAGTTCCGAGACATCAATGCTCAACCCCAATATCTTGTTTACAGCGTTCAATGACGCTCCAGCCGCCACCGGATCAGGGTAGTTGTAATACGACTGAGTCAACAACGTAATGGCTGGGACAGATGCTTCCGCGCATCGACGAAGCAGCAGACCATAAGCACCAACTATGTAACCCTCCTCAAGGACTTCAGCAGCTCCATTCAATTTGGACTCGAGTTTCTTTTCAGAGATTGCGGCGAAGACTTTTGGTGCGTCAATGTCTTGCCGGTTGGCGACGGCCATACCACCCAATGATAACATAAGTTCAGTACTGTTGCTCTGCGCCCACTCAACTAGGTCATTCGCAAGTGGTCGAAGGAGTGAGACGGGGATCGCAGTTTCTGAGATCACAACCACTAAAGACTTGCCCGCGAAAATTCGAACCGGAGATTTCGGAATTCCGCCATGTAGAACTATCATGGGCGGAAGCAGATCGGATTCGAGGGAACCAACTTCCGCCAGTTTCAGTGAACTTATGATGTGTGAAGCTGCGAGTAAGCCCACAAGACCGACATCTGGTAGACCATTGATCATGACTGCTTTCTTGGGTATTGGTGAAGTCTCCACTATTCGGAAGCCGTCTTTCTCAGACAGCCTTTTCGACATAGCCACACAACCTTCTAACTGATCGAGGAACTGATGCTCATGCAGGATTAGCGAGTAATTAAATGGTTCGCACATAAGTTGAATAGAACCCTAAATCACTCGAGAATGCGATCAAACGGAACATACTAGGAGAAGCGAAATGAGCGCCCTCGAAGGCCTTGGAAAGTCACTAAATGACGCTGTGAAAAAACTGCTCCGCCTCGCGATTGTGGACGAGAAGGCCGTCAAAGAACTCGTCCGCGACCTGCAAAGAGCGCTCCTGCAATCTGACGTTAACGTGAATCTAGTTCTCCAAATCTCGCAAACAGTTGAGAAGAGATCTCTCGAAGAGAAGCTGCCTCCTGGGATATCCAGACGAGAGCACGTAATTAAAGTCCTATACGAGGAGCTAACGCGCTTCCTCGGAGAAGAACCGACCAAACTGATAGTTGAACCAGGCCAGACTCAGGTCATCATGCTTGTCGGAATTCAGGGTACGGGTAAAACAACAGCCTCCGTGAAGCTAGCGCGCTTTTATCAAAAGCGAGGCATGCGTCCAGCTATCGTCTGCGCTGATACCTATCGACCTGGAGCATTCGACCAGCTAAAGCAGCTTGCTGACAGAGTGAATGTGCCTGTTTACGGTGAACCCGCTTCGAAAGATGTCTTGAAGATCGTCAGAAAAGGAATGGAACAGTTCACTAACCAAAAGAACGATCTGATCATCGTCGACACGGCGGGTCGCCACAAGGACGAAGGTGAACTCATGGCTGAAATGAAGGAATTGGCAAATCAGATCCAGCCTGACGAAATCATCCTTGCAATTGATGCCTCTATCGGGCAGGCAGCAATGTCCCAAGCAACCGCGTTCAACGAAACGACGAAGATTGGTTCGATACTGGTCACGAAGCTTGATGGAACCGCAAAGGGAGGCGGTGCCCTCTCAGCAGTAGCTGCGACTCATGCCAAGATCAAATTTGTAGGAACCGGAGAGAAGATCGATGACATCGAACAGTTCATTCCTTCCAGTTTCGTTGGTCGCATACTTGGAATGGGGGATATCAAAGCCCTAGTTGAGAAAGTTCGCGAAGCAGAAGTCGTTGTTCCTGAGAAGAAAGCCAGAGCGTTCCTCGAAGGCAAGTTCACACTCAAGGACATGTATGACCAGATGATCGCAGTCCGGAAAATGGGCCCGCTGAAAAAGCTGATGGGGATGATACCTGGCGGCGTGAACCTGCCTGATGATGCAATGGAGACCGCCGAGAAGAAACTAGACTCATGGAAGGTCATCATTCAGTCGATGACGAGGAAGGAGGTTGAAGATCCAAAGCTCGTTGACTCCTCGAGAGCTCGAAGGATCGCTAGAGGCTCTGGAACCTCAGACAAGGAGGTCAAGGAAATGATCAATCAATACTTCATGATGAAGAAAATGATGAAAAGCATGAAACGACGTGGCGCCGCATTCGGCAAGGGGATGCCCTTCCAGGTCCGAAGGTAGCCATGAAGTCTCGCCGTGAATCCAGCGTACCATGACACATCTTCAGATTCCTATTGAAGAACATAGAGTGAACCCTCATCTGGGGCGCGCCATCGATTTTGCATTCCAACTATTTTCCTGGGACTAAGTGAAAACCGAGACCACTCGCGGCCAAGAAGGTTAATTAGCCCGCGTGTTAGTGTGCTGACAAAATTCAAGGGCATGCTCAATGAGGCGGTCAAAGGGTTATCGTTCTAGAACGCGGGCTCTTCTTCGCAAGAAGCCCCGTCAGCGCGGAAAGATCGGATTAAGCAGAATTCTGAGAGTATACCAACCTGGAGAGAAGGTCACAATTCTGATTGAACCATCCGTCCACAAAGGCATGCCCCACAGGCGCTACCATGGAAGAGTTGGAATAATCCACAGCAAGCGCGGAAAATCCTACGTTGTACATGTGGAGATGGGAAATCAGACGAAGCAGATCATTGCACGTCCCGAACATCTGACGCCCGCACACTGAGTTGAGCGTTTTGGTCAGGAAGATCATAGACTCAAGACCCAGTCCCACGACTGAAGCCAAGCGGATCTTGGAGCGAGCAAAAGAAGAGGAATTAGGAGAATTCCAGAGACGGACTTTGGATTATGCTTCAAAATTCTCGAAGATTCCTCCCGCGAAAGCGGAGAAGCTAGTCAAAGAGCTATCCGAGAAATTCCAACTAGACAGGAAAGATGCGATCCAAATAGTAAACACCATGCCACGCTACATAGAAGAGCTCCGTACAATCCTGACCATCAAAGGAAGAATAATCGGAGCCACACAGCTTGAGGACATTCTGAAACTTGTCAATAACTACCGTGAATAGCTAGAACCTCTGACTCAGCCGAACACCTCTATATAGGAAGGCTTTTTTCCCGGCAAAACCACGTGACCGAATGGACGCGCTGGACTTTGCAAAATTCTAGGCTGAGTCGGGCAGAAACGGCAATTGATGAAACGCACAGGCTGCAGAACTGCACGCCCTAAGATGCCGGTCAGCGCAGCGAATTCTGGAGACAAAGACAATGAGTGAACATAAGGAAAGTCCAGCGGATGCAAGAAGCACCTCTTCCCCTTCACAGACGTTCAGGCCGACTTCAGAGGGTAGCATGCCCCTTCGCCTTTATGAGGAATATGCATACGTGCTAGATTACCTTCAATACGGCAGACCCGTAAGTGACAAGCAGCGACATCTAGCCTTGCCCACGGTCCAGGTGATTGGCGAGACATACTTCACACTGCTCGAAGCAGAGGTACGACCAGGCGCTCAAGTCAACCTCCATGAGCGAGTCTACATAGGAAAAGACCGCCGCGAAAAGATAAATCGAATCATCGGAAGAATCGGTTACAGTGATCTAACGGCAAACGCGAAAGCTGAGGTTCTCTCAGTGCTCGAAGAACTCATCGCGAACCAGGAACAGCGATTTGTGGCCTTCTTCAACAACTCACAAGCGATCACACCGCGGATGCATGCACTGGAGTTGTTACCAGGCATTGGGAAGAAATCGATGTGGCAAATAATCAACGCCCGCGAGAAGAAGCAATTCACAAGCTTCAAGGACATTCAGGATGGCACGAGTGTAGGGGACCCAATCAAGATTATCGCCAAGAGAATTCTTGACGAACTTGGCGGCGGAGAAAAATATCGCATCTTCTCACGAGCAATGTAGGACTGTCCACATCGACGACGTGGAAAGAGAGCTGCCGGTTTGACTCATAGAGTAGTCATACATGTTGACCTGGACTATTTCTATGCACAGTGCGAAGAAAGCCTGAACCCCAACATACGCGACAAACCGGTGATTGTCTGCGTCTATTCCGGGCGCACAGAGGAGAGCGGAGTGATTAGCACCAGCAATTATCTCGCAAGAAAATACGGTGTTAAAGCTGGGATCCCTATCGCCCGCGCGAAGAAGTTACTCGAAACAACTGAAGCTGTATTCCTGCCGATGAACAGACCTCTATACGAGGAAGTGTCTGATAGAATAATGTATATGCTAAGGAATTGTGCCGATTCATTTGAACAGGCTGGAATCGACGAAGCCTATCTTGAAATAACCAACAGAACGAGCGGAAGCTTCGAAAAAGCAGCTGAAATTGCAGTAGACCTGAAGCAGCAGATTCTAGAACAGGAGCACATCAGGTGCTCAATCGGCATCGCACCCAACAAACTTCTCGCTAAGATAGCCTCGGATCACAACAAACCGAACGGCCTCACCACAGTAACCCCCGGAGAGCTCGCCGCCTTCATTGCAAGATTGCCAGTAAACAAGATTCCGGGGGTGGGAAAGAGAGTCGAAGAGAATCTCAATCATCTGAAAGTTCAAACGGTTAGTCAACTTCGGGCCCTAGACGCAACAAATCTGATCGAAACGTTCGGAAAGAGCCTGGGAACCTACTTGTATCACGCTGCCCGGGGAGAAGATGATGAGCCAGTAAGGGAAAGAGAGCAACCGACACAGTTCAGCCGAATTGCGACATTGAAGAAGAACACTCGAGACATGTCTGAGATGATGTCATTACTAGAAGAACTCACCAACTCCGTAGCGCAGAAATTGGCAGAGACAGATATGACCTGCAAGTCGGTGGGCATCATTGCCATCCTGAATGACCTGAGCATACACAGCAAATCGAGAACACTCAAATCACCCACGGCAGACGCCAAGACCATCACCAAGAACGTCAAGGACTTGATCGAGCAGTTCCTGCAATCGATGCCTAACGCCGTCGCCCGTAGGATAGGCGTTAGGCTTTCGGGATTGTCAAGAAGAAGCGGACAAACCGACATCTCCAAGTTTCTGCATGGATAGCAGTCTTACCCAAATCGAAGAGCAATCTGGTGTCTGATTTGGCTTGGGCGCGCCGCGAACTCGAAACGCTAGGCATACCTCCGCTCAAACGATTCGGCCAGCATTTCCTCATCGACACGAGAGTTCGAGATCAACTAATTCAACTAGCTGAACTTACTCGCTACGATACTGTAATTGAGGTTGGACCTGGACTAGGCTTTCTTACACCGATCATAGCAGCGAAAGCAGGACATGTGATTGCGATCGAAAAAGATCGAACATTAGCAACCTACCTAAGGAGGAAATTTTCAAACTGCAAGAACTTGACCGTGATGGAAGCAGATGCGCTCAAGACAAGAATTCCAGATAACGCTAAGATAGTCTCCAGTCCACCATACAACATCTCATCGAAACTGGTACTGCTCATATTGGACAGTAGATTCGCGCTCGCAGCACTCTTGTTACAGAAGGAATTCGTCGACAGGTTAACGGCGGCAAGCGGGTCGCGTGATTATGGAAGGCTGACTGTAATGCTTCAAAGTAAGGGGGAGGCCAAATTCGTTGAGAAAATCCCGCGCTCAGCCTTCTATCCAAAACCCAGGGTAGATTCGGCCTTGGTGACAATCACGCCTGCCCAAGAGCCTACATTCGCGGATAGAGCGTTATTCGAGGATATGGTCCGAATGCTGTTTACACAGCGTCGCAGAAAATTGAAAGGGGTTCTGACTAGGTACCTGAAATCGCAATTTCCCAATCAGTCCGAAAGAATACTCCAGCGAGTTAGAGTTCCTGAAAAACGAGTTTTTGAAACTACACTCCAAGAATTCGTAACCCTTTCAGATGAGATAGCAGGGATTCTGAGGGAGTCGAGCACAGAGGGCAATCCGAGTGCTAATTAGAGTAATTCTGCTCGAACCTGAGAAGTCAGGGAATATCGGCTCTGTGGCCCGTTCAATGAGGAACTTCGATCTGGACGATCTCTGGATCGTAAGCCCGAAAACCCGGATCAACGGTGAAGCTAGAGCATTCGCGATGCGAGGTCTTCCGATTCTCGAATCAGCGAAAATCGTTACT
>Ga0315277_10006974_pt1 | contig 14678 bp, 15 predicted proteins | sample YL17G05_15_MG_FD_203695 | JGI IMG/M metagenome (GOLD analysis project Ga0315277, IMG submission 203695) | Sediment microbial communities from Yellowstone Lake, YNP, Wyoming, USA - YL17G05_15 | ecosystem: Environmental > Aquatic > Freshwater > Lake > Sediment | place: USA: Wyoming | collected... | reverse complement strand
CGAAGACAAGCACGAGATGACCGTTCCGAAGCCGGCGCATGGCGATTGCTGCGCCCGGGCACCTGAATGGACTCGGTTGCGGCGAGGTCCACGTCTTGCCCAAGTCCCGCGACTCGGCTTGCAGGATGTTGGGCTTGTTGCGCATGTAACACAACAGTGAACCGTCGCTGCGCTGAATGACGGTGGGCTGGCCGCCCGTGTCGATGGCGCCCGAAACCTCCCACGTAGAACCCTGGTCCCTCGTCACCAAGAAGCACGGCTTGCCGCCGCTCATGGGGACCATGAGTTCGCCGGTCTGCAGGGTGATCGGCGCGTTGCGGATGCCTCCGACGCCCATCTTCAATTCCATGTCGTCGGTCCAGGCATACCCGTTGTCGTCCGAGTACCGGTACATCAGTTGCCCGCGGCCCCATCGGCCGCATCGCACGGGACGCGATTCATCTATCCGGTCCCAGAACACCATCATCCGCGCAGGGCTCATGCGGAACACCACGGCGTTGCCTGGAGGATGGAGAAACTCCCCTCGCGTCAACACTTCCGGCGGGTTCCATCCGCGTTCGCCGTTCTTTCGGCGCGCGATGAACAACACCTGGTCGTCCGCGCATTCATAACTGGCGCCAAACCACACGCACAGCAGGTCGCCGTTGGGGGCCTCGGCAATCGTGGAACAGTGATGGTCCGCAGCCCACGGGATCTTCTCGAATAGGACTTCCGAAGAGAAGACGATGGGGTCGATTGGGTCGTCTGCCGGACCTTCCGTTCCCACTTGGTCGATAGGCGTACCCGAGGTTGGGAACGTGTCCCGTGGAATCGGTTCGCCTGCGAGATAGGCCGCTATCGTCTTGTCCACGTCCTTCGCGGCATCAGCCCCCCGGAACCCGCCGCGGTAGCGCACGACGCCCTGATCGTCCAGCAGAAACGCTTCCGGAATGACGCGCACGCCAAACTGCTTCGCAATCACCCCGCCCGGATCACGATAGATGGGGAAGTAAAGGTCATGGCGCAGACAGAACGCCTTCAATTCCTCGGACCGTTCGGCGTCGTTCGCGCACAACCCCACAAACAGGATTTCCTGCCTGCGGTACCTTTCGTGGATGCGTCTCACCTCGTCCAGCGACGCTTGGAAGTCGGCGCTCCGGCTCGACAGGAACAGCACCAACGTGCCCTTCCTGTCCCCGTAGTTGGACATGGTGATCTCGCGCCCGTCCAGGTTCTGCATGGTCAACGCGCCCACGGCCACCCCAATCGCGAATAACATAGTTGTTCCCTCCCTGATGACTTGTTCTGCGGAACCGCACCGATTATATTCTTATTTGGGCGCCTCTTGCCACGCCGGGTGCAATTGGCGAAGCCGGTTACGCTGTGAAGTCCGGGAGGGGACGGAAAGTCCGTATCGAGAAAGTAGTCCGGTTTCTCCGAAAGCGGAAAGGGAAACTGGGCGCAAACCGGAAAATCCGACTTTGGAAAAGCCGGACTACTTGAGGATCTGAGGTATTGGATTCTACCGTCTTGCCCTGCGTGTGGCAACCCGTCAAGGCGGGGACATCCGCCACATAATACCCGTCTTCATCTTGTTCGATGAGCACCTGGAAACGATACAAGCCCGTATCGCGATCCTCAATCCTCGGCGTTTTCTCTTTCCACCTCAAGGCAAACGTAGCACATACCGCGTCAGACCTAAATGCGCGGATACGCCCTTGCAGGTCCCGGACGGCGTGCCCATTGCGCCGCTGGCGGAGAGCACCATCGAATTGCACAATCTCGTATCCATCGGTCATAATCCCTGTATGAAGGTTCGCGATATTGTCAGAATGTTGCAGGAAGACGGCTGGAATTTGGTGCGCACGCGCGGCAGCCACCACCACTTCCGCCATCCTGGCAAACCCGGAACCGTAACGGTGCCCGGAAACCCCAACTTTGACTTACATCCGAAGACACTCGCCAGCATTCTCAGGCAGGCAGGTCTCCGCAAGGAGGAAAACTAATGAAATACCTCGTCATCATCGAAAAAGGTCCGAACAATTTCTCCGCCTATGTCCCCGACCTGCCGGGATGCACCACCGCCGGAGACACGGTTGAAGACATCCTCGCTGGAATCCGGGAAGCCATTGAGGGCCATCTCGAAGTCATGCGGGAATACGGCGACCCCATCCCCGAACCCACCAGCGAACCCGCCTTCGTTGATGTTCCTGTTGCGGTATAACCACCTCGGCATCCTTCAGGCCCCCATCCAGAACGCCTTGTTCTTGGTGCGGGAGATCAGGCGAGACATTGTCTGGCAGGCCTCGGACGGCCTGCCCTTTGCGCCGCTGGTGGAAAGCACCATCGAACGCAGAGGTTCCAGCAAGGCCCTCAGCGATACCTGGTTCCTGCTCGACTCCGTCACGCAGCACATTCTCGCCGGCCATGCCTTCGTGGGCCTGCTGCGCGGGACGGTCAACAAGGAGGGCGAGGACATGGTCAACATCGGGGCGATCATGGAGTACGGCGCCACGATCACCATGCCGAACGGGACCACCATCGTCATCCCGCCGCGTCCCTTCCTGCATCCCACGATGGAGAAGTACCGCGACCAGGTCGCGGAGAACTACCGCAAAGCCATCAGCGCCGCGCTCGATGCCGGGACGGCACCGAGCACGGTACCGCGAAATTGACTTCGCGATTTTCTGTCATTCCTTCGTATTGATCCCGCGCTGAACGATGATGGCCTCCACTTGCTCTTGCATTTCTCTGGCAACTACTTCGGGGTCGAATTCGCTTCCACAGTAACGGCACTTGATTGCCTCAGCTTTGATAGATTCTGCGCAGGACGGGCATATCTTGGCTCCCACAGCGCCATATTCTTTCGGTGATTGAGCATGATGGGCGATGGCGGAAAGCAGAGGTTCCATCTCCGATAACATAGATCTGATTTCGGACAGAAGACCTATGCCAAGATTGATCTTCCAATACCAACACACAACCTCTCGCAAGACGAGGAATACCAACACCGCACTACAGACCACAAACAGGAGGTAGTAAGCCTGATCGCTACCGGATCCATAAGCCGCATAAGCCGGTGAAGCGAAAACGACGAGAATCAACAGTGACTCAAAAACTCGTTTCATAGGAAAATGACCTCCTTCTAGCGTCTACTCGCAACAATAGCCATAAAAACAAAGAGCAAAACGATCATTCCGACAAGGAACAAGATGTTCCGTGATGTTGTCTTGTCCATGAACCTTGAGAACAGCAACAAAAGAACCAGCGCCGTAACACACAGGCCGATCAGAACCATTGGCCTTCCCTTATGCCCCCGTTCCCTCTTGTGCGCGGTACGCTCATAATGCCACCGCCGCCGTGTTGCTGGGAACGCTGATTCCGGCGCTGTTCACGCCGATGACGCGGAATTCCAACTGGCGGCGTTGAGAGTGGTGCGAGAGCAGCGCGTGCGTTTTGGGCGCGATGCCTGCTTGTTCCCAACTCCCGAATGCACCGCCGTTTGATTGTGGATTTCGGAATGCAGAACACGGAGTGGCGCGAAACGGCATAGAATGCGTGTTCGCGGTCGCCGATGCTTGACGCGAGCGTTCGCGGTCGTTCGTTGCGACGGGAACGAGGTCACTGCCTTGCATGACGGATCCCTTTGGGACCATCTCTTGAATCGCGACTCTTGTTTTCGGGCGTTCGCTTGGCCTCATGCGCTGTCGCGGCCGCCAGGCTTACGAGTTTCTCGCCGTGGCGGACTTGGCTCTCCATGAGACGTTTTGTCAAGCGCCCCAAGTCGTACCCCGCCTCGGCCATAAGTTCCTCGCGCCATTTTCGCGTCTCCGCGACAATGGGATCAGTCCAAATCGCTGTCTTCATAGAACAACTCCTCCGGCGTACAGATCGTAGGGACGGGGAGACCCTTCGCCCGGTTGATTTCTTCGAAGCGGCGTTTGACGCGGCCCTGCGCGATGTGTTCGCAGTTCCATGTTACCACATAATCCATTCGGTTCAGGGTCGCCACGGCAAGGTGAAGCGCGTCGGCGCTTGCCTTCGTCGGAAGGGGGATCTCTCTGACGTAGAGATCAGCGAGGCCCCTCGCTTCCTCCGATATGGCCAGGACGGGGAATTGGGCGATGGCCTTCAGCCGTTCCGACGCCGCGCCGGGATCACCGCGGCCGGCTTCCAAATGGACCAATTCCGAAACGTATACATCGTGGCGCGCCAGCGAGGAATCCCACCACGCCCGTGTGGTCTCCTGGTGCCCTAATACCACGACGTCCCGCGAGGGACGTGCAACCAGGTAGCTGATAACCGACGTTTCCAGGTATACGCGCGGCCTGATCGCATCCATGGGTCACCTACTCCCTTTTCAGAATTGGGCGCACGGCATCGGACGTTGGGAACGCCTTGGCAACGTCAGGACTGAGCAGGACGAGATTCGATCCCTTCTGGTATGCCGCAAAGTATTTGCCGCGGACGCCTTTTCCAAGGTCCTCACGACGATATTCGGGGCGAAGATCGTCAATCTCAGGCGGGTTAACCTTCTTCACAGACTTTCCTTCTTATTCCTATCCCACTCGAATTCCATGTTGTCATTCTAGTTCAGACGGACAGGACTTGTCCATGCCCAATCGGATGCGCGTGTTGAGTTTCGCCTGTCTCCCCAGCGATGTGCTTCGAGCTAACTCGTTGGATTCGCCACCCGTCGAAGATGGCGTCGCCGCTTGACGATCGGGGCCGGGCAAGACTACTCTTCGCAATCAGACTGATCGGACGGCGGCGTATGAACCAAAGGCAAACGGACAAGGTGGCGACAATGGCAAGAAAGCGTGAGGAACGAAAGCAGGTGCAGGTGAAATCGAAGAAGACGCCGCGTTCGCGCAAATCACAGGACGTGTCGCCAACGTGTCGCTGGAAGAGTGGCAACTGCGTGCGGGGAAGGTGTATGCTTGGGCCTCGCCTCTGTATCCCCACACCGCAGCAGGAGAAGACATGAGCTCGGTCAGAACGCGTTTTGCTCCGTCCCCGACGGGGTTTTTCCACATCGGCAATGCAAAAACCGCCTTGCTCAACTGGCTGGTCGCGCGCAAGACGGGAGGCACGTTCATCCTCCGCCTTGAGGACACCGACGTCGAACGGAGCCGGGACGAATATGCCGACATCATCGGCGAGGCGCTGGGCTGGCTCGGCATCGACTGGGACGAAGGACCCGGTTTCCACGGTGAGCCCGATAAGGGCGAGTACGGCCCGTACCGGCAGTCCCAACGGGTGCACCTGTACCGGCAGGAGGCGCAGCGTCTGCTGGATGTGGGAAAAGCGTACCGGTGTTACTGCTCGAAAGAGGCGCTCGACGCGGAACGGGAGCGCGCCGAGGCCGAAAAGCGGCCGCCTCGGTACAACGGCAAGTGCCGCGACCTCACCTCGTCGGAGATTGCCGCCAAAGGCGACGCGCCGTACGCGATCCGGTTCAGGGTCGAGTCGGGCATTACGGAAATTGACGACCTTATTCAGGGAATGGTTCGTGTCAACAACAAGGAAATTGACGATTTCATTATCGTCCGACCCAACGGGGACCCGGTATTTCATCTCGCCGTGGTCGTTGACGACGGACTGATGAAAGTCACCCACGTGCTTCGCGGCGACGACCATCTCACGAACGCCGCCAGGCACGTCATGCTGTTCAAAGCCCTGAGCTACGCCCTGCCCAAGTTCGCCCATCACCCGCTGGTGCACGACGAGCAGGGCCGGAAATACAGCAAACGGCTGCACGGGGCGAACCTGCTCGAGTGGCGCGCGGACGGTTTCTTGCCGGAGACGCTCATCAACTACCTTGCCCTGCTGGGCTGGACGCCCGGCGACGACCGCGAACTGTTCACGCCGCGCGAGCTCATCCTAACGTTTTCCATTGAGCGGCTCAGCCAATCTGCCGCGCGGTTCGATCTCAAGAAGCTCCAGTGGCTCAACGGCCAGCACATCCGGATGCTATCCGTCGAGGACTTGCGCGACCGGTTGTTGCCCATCATGGAGAAAGCCGGGCTCAACACGCGCTCGAAGTCAACGGAGTGGCTCACGCGGATGGCCGCCATTTGTCAAGAGAAGATCAGGACCTTGAACGAGATCGTGCCGTACACGGACTTTTTCTTCACCGAACCGGCGTCATTCGATGAGAAGGCCGTGCAGAAACAGTGGCGGACGCCAACGGCGCTGGAGGACATGAGCACGTTGCGCACCGTCCTTCAGGGGCTGGACCCCTTTGCTGCGGACGCCATGCGCGCGGCTTACGAGTCGTTGGCCGAGAAACTCGGCGCGCCCGTGGGCCGGCTTATTCATCCGACACGCCTCGCCTTGACGGGCAAGAGCGTCGGCCCGGGCCTGTACGAACTTGCGGAGCTGCTGGGTAAGGAGGCCTGTGTCGCCAGAATGGACCGGGCCATTGACTACATCAAGAACTTAGGAGTGAGCACACCGTGAAGCAAGGCATTAACGGTGCTTTACGAAGATCGTCCTCGGAACACACCGTGCTTGGAGTCGACCTTGGCGGCACGAACGTTAGAACGGCGGCTGTCGGCAGGGACAAGCGTGTCCTCGGCAAGGACGTGCGTCCGACCCGTGCGGAGGGCGGACCTGAGGCCGTGGTGGACGTAATGGTCGAGAGCATTGAGGCGGTGTTGGCGAACGCCGGCCTGTCCCGCGCAGACGTGCTGGCGGCTGGCGTGGGCGCCCCGGGGCCTATGAACTGGCAGACCGGTGTCGTGTTCTCCCCGCCCAACCTGCCCGGGTGGAAGAACGTTCCCCTGGCTCAGATCATGACAGACCGCCTCGGGTTTCCCTGCTACGTCGAGAACGACGCCAACGTGGCCTGCTATGGAGAGTACTGGCTGGGCGCGGGCCAGAGCGTCGACAACATGTGCCTGCTGACACTTGGCACCGGCGTCGGCGGTGGCATTGTCGTATTCGGTCAGTTGTTGCGCGGCATTGATGGTACAGCAGCCGAGATCGGCCACCTGAAGGTCCAGCGCGACGGCCGATTGTGCGGCTGCGGGAGCAAGGGCTGCCTCGAAGCCTATGGTTCCGTTACGGGGATGGTCCGTACCGCCGTCGAGGGTATCGAGTCCGGGAAAAAGACGGCGCTCACGCAGATGTGCGGCAATGACCTGGCTAAACTCACGGGGAAGACGATCTCCGATGCGGTGGAGAAAGGCGATGCGTTCGCGCAGTGGGTCATGCAGGAAACCGGCGTGTGGTTGGGACTCGGCATTGCCAGCCTGGTCAATCTGCTCAATCCCGAAAAGGTCGTGTTGTGCGGCGGCATGATCGCCGCCGGGGACGCACTCTTTGACCCGATCCGCAAGACGGTCAAAGAAAACGCGTTTGAAGTGCCTGCAAACCGCGCCCAGATCGTTCCGGCGGGACTTGGGGCGGATTCCGGCGTTCTCGGCGCGGCCGGCTGCGCCCTCAGCCGGCACGAGCAGGGCGTCTAGACGACGAGTTGAGGGCAGGCCCTCGTCAGCCTTCACCATGTGCCGCGAACGGGACGGTGCGTGTGCCGCGTCGATGGAGCCGTGGAGATGATCCTCACCGTAACGCCGAACCCCTGTGTGGATAAGACCGTTTTTATCGACGAGATGCAGGTCGGCGCCTTCATCAAGTCGAGGAAATGCACCTGCGTTCCCGGGGGAAAAGGCAACAACGTCGCGCGAGCCGTCAAGTCCCTCGGGAGACGCGCCAAGGCCATAGTCGTGGTGGGCGGGCATTCCGGCGCTCACGTGGTGGACATGATCGAGCATGACGACGGCATCGAGTGCGTCCCCATCTGGGTAGCCTCGCCGACGCGCACGATCACGACGGTCCTGGAAGAGCGTATCCACCGCCAGACCGCCTTCTTCGAGCCGGGCTCGCGTGTTACCGTGAAAGAAGCGGCGCATATCGAAGCCCGGTTTCTCGATGTCATTGGCGAGGCGCGCGTCGTCGCGTTCAGCGGCACAGTGCCTGACCCGAGCATCCGGGCGCTCTACAAGAAGCTCATCCCCCTGGCCAAGGGCCGAGGCGCCATCACCATCCTCGATTCCCACGGGCCGGAATTTGCCCTGGGACTCGAAGAGGCGCCTTACATGGTAAAGCCCAACGTCGCCGAGACCGAAGAGGTGGCCGGCTTTTCCCTGGACACCGACGACGCGAAGTGGGCCGCCATCCGGCTCTTTCACGAGAGAGGCGTGGAACTCGTCGTCCTGTCTCTGGGAAAGCATGGCGCGCTCGTCTCGCGTGGCAACGAACGTCTCCACGTCAGCCCGCCTGCGATCGCCGAGGTCAACCCGGTCGGCAGCGGCGATGCTCTCGTGGCCGGCTTCGCCATAGGGCTGCTCGAAGGAATGGCGCTGGAAGACATGGCCCGACTGGCCGTGGCCGCGGGGACGGCCAACGCGATGTCCTGGGACATCGGCCACTTTACGCAAGCGGAAGTCAACCAGCTCCTGCCTCGCGTCCAAATCCGGCGTTACTGACGTGTCGGCACATCGGTTTGATCGGACGCGGACTATTTCCCGCGGTCGAAGCTGGGCGCCTTTACGCGAAAAACCAGCGTCCACGAGGCAAGCCGCAGTATCACTGAGACCACGAAGAGGATATGGAACCCGCTCCATTCCATCCCCCCGAAGGACCATCCGGTATCGCCCACGGCCTCGAGGAAGTAACCGGCAACCAGCGCGCCCAATCCGCCGGACAAGTTGTTGATCGACGAGGTAACGGCCAGGTACATCGCACGATCGCCGGGAGGCGGAAAACGCATGATGAGTTTGTTCGCTGCGTTCACCCCCGCCGAGGTCGTGGACCCGCCGATGGCGGAACTGAGCCCTAGCCACCAGAGGGCAGTTACAGGCGTGGCCATGATCCAGTAAACCGGCAGCGTGGCCCAGAAGAAATGAGACACGATGAGCACGCGGCGCACGCCCAGCCGGTCCACCAGCGCCCCGGACCAGCGCGCCGTCAACAACATGCCCAACAGCGGCACCACGATCAACGCGACGGAGCCCCCAAGGAAGTCTTTTTTCAATTGCAGGTTTTCCACGAAAAACACAATCGCCAGTGAACCGCCCAGGCACATGGCAAAGTTCCAACACGTGCTGAACACCAGCCAGGGGCGGTACTCGCGGTCGCGCAAGGGCTTCAGGACGTGCTGGATGAACGAACCATCGCGGCTGCGCGCAGCCGGGGGTTCGGGAATGAGCCGGTGCATGAACAAGTCCACCATACCCAAGAGGAACCCCACGCAGAAAATGATGCTCAGGATGTGCACCTTGAAGTCGTCGTAGACCGCGTCGAGACAGTAGCTCGCCGGAACAACGATGGCGATGGTTCCCATCGCTATCCACGCATCGCGCCGTCCCATGAAATGGCCGTGCACCTTCTCTGGGATGATGTCCACAAGCCAACTGAACCACGGGGGCTGCGCTGCCGCCGCAAGAAAACTTGCCAATGAAAGAAGAACCAGCATTGAAACGGCGGCGGAATGGTAGCCGAAATGGTACAGGACAAAGGCCAGGCCGATTGCTATGGCCCGCAACAGCCGGTTGGCCGCCTCGGCCACGTACCAGAGGAGTCTCCGGTATCCGAACTGTCCCGCAACGTAGGCCGATATCAGTTGGACCACGATGGCGAACGAGGACACTGCGCTCAGGAGGCCCCATTGAGATATGGAGATGCCGATGGCGTTCCCGAAGGCCACCAGAAACATTCCTGTGGTCAAAGTCCCGTAGACGGACCCCATCGTGCCCGTCAGGATGTGCCTGCGCATGACGGCAGGCAGTTCGCCGGGAAACAACGTCCGGTAGCGAAACGCTGCTCGTCCGGGGACGAGGGTAAGGGGCCGACCGCGTTGGCCTAGGAAACTCATAAAACTGTGCGCTCCTTTCCCGAAGAGCCGCAATTCTGCCACCTGCGGAGCAAGTTTTCAATGATCGCGCGTTGCGCTTTTCCGAATCTGTTCGCAACTGGCCGCTGGTAGATGGTGCTGTTCCCAGACGAGAAAGGAGGTCGGTCCAGAATCCGCGCGTGACGATTCAGTCCGCCCGTGCATCAGCAAAACTTCTTGCTGGAGACACCCTGGGAGGGCGGCTGTACTCAGCTGCCTCTGGAGTCTGGATGTTTTTGCCGCGCATAGTGGGTGCGGAATGATTCCGCACGTACAATTCTGGAGGGCCACGCTCCGTCGTGGCCGCGAAGGGCCGCGTGATGCCGCAACGCGACATTCCTCGGAGGAATTGTCCGGCGGGTTGCTGGTCATGGCGGCGCGGGAAACGGCGCCGGGTCATGGTTGGGATCGTTTGCGAGGGTCTCGCGACAGGCCGGGTATAACGTGAAGGCTTTGGCGTAGTGAGCGGACGCGGCGGCGCGGTGTATGCCGTAGGACTCGGAATTGTACCCGCCGAGGCGTTGGACGAGTTCGGCGATGTTCAGTCCTTTGGCGCGTTTGTCCGCCTTCTCCCGAAACGCGGAGACGCCGAGGCGCGGAGAGGGGGCAGGACCAGTGGACAAGGGTCCTCTGCGCTAGATTGCTTTGTGCAACTGCCGATCGATCCAGCGCATTCCGGACGGCTCCGGCAACCTTTGCCCGGCCGTCGCCTGTTGTTTCCGTCTAATGGATCGGGTATCTTTGTGCGGTCCCAGGGGCAAGAGACGCGCAATGATCGACCGGGAAAGCCAACTCTCTTGGATACAAGCCGCGACGGCAGTCGCTATTCTCGTCACGGGGGGCGCATTGGTGGCGCTGGAGGGAAGCCTGCTACCCGAAGCGGCAGGCCGGTTTGGGCGCCCCTTGACGTTGCTGGGAGTATTCGGGGTACTTGTGGCCTTGACCGGCGTGGCCCTGTTCGTTTTTGCAGGCCGGCGCCTGTTCAGCAGCCTTGAAGAGCATGAGGAACGGATTCGCGCCATTGTGGAAACGGCGCCGGACGGCATCATCACCACGGACGAGAAAGGACGTATCAAGTCGTTCAACGCCGCCGCCGAGCGTATGTTTGGTTGCAGGGCCCCGGAGGTCCTCGACTCGAAAGCAACCGTATTCCTGGCCAGAGCGGATTCAGATATGGAAGACTCGAGCTTTTCGGAATTCCTTTTGGAGCGACGGATTCGAATGGGGGCCGTGAACGAGGTCCAGGGGTTGCGGAAGAGCGGGGAGGCATTTCCAATGGAACTCTCGCTGAGCTGTACGGATTTCGACCCGGGACTAATGTTCACGATCACGTGCCGCGACGTGACGGATAGGGTGCAAGCCCAGAACGCGTTGAGGGAGGCCCATACCCACCTTGAAGAGCGCGTGAAGGCGCGCACGGCGGAATTGGAGGCCGCCAACAGGAAATTGCGCAAGGAGATCGCCGCGCGCAAACAGCTTGAAGAAACGCGGCAGAAGTTGCTGGCCGACCTGAAGGAAGCCCTGGCCCGTCTGAAGATTCTCGGCGGTCTTATCCCCATCTGCGCCAACTGTAAGAAGGTCCGCGACGACCAAGGGTACTGGAAACAGATCGAGGGCTACATCCGGGATCACTCTTACGCGAGCTTCAGCCATGGCATCTGTCCCGAATGCATGGAGAAGCTCTATCCTGGGATGGGCGCGAAACCCGGGGAAGGACCGCAATCCTGAGAGGCTGTGAGAGAATGGGCATTTGTTCCCGAACTGGGGAAAAAGCCAAACCGGAACGTCATTCTGAGCAAAGCGAAGAATCCCGCTACATCGCGGCGTCCCGGCAATTTGGGATGCTTCGCTACGCCCAGCATAACAGTTTACTGGACTATATGGTCAGGAGTTCTACTTAAGTAGCTTGCGGCCTTCCGAAGACTTGATTCCTGAAATGATGCGGTCGAAACTCTCGATATTGCTGCACGCGGAGACGGCTTCCGCCCTGTCCACGGTTCCTTTTTGGTAGAGCTCCACCGCGTACTGGTCGAACGTTGTCATGTCCGAATCCACTTCGATGATGTCGTAGAGCTTTGTTATCTCCCCATCGAGAATGGCGTCCCGGACTATCGGACGTCCGCCCAAGAGGATTTCCAAGCTGGGAACGCGTCCTACGCCGCCTTTACGCTTGGCTTGAGAAGCCGCTGGCACACCACGCCGCGCAGATGCAAGTCGGACGCGCGGCGCTCCTTCATGATCTCGATGAGCCGGTTGACATTGAGCTCGCCGTTTTTGTACCGGAAGACCTGAAGGTCCCAGGATTGGGAACGCACCGACTTGCGTCCGAACTCCAGTCGACAGGTCCACGATCCTGAACGGATCAACAGTTACTCCTTCAATACAGGGAAGATTCGATGAGGGCACGTCAGCCTTGGTTTTTGTTTGCGAACCTAACCTTGAACTCAGGATAAGGGTCTCGGAAGTTTTGATTGAATGCGACGACTTGGAGGCAAGAGGAAAGTCAAGAATATCGTATCTGTTTTGGCTCATCCAAGGAGACACCGGCCGAGTGTACGACTAGCCTTGCCTCAGGCAAACGACCATGAAACTGCAAGCGCCGGGAACCTGCCGACGGCGGCCACTACTCGTTTGAGCGCCACATCTCGTAGGAGTCGTGTTCCGTGCGAAACGTGATGTCTTTTCGGACCACGCGGAAACCGTGCTTCTTGTACAGGTGAAATGCCCGCCGGTTCTTTTTCATGACCGTCAAGCCGACGGTCTTCTTTTGCAGGATGTGTGTTCCGACGGCAATAAGATACGCGAGTAATACTGCTCCCAAGCCCCGGCCGTGATAGGCGTCCCGGAGTCCAATGCCCATATGCGGGACCTCTTTGGCCACATCCATGTAGAAGAAGTGGGCAATCACTTCATCCTCCGGGTCGACGGCTACAAGAGCGAGGTCCGTCCCGGCAACAGCCCTTTCCACAACGGCCCGCATGCCCTCCACGGACCTGTCGCGGTAGGGCTCGAAGAAATACCGGCTTTGGTCAGATAACGAACAGTAGAATCGAGAAAGACGTTCCGCATCGCCCAAACCGACGGGCCGAACGTGGAAGTTCGGATAGCCGATAGGGATACCGTCCGGATGGCTATCTTCCGTCATCGTCAAGTACCAGCGCGCTGTTGCACACAGGATCAACTCTACCAGTGCACGCGCGAACATAATCATGACAGATGTGCCCTGTCAAGTGCTGCTCCTCAGAAGTCCAGTTGCCTCAAAAGGCCTGGGCGGAGCACTGACGGGCCATCCCGAAAAGACTTGAATGACAAACAACATTGCACCTGTGACTGCCATGCGTCACAATTGAGCCGACTTGCGTTCCGGGCGGAATGGCAGGGTAACAGAGAGGGAGACAGTCATGCGGCATTGGCGAATCCACATGGCGCCGGGGTCCCACTTCGACTACGGGTGGGCTGCAAGCCCCGGCGAGTGCCTTTGCTATCTGACGGAGGTCATTCGACTGGCCGTCGAGGATCTGAAAGCTCATGCGGATTTCCGGTTCACCGTGGAATACGCGTTGTTCATGAAGCACTTCCTGGAGGTGTATCCCGAATATCTGCCCGCCGTGAAGACATTGCTTAAGGAAGGGCGGCTTGAAGTCTGTTCGACCATGACAGGACCCATCGAGCAGTGGCTCGACGGCGAGATGTTGATCCATCAGTTTGTTCGCGCCAAGCGGTGGTTGCGGGAAACACTGGACTACGATGCCGTCACCGCGCAGCATACCGACCTCCCGGGGCATGTGATTCAGATCGCCCAGTTTCTGAGAGGCGCAGAAATTCTTCATCTGGCCTATTCGCGGCATCACCCGCCGACTCCGCTTCACCGCTGGCGTTCCCCGGATGGCTCCGAAGTAGTGGCGTGCTGCCACAACTACGTCACCGACAGAGACAAGCCGTATGCGTGGGAAGGATATGGCTGGGGCTGGGCGCTGTTCGTCAATAATGCCGACACGGAACGGATATACCGCGAACTCCCTGCCCAGCTTGCCCTGTGCGCGCAATCGTGGCCGCAGAACGCGCCGAACATGCTTATGGGATGCCAGTCGGACTTACAGCCGAGCGACCCCGCCATGATTGGCCGCGTGCGCCAATGGAACGCCAGGTTCCCGGAATGGCCGATCCGACTCGACACGATCACGGGGTTCTTCAAGGCCGTCAACCCACAGGAAATCCCGGCGTACCAAGGCGAGGCGCCGTATGCGTTCTTCGCCTTGCCGTCAGTCTACATTCCATGCGCCCAGGCGATGCGGCGCGGTGAAACCGCCATTGCATCGGCAGAGAAATGGTCCGTGTTCGGTTGGATGTCGGGCTTGGGCCGGGTTCAAAAGGAGCGTATCACGCGGGCGCGGGACGCGATGTTTCTGCCGCACGACCACAACACCGGGGGACGGCGCGGCGAGATCAACGATGAGGAGCGGTTGAAGGATGCGTTGACGTGCAGGCTCGAGGGCGAATCGCTCCTCCAGGAAGCCGCCATACGGTTCACGGTGCACATTGGGTATCCACGCCTGGTCGAGGGCGCCTTCCCGATCACCGTATTCAACAGCCTGTCCTGGGACCGAGACGACGTCGTCGAGACGTATGTCGAGACCCCCATGACGGGGATTGAAAGCCTGAACATTGTCAATTCGAGAGGCAAACGGGTCCCGTCTCAAATCGTCAAGAAGGATGAGCAGTCGGGATGTTCACGCATCTATCTTGTCTTCGTTGCCAAAGACGTTCCCGCGCACGGGTACGAGACCTTCTATGTGCGTCC
>Ga0315277_10006973_pt1 | contig 14680 bp, 6 predicted proteins | sample YL17G05_15_MG_FD_203695 | JGI IMG/M metagenome (GOLD analysis project Ga0315277, IMG submission 203695) | Sediment microbial communities from Yellowstone Lake, YNP, Wyoming, USA - YL17G05_15 | ecosystem: Environmental > Aquatic > Freshwater > Lake > Sediment | place: USA: Wyoming | collected... | reverse complement strand
TCGGTTTCGAGAAATCCCTCGAAATTCGCCCCCTGCTTTGGTCCGGAGGTCTTACCGGTACATACCGTTTCGATGCCGATAAAAGTATCGGCGTAGTCACTGAGGTCACCAATGCTGCGGACGATATCGTGGAAATAAAAGCAAGCGGCCGATACTCCTTGTCTGACAGCGGAAAAGCGGCTCCTCTTTCCTGGGAAATAAAATATGCCATAGAAGTGGATGGGTTCACCAAGGTGTCTGTGAAACTCGCCGCCGATAAGCCGGTCAAGATCCGCTGGCACTGTTACAACCACGCCTTTTTCTCCAGGAAAGACATTGATTTTATTTCCACCTATCAGGAACTCGGCACTCCTCCTTTCGACCCCAGGCCTGCTATCACCAGGCCTATCGGCAGCCCGGGAGTCGATGAGCCGGTGCTCCTGTCCCACTGGAACCCGGTCTTTCACCTGGGCAATTCCCTGACCGGAATCGATTTCTCCAAGGAAGATTTCGGCGACCGCTGGAGCGGATACCGGGATTCGGGGGTGAGGCTCGAGGATGGCCGCAGGTTCGATACGGACGAGGTCGAGACCAGGGATGGGCGCAGGCTTACTCCTTATGACTCGCGGGGCAAGCGGGACATATTCACCCAGATTTACGCGCGCGAAGGCGGTGCGCTCGAGCTCGAAGAGTTCGATATCCGCAACACCGCCTATCCCCTGAATCCCGGACAGGAGCGTGTCCGTACCTTCTTTGTCCAGCTTACCCCGCCCAAGATCCCGCGGGACGATCTGAACAGCACCCGCATTGTCTGGCCGGGCCCGCACCAGATAGTGATGGTCCGATTTAACGGTAATAAAAGCCCCTGGTCGCCGCCCGCGGAGGACCAGATCAGCCAGTGGGCAAAGATCGGGGTCAATCTCATAATCGGCGGTACGGACTGTTTCTCCGGCGACTACAGCCATCCGGCATACCCGGAAAAGGTGCGCCAGTTTGTGGATACTGCCCACCGTTACGGGATCAAGATCATCCCCTATGTCACTTTCTCCGATTATGATTTCGAGGCTCCCGGCTATCAGGAGCACGCAGCGGACTGGATGTGTTCTCAAGGTATCGAGTACCGGCAGGAGACCAGCCTCATGTGCTTCGGCGCCGAGGGCTGGCGCGAGCACGTGGAGCGGGAATGCGATTCCCTGATGGCCAGGTTCGATTTCGACGGGCTTTATGTGGATCACTGGTTCACCACCCGTTTCTGCAACAACCCCAGGCATGGCTGCGACGGCTATCTGGGCCGTTTTGTCACCGAGGGCTACCATGACTTCGCCAGGCGCCTGCGCCGGGTAGTGGCCGCCCACACCAACGGCAAAGGCATAATGCTTTTGAACTCTAATGCCCTCATTTCCTCGACCAACCTGGCCTGGTTCGATATGCGGCTCCTGGGAGAGAACGACAATCCGCTCCTGTTGCGCGGCGAAGAAATAACGGGCACCTGGAACGGCAAACGGCAGGGAGTGCAGTCAGTGATCATGTGGCGCGAGAACCAGGACCCGGTGGATATGCTTAATTTCTGCGCCACTTTCGGCTTCTCCACTCGCCTCCTGAGAACCCGGAACACCCGGATTTTGGAGGATTGGCTGGCCGCGGCCTCCGTGTCAGAGCTTGGCGCTTTCCGCAGCTACTGGGAAGCTTTGCGCTTTTTCGATGTCAACAGGGCGCGGCGCTTCAGCGCTTTCGACAGCCGGGAAACAATAAGCATGAGCCAGCCGGGTTCAGTAGTGACAGCGTTTGCCAGGGATGGCAAACTGATGGCTCTGGCGAGCTTCCTCATTCCCCAGGACTCTGCCGCTGCCTCCTGGAAAGAAAGGCCCGTGCGCCGGGAAACTTTGCAGATTCTCGAACCGGAAAAACTGGGACTTAAAACAGGAACTCTTTACCGGATCGTTGACCTCCTCGCCGACAGTTATCTGGATAAGCGCACTTATTCCCTCGAGGAACTGAAAAAGGTGCCGGTTGAGCTTATTTTAGGTAAAGCAAGGATTCTTTTGATCCGGCCGGCTGAGGAAAACCCTCACCTTGTCTATTTCCGCGGTGTCGACGGGGTCGAGACAGAAACCGGGCCGGACAGGCTGACTTTCAAGATCACCGGGACTGCCGGTTCGCCATTATCGCTCTATATCGACACCAGGGGACTGGTTTACAATCCCCGGACCTCCGGGATAAGCCTGGAGAAAGCCAAAGGAGATTTCGCTGTTTTCTCAGGACTTGTGCCGGAGGACAAAACCGTAATGCTGGTTAAAGCGCAATGACCTGCGGCGGGATTGTTAAATCAAGTACCCCAAGTTATTTTCGGATTGAATTCCAATATTTGACAAAATCATGCGTTATCAAAGAAAGAGACAAGAGCTGATGGAGGAGCAAAATGGGAGATAACCTGATCTCGCGACGTGAATTTATCAAAAAGGGAACGACAGCGGCAGGCCTTGTCGCTTTGGGAGCACCGGCTGTCCTCAGGGGGCAAAACCTCAACAGCCAGATAAACTGTGGGATTATCGGCACGGGCAGCCGTGGCTGCTACCTGATAAGGCTGATTGTCGAAAGCCCGGGAGTGACCGTGACCGATGTCTGCGACATTTACCCGCCGCACCTGGAGCAGGGCGTTAAGTTTTCCAGGAATCCCAAGGTGCGCAGCCATGAAAAGTGGCAGGAAATTATCGACGAGAAAGATGTAGACGCTGTAATAGTCGCCGTGCCGCTTTTTCTGCACATCCCCTGTAGCGTAGCCGCCCTCCTGGCCGGCAAGCATGTCTACAGCGAAAAGAGCATGGGCCTGACTGTCAAGCAGCTCAACGAGGCCGTAGCCGCGGTAGAGAAAAGCGGAAAGGTTTACCTGGTGGGCTACCAGAGCCGCGTTTCCGATTCTTTCATCGAGGCAAAGCGCCTGGTGCAGTCAGGCTCTTTCGGCAAAATCACCCAGTTTTATGTCCATTACGACCGCAATTCAAGCTGGCGGAAAGAGTTGGATGACCCCAAGTGGGAGCGGGTTCTCAACTGGCGTATGTACCGCGAGTACTGCGGCGGCATTCTCACCGAGCTTCTGATCCATGATATAGATATGGTTCTCGATATCCTCGGAACCAGGCCGATCCAGGGGGCCTGTGACGGGAAGATCATGGTTTACCAGGACGGCAGGGAGAATCACGACAGCCTGATGGGTTACCTGGAGATGGAGGACGGGGTGCTGGGACTGGCCTCCGGGCACCTCTCCAACTCCCGCTGGGGCAGCTCGTGGGCTATTCACGGCACGCACGGCACAATCGAGTACATGGGCGATACCCTGCGCATCTTCTGGGAAAAAGAGACCCGCCATCTCGATTCCATAGGAGTGAAGCACAAATTCAACCGGATCAAACTCGGACAGTCTCTGAATATCAAGGAAAGCCCGGTAACCGAGCCGGACAAAGTCGTTAATTTCAGAAGCGCTACCACCGAGGATTCCTCAGACCGGGCATTGGCTCATTTCTTCGACTGCATCAGGAACGGCACGAAACCGATCATGGATGCCGCCAGTGCCAGGAAAACCTCGATCGCCGCTCTCACCCTCTACCAGTCGTCTCTGAACGGCGGAAGGCTTTACAAGATCGAGGAAATCGAGGCTCTGGGATGAATGGGGGCTGGAGACTGGAGGCTGGAGGCTGAGATGAAATAGTAATATTATTGCAGCAGAAAAATATAAAAAACCCCCGACCCTGTTTAAGGGCCGGGGGTTTTTATTTTCAACTACGCTATCCTCAGAAACCAAAGCTCAAAGTGAAGAAATTGTCTGCCGATAATCTACCCTTATTCTTGTAAGCGTAATTGAACCGGATCACCTTTCCGCTCCACATGCGCTGGAACCCGCCGCCGAAGCTAATACCCCGCCAGACCGGGTCATCGCCCAGATAGCTGTACCCGAACTGATCTTTGGCTTCCGTGTACTCGTCGGTCTGGATTTGCCAGCCCATCCGAACTGCAGCGGAATAAAACGGGTTGAAATTGTAGCTCAGCTCGGTTCCCGCGGCATAGGAGATCGGTATGTAGCTCGGACGCCACAGTTCACCGCTGGCCAGCCAGTTCACCTTTTCGCTGGTGAACAGGTTATAGGCCAGCGCGATTTTGACCGAGGTGGGCAGACGATAGGTGTGGGTCCTGATATACATCTCGCGGTTTGCTCTCCGGGAGAAGGCGTAAGGATCGCCGGTGAAATCGCTGTATGTGCTAGGGAAGGTCCCACTCCTGTCTTCCGGCCCGACCGTCTTGATCAAGCTCGGGCCAGCCATGGTGATATTGGAGCCCAGGTTCTGTATGGCGAAGGCGAACTTGATTTCGTGATTCATCAGTTCGGTGTGGTAGATTGCGCCGGCGTCAATGGCAAAGGCGCTGCCGCCCATGTTGCCCCACATGTCCTGGTGCACATATTTCACGTTCAAGCCGCCGACGAAGCGGTCGGACAGGTTATAAGCCACGCTTCCGCCCATCTGGAAGTCATAGGCGTTGAAAGTGCTGCCTGTTCCAGTGGGATTGGAGATAGTGGTTATTTCCATATCCGGGATGTCGAGGTAACCGAAGAAACCACCGACAACTATTTTGCCGTCACTGAGCGGAACAGCGGCAGCGGCGTAGCTGTAAGTGAGATCCAGGGTATAGTCCACGACCGTAATCATCACTTCCGGCTGCTGCAGGAAACCCAGACCGGCCGGGTTCCACCAAATCGCCGAAATGTCGTCGACTACAGCCGAGAAGGCGCTTCCCATGCCGATACCGCGCGCGCCGACCGGGATGGTCAGGAATTCGGCTGCGCGTGCTCCGACAAAGGAAGAGCTCGGCATCTTGCCCTGCTCCAGGTATTTATCCAGACCGCTGTAGTCCTGCCGGGATACACCCTGCGCCAGAAGCGGCGTAGCGACGGCCCAGAGGAGTGCGCAGACGGTCAACAAGGCTCGAGTGGCCAATTTCTTTAACATATTTTACCTCCATTTAGGCAACGGGGAAATTTTCCAATTCCGGTTAAGTTCATAGTTAAAATCCTATGTCAGTCAATGACATAGAACTTGCCGGTATAGTTCTTTCCCCGCGAATCCGTCACGTGGAAAAAGTAGAGGCCACTGGCTATTGTCTGGCCGAAACGGTTCCTCAGGTTCCACGGCTCGGTCCCGCTATGGTTGTCGTATCCGGTGTATTCCTTGGGCACGCCCGCGCTTAGCCGGTCCCAGTCGGTATAGTTGCCCCAGCCGGTGCGGTTGGCGCCGATATGGTTAAGAACATTCACCAGGTTTCCGCCCAGCGTGTAAATCCGGATGGTGCACCTGTCCGGCAGGTTGACAAACTCAATCCGGCGCTGGCTGGACGAGAGATCGAGGTACGAGGAAGCGATGTACGGGTTGGGCACTACCCTGACCTTGCTCAAATCCGCATCCTCAGCCTTCATGCTCGAGGCTTTTATCTCGACTGTCCACTTGTCCCCTACCTGCGGCAGGTCCGGATACTGGGTGAACACTGTCTTGTCGCCGTTCCAGGAGCCGAATGTCACGATCACTGTCCAGACTGTTCCGTCAGTCGGCATGGTCAGCCCGCCATCCTTGCTGACCACAAAGCACAAGCCGTCGATCCAGAACCCGAACTCAGCGGTCCTGTTCGCCGCCAGAGTTTCCTTCATCTTGTACTGGCGCTCGGCTTTCGGCAGTTTCTGCGCAAATGCCTCGTCGATATAATTACCCAGGTTACCACCCTCGGTGAGCGATGATCCGCCGAAATCTTCAAGAGGCTGGAAACCCCATCCGACTTCATCGACGAAGTCGACATGCGGCAAAGCGCCGCCGCGCACCTGGTCTACCACATCCACTGTCAAGTTGCCGCCTCCGGCATTCTTCCAGGTAACCGTGAACTGCCCGCTCTTGGTAAAGGCGATGTTGCTCGGAGCTGTTCCCGGCCTGGAATCTTCACCGCACCAGCGGCTGGTGTGCAGGTCTATGGAGGCTCCGGCATAGCCGCCGGCATCAAGGTAGTAATAGAGCGGAGATTGCGGAGCGTTGGCCATGGAGATGCCGGTAAAGGTCACATCCACGGCGTAGTTTGCGCCATTGGCGTCCGTCGGGCCGTTGAAGGTGTGCTTCGGCGCATCATCTCCGCCGCCGTCCAGGTACATCCCGCTGCTCATAGAGCTGCCGTCAACCAGCTTGATCTCCCTCTCGCCGGCCATCCTGGCAGCAGTGCAGCCCCTGTCGTAGGCAGTGGCGTCGGTGCAGAGCAGAGTAACGGTTTTGTCCGAGGTAAGCCTTTCGTTGTTCACCGGGATAAAGGCTACTTCCTTGATCGCCGGGGCCAGGATCTTCGGGGCCTCGGTCAGCTTTCCAGTTCCGTCGCCGGTAAGGGTTGCTGTTGCTCCCGGAGTCGGTGCGCCTGCTATAGGCACAAAGCTGACTGCACCCAACGAAGCCATCTTGAAATTGCTGGCGTCGCTGCGCGGAATCACGTTGTAAAGGCCCGCCTCTCCGGCCCTGTTCCAGACCTTGCCGCTCGTAGGAGCGGGCAGGCTGAACATCGCGCCGGTCACGTTATCGTAGTTTCTGTCGTAAGGGACAAGGGCGTACCAGACCTTCATCCCGTCGCGCATGCGATAATAGGGCTGGTCGTTATCGTACTTGTCCACAAAGAAGAAGGCCACGTTCCCGTCAGAGAGGCTGCAGTTGTAAATCATCTCGGAGTGCGAGTCATTCGGCCCCACGAAACTGCGGTAGAGCCTGTAGCCCTCGAAGTCGTACTCCCGGTAAAGGTGGTCGGGATCCAGGTTGTTGTCTCTCAGGAAGTAATAATACTTGTCCGGGGTCTGCAGGTTTATATCGCTCCAGGTGATCGTGACCTGGCGGTCGCCCGGGATGATAGTCTGCAGGGGCGCTACCGGCGTCTCCGGAGTGAGGTAGCCGCCATTATAAGTCGTCTGGGCCACAGCGGCGTAATGCGCCTGCGGAGCGAAGGCTGTTTGCATCCCCGGGTCGTCTATGTTGGCGATGTCGTAATTCGGGTGGACTATCGGGGTGACCCCGGTGGGGGAGAACATGATCACGAAATCTATACTAAAGGTATCCTTCGGAGCCACGTCGTGCAGCTCGCCCCAGAAGGTGTAATGGTTCCAGTTACTGGACCCGCCCCAGAGCCACTGGTTGTACCTGGCGTCATCGGGGTGGAGGATTCCCGGATAGCCGTCGATCATCGCTTTTCCGGTGAAGGGGTTGGTCTGTCCGGTATACATGCCCAGTTTGTTCACAACTGCGCGGTACACCTTGGGGTGGGCCAGGCCCATGGCCAGTAGGTTGTTCTCGGCGGAAAAACCGAACTCAGTCCCGGCGACAGTGTGGATTTGGATCAGGCCGGTTGTCTGCTCCCGCAGGCGCGGGTAAGCCAGAACCTTCATGCCCAGGAGCGGAGGGTCCTGAGGAGTCCAGTTGGAAATTCTGGGGGTTCTGGAGGACCACAGTACATTTATTTCCTTTGCCGGGTGATAGGCCCAGCCGAGGTTCGAGCTCTTGCCGAAGCCCATCTGGCGCCAGTTGTTGAACAGGATCATCCCCCACCACTTCCAGCCGTCCGGAACTGCAGCGCACTTATCCTTGTAAGTAGCGTTCCACTTCATGAAGTGGGTGACGTTGTGAATCTGGATGTGGGTGTAAACCATGTTGTTCGATTCGCCGAAATCCAGGAAGTAGCAGGCCCAGCCCATGTAGAAGCCGCATGCCGGCCCGCCCCAGGAGTTGAACACATCGCCGGTGTGCTCGAAAATGGTCTCGGCGCCGTGGATAATCGGCTCTCCACTCGAGGATATCGGCCAGCGGCCTTCAACAGGCCATTCGGCTACTTCAGCGGCATCGGTGGAACTCCAGACTCTGTCGAGATATCTGCCGCCGCGGGCGCTCGCCGCGCTCTCCATGTCTTCCCCGCCGGCAACCAGTTGTGAAAGGGTTGCCTCGGCGTATATAGAACACCAGAACGGCATGTTATCGCGGCCGCCGGAGCCCATGACAAGCGTGTCTTCCGGCGCTCCGTCATTGTTTATGTCCCTGGCGGTCATCATACCGACAGTCCAGGCATCGTTCAGGATCAGGTTGCCCGAGCCTTTGGGGAACTGGATCGTGTTGCCGGTCCAGTCGGCAGTGATCCAGGGGCAGCACCAGTCGCACATAAAGCCCATTCCGACATTGTTGCCCCGGGACACCCTCAGCAATCGGTACTCAGCCGAGGCCGTACCGGCGTAGATGGCGACCAGGGCGGCAAGGGCGAAAATTTGGATAAAGAAACTGTTTCGCTTCATAAGTAATCTCCTGCTTGTTTCACCGCTTTGTGGAGAAGCAGAATCAAGGGTCATTCCCCAGGTTCGCCTCCGGAAATTAGAAAGTGAATTCCAGACCGGTGCGAATCTGTCTGGCGGTGCCCCATACCCTCTTGTCCATGGTATCGTCGATCATGCTTGCAGCGATGCCACCCATGGCGGCTTCTTCGATACTCAGGATGCCGTCTTTGTTGAAGTCAGCATTGAACCTGACCCGGTTTTCGATCGAGGACACCTGATCCGCCCATTTCATATCCACTCCGCCAGTGAGGTGGCTGTAACCCTCCAGCCTGTAACCCGTAGGATAAGCAGCTTTATTCTTACGGTTCAAAGCGTTGAATACTTCGGCGAAGAAACTGATACGCCTGGAGCCGCCGATGTTGAACTGCTTGGATCCCCGGAAAGTGAGGTCGGTTAACCACCGGCCGCGGAAGAAGTTATATCCGTTGTACTGGCCGGTCAGAGCCGGATCCTCGGAGCCGGTATATCCGCCAATCGTCGATCCATCCCAATTGTAACGCTGGGTCAGCGGCGTGCCGCTCTGGATAACAAAAACTGCATAAGCCCTCACGTTCCTGAGGATGGTGTTGACCATTGTTCCGCTCTTGAAATCCTCGGGAAACAGGTAATTGAACTGGTAGGAGAGCTTGTGGGTCTGGTCTCCGTCAATAGGCCTCAGCTCGTCCGGCGGAACAAACAGCTCGTTCGAGGCGGCATCGTAATTCCCCAGGAACTGGCCGCTGTTATAAGCGCTGCCGGTAGTCCTGGAGAACTGCATGGTGTACTGGAGGTTGAAGGAGAAGTTCTGGGAAAAGCGTTTCCGCAGGGTGACGTCCACGCCCTTGATGTTGCCGTTGTCGCGGTTGACCAGGCCCTGCGCCCACTGGCGTACGCGGTATTCGCGGTGCCAGGCGTAATAGTCGCGGAAATAAGCCTTTTGGGCTACGTTCCCGTCAACGTCGCGGTAATAGGCTACAACGTCCATGACCATATCCGAGGACAAAAGATAGCTCAGGCCCGATTCAAAGGCGTCGGTCCGCGAGAACTCCAGGCCGCCGGGGTTGTAAAACGGGGAGCCGCCGCTCGAGCCGGCAAACATGTCATTCATGCTCGGCAACTGGGTGAACACACCGTAGGAGAATCTCAACTGGGCCTTGTCCGTGACCGGGAAGGCAACGTCGAAACGCGGAGACCATTCATAGAGGGTCCGCGGATGAACGTTTTCTCCCCAGAAGTCAAGGGCAGAGAGGCCCCAGTTGTAATTGTGCTGGAACCCGTCATAGCGGAGACCATAGTCAAAAACGAAGTCCCCGAGGTCAGTTCTGTTCTGGATATACCCGGAATACATCTTCGGCCGGTACCTGAACTCGTTGCGCGGGTCCCTTTTCTCGGCGTAATAGTTGGCGCTGAACCTGTGAATCTTGAACGGCATGAAAAGGAATCCCAGCTTGGCCCGGTTCCAGCGGTCGAGCTGGAAGTCAACATCAGCCTTGAAGTTCTCCTGGGATTCGCGCAGGTAATTGTAGTGCAAATAGTACAAAGCGTCAGTGCCGACATTGAAAGGCTGCTCAAATCTGACGCCGTTCTTCCATCCTGTGGCGCCGTCCGGCAGATACTGTTTTTGCAGCTCCGCGCTCCAGAGATTTTCCCTGTTCGGCCAGGTCTCGATCTCGAACCGGATATCGTGCGGCGACCAGCTCATGATGGTGCTGCGCTCCCAGTTGGTCTGGAGGCTGCCGGCGCTGATTTCATTAGAGCGGAAAAGGGCATAGCGGAACTGGACTGAGCCGCTGCGGTTGGCCTGGCGCAGAAAGTCCCAGTCAAAGCCCAGCATTGAGTTAGTGACCTTGCTCCTTCTGCCGTTGCTCTGCCAGATGCGGATTATGTCCGCACTTTCATGTTTGGGGAAACCGGTGACTGCAGGCGTCTCTGCCCACCAAGGGCTTTGATCGAAGAGGTCCCCGTAAAGCAAAGGATAACTCGGGTCATTCCTGTCGATTATGCCGGACCTGAAATAATTGCCTTCCCCCGAATAACCCTGCGGGTAAGAATGCTGGTTACGGCTCCAGTTTTCGCTGAGGATCAACTTCAGCCCCTTGATCGGCGAATAAGTTATCTTGCCCGTGTACATAGACCTATCCTGCCAGTTTCCGGGCAATCTCACCGGGTTTTCGGGCATGAAGAGCGCTGGCGATTGACCGCTCAGCGCGGCGTAAGATTCACGGCCGGCCTGGAGCATGGCCAGGGTATAGGCGGGATGCCTTTGTCCCAGGACCGGGTCATTGCGCACTCCTTCATTGAGCCGGTCGACAAATGCCTGGTTGATTCCGCGGAAACCCTCATCGGCGTGAGTGGGGTTCCTGTCGGCCGTGCCCTGTATTTCAGCGGAGAGCTGGAAATACATGTTCTTTACCATGGGAACCGGCCCGCCGACAGTGCCGGTGAGCTGGTTGTAGCCATAGTCGGCGGTACGCGGGTTCTGCTCGTCTGTGGTGAATTTGGCAGAGCCTTTGTACTGGGCGCCGCCTTCCTTGGTGACAATGTTGATGATACCGGACTGGGCGTTGCCGTATTCGGCCTGGAACCCGCCGGTAAGGATATCCACCTCTTCCACAGCGTCATTGGAGAACTCGAGCGGGGTGGTGTCCTCGGCCTGGGAGCCTATTTCCTGCTCGAAAATCCATCCCTGTCCGCTGGCGAACGGGTTGGCGGTGTAGTTGCGCAACATTACTCCGTCAACCACCATGCCTTCCTCACCGAGACGGCCGCCGCGGATTCTCAAGCCGCGCGCCTCAGCGTCACGTCCGCCGACCTGTACACCGGCCTGCAGGATCATCATGTCTTCGAGCCTGGTTACCGGGGTTTCCTTAAGCTGTTCCGTGGTCAGACGCTGCTTGGAAACGGTCTGGTCGCGGGGCAAGAGCACCTCGGCCTCTCCCTGGACAGTGATTCCTTTCAGCTCGACCACAGTCGAGCTTAATGTGCCGTTAACCGTGGTTGTCTGTCCGGCCAGGATCAAGGTGTTGGTAATCGTAGTTGTCTGGTACCCGGTGTACATGAAGGTGATATTCCTGCTTCCGGGAGGGATGTTGAGAACAAAATAGTAACCGTCGGCATTGGTTACGTTGCCCAGCCGTGTGCCCTCGATAGTAACCTGGACACCCAGCAGGGGCTTTCCTGAGTCCTTATCCCGGACCGTGCCTTCAATCTTGCCTGTCGAAAGCTGGGCGAAAAGACTGGTGGCCAGGAATGCAATTGCTGCCAATATACTTGGCAAAGCTCGGGTAAACGATTTTTGCTGCATAAAATCCCCCTCTTAGGATTTGAAAATTCCGGCAACCGCTAAAACGGTGCTGAAATTATGTGGCATAGATTACCCTCCTTTGGGTTTGTGGGTGATACAACTTGAAGTGGGATAAGGGATACGGAATGAACGATACCTTATTAACGCTTCAACATACATTTTTTATCGTTCCGGGTTACCTCCTGGGTTAATGTTTCCTTTCCAAGGGAAAACTCTAACTAGTGAATTTTCCACTCCACTTTTGGTATTTGTTCATCAGGGATAAAAAAGCCGGATTCTTTTAATGTCGTCTGGATTATATTAGTAGAAACCGGTTTTTCAAAATAGTAATTGGCTCCCAGTTTGTAAGCCCTGTCCTTGATTTCCTGGTTGCCATAGGCGGTGATCATTATAATTGTGGTTTGCTGATGTTTGTTTTTGATAGCGCTAATGAGCTCGAATCCTTCCTCGCATGACTCACCGCCCAGCCTCAAATCCAGAATCGCCGCATTGTAATTATTTCTTTCGAGGAGGCCCAGTGTTTCTTCCATTGACCCCGCTGTATCCACTATTACCTGATTCCTCTGGAGGACTTTTTTATAGGCGAAGAGGACTGCCGATTCATCATCAACCAGAAGGATGCGTTTGGTCATTCAGTTTTCCTCTTGGGAAATATTATATCCCAAAACAGTATAACAAAAAAAATGCCAGATTTATAGCGCAATTTAATTTATTATTTTACAAGCAGTTAATTTCTTGACAGGCTCCCCGTTCATTCTCATAATCGTAAACAACGTTTACAATAATGAGAATACCAGAAAAGGCGAGCTAAAGCAACAAGATTTAAATTTATGGGCAGAAAAACCCGCTTAGACAAAATTCACAATCCAATATTAAAAAAAATAATTTATTGGCTATAGTTTAATTTTTTAATTTTACGATATAGAGTGGCCAGCGAAATTCCCATAGCTTCCGCGGCCTTGCGGGTATCGCCGTTAAAACGGTTGAGCACTGATCTGATATGCAGCTTTTCCATCTTTACCAGGTCGTAAACAGGTTCTGAGCCGGGATACAGGGGCGCATTCCCTTCAAGGCCGGTAAAATGGCTCAGACGCAAGGGGCCGCCGCGGGAGAGAAGCAAGGCCCTTTCCAGTACATTCTTAAGCTCACGGATATTTCCCGGCCAGGAATAAGAAACAAGCAGTTTCAGCACCTCGGACGGCACCTCGCCTGATCCTCCACCCATTGTTTTCAACAGGTAGCTCACCAGCCCGGGCAGGTCCTCCATTCTCTCTCTCAACGGGGGCAGACAAATGGGAAAGACATTGATGCGGAAGTAGAGGTCCTGGCGAAAAACACCCTCCCTGGTCTTTTCCTGAAGATCCCGATTGGTGGAGCATATAAGCCGGAATTCGCTTTTGCGCAAAATAACCTCTCCCAGCCGGCGATATGTTTTTTCCTCGATAACTTTAAGGAATTCTGCCTGGACGTTGAGCGGCATATCGATTATCTCATCTAGGAACAGCGTCCCGCCGTCGGCTACCTCAACAAGCCCCACCTTGTCCTGGGTTGCCGAGGTGAATGATCCCTTGGCATGGCCGAAAAGTTCACTGGCAAAAAGGTCCCCTTTCAGGCCGGAGCAGTTGATCTCCACAAAGGGGGATGAACCGAAAGAACTTGATTCATGAATCCAGCGGGCCAGTACCCCTTTTCCTGATCCGGTCTCCCCAAGAATAAGGACAGTGGAATCGTTCTCCGCAGCCAGGGAAGCAAGCTCCATGACCTTCTTGATGACCGGGCTGTCGCCGAAATAAGGCTCGATCTTTTTGTTAAGTCTTTGTGATGTATAATGTTTCCTGCGTAATGAACCAAACTCCAGGCTCTTGCGCAGGATAACGCTGAGGTTTTCCAGACTCACCGGCTTGGTGAGGAAATTGTCGGCGCCCCGGTGAATCGCTTCCACAGCCAGAGGTATATCCCCGTGGCCGGTGATCACCACAATAGCGGTATAGGGATTTTGCTGCCTTATTTCGCCTATCCAGTCCAGACCTTTACCGTCAGGCAATATCATGTCCAGAAAGATCGCATCGTAAGGCTTGGAAAGCAGCGCTTCCCTCGCTTCAGCCAGACTCGATACCGCACGGATTTCGAATCCCGCTTTGGAAAAGTACCTGGAAAAACCGAATTGAATTCCCGGATCATCATCGACAAGAAGAAGATCTCTTTTCATTTAATCTTTATCCTTTTTCTCCTGACCGCGGCAGGTATAATTCAACTGTCAAACCCGGCGGCGGATTGTTGTTATAAATATGTATATCCCCGCCGTGAGTCTCGACAATACTTTTCACTATGCTTAATCCCAGGCCCGCCCCCCGGGGGCGAGTGGTAAAAAACGGTTTGAAAACTTCGCTCATGATCTCCGGCTTTATGCCCGTTCCTTGATCTTTTACCTTTATCCAGACCTTGCTGGCTTCTTGCTCAAGAGTTACCGTAATTTCCCTGTCTTCCGGGCTGTGCTGGGCCGCGTTCTCCAGGAGGTTAATCAGAGCCTGCTTGAGTTTCAAGCCGTCGCCGATAACTTTCATGTTCGAGTGCTGTCCGGGAGTAAACAGACGTACGCTGCGGCTGTGAAATGTAGATGACTGATGCCAGAGTTCAATCGCCCCGGCACAAACTTCGTACATCGAGACCGGCACGAAAGTATTTTTCTGAAGAGGTTTTCCAAGTTCCAGAAGGTCCCTCATCAATGTGGAGAGGCGGTCTACCTGCAAGCGGATATGGTCCAGATAAGGCTTGTATTCCGGGTTGTCTCCGAGATCCTGAAACAGAGCCTCGGTTATAGCGAGGATGGCGTTCAGCGGATTCCGCACCTCATGGGCCACACCAGAAGCCAGCCTGCCGATAACCTCCATCTTTTGCGACTCTTTTAATCGGGCTTCCATTCTTTTGCGTTCGGTGATGTCGGAAATGCTGCCCTGGATGCAGTAAAATTTCCCGTCCTTATCCAGGTGAATGGAGGAGTTGATCAGACAATCGAGCGGAGTGCCGTCTTTTTTGCG
>Ga0315277_10006970_pt1 | contig 14683 bp, 9 predicted proteins | sample YL17G05_15_MG_FD_203695 | JGI IMG/M metagenome (GOLD analysis project Ga0315277, IMG submission 203695) | Sediment microbial communities from Yellowstone Lake, YNP, Wyoming, USA - YL17G05_15 | ecosystem: Environmental > Aquatic > Freshwater > Lake > Sediment | place: USA: Wyoming | collected... | reverse complement strand
ACGCGCTTCCTGGGCCCCTATATCAGCAAAGGCCTGCCATGAGCCGCGCGGCACGCCGAGCCGGAGGCGCCGCATCGGGCCGGGATGCGGGCCGCCCGACAGGGAGATACGTCGCCCGTGAATGAACCGCCTGGGCCCACACATGACTCGCCGGTTCCGCGCGCAGTCCCCGCGCAAGCCTGTCATCTGGAAGGGCTTGTCGCCTGCCACGTCGCGGCCTTCCCCGATGAGCCCATCACGCGCCTCGGCACGCGATTCGTTCGGGCGCACTACCGGTACTACATGCAGCAGCCGGCGGGGATTTTCCTTGTGACTGTGGATGGGGCCTCCGGGCGAGTCAGCGGGGTGATCGTCGGGGGCGAGCCCGCGTTGCGGGGGCGCTTCCTGCGGCGGCACTTCCTGCGATTCGTCGGCATGGTCTTGTGCAAGGCGATGGTTGACCGGAAGGTCCTCGGCCGGATTTGGGAGGGTCTCTGCGGCCTCTTTTGGAGAGTCGCGCGGCGACTTCATCTGCTCCCGGCATCGCGGGGATCGCAGCCGCCCGATGAGCCGCCGGGCACGTGGTCGGTCGCGATGTTCCTTTGCACTCACCCGGACTTCCGGCGGCGAGGGGTCGCCCAGGCGCTCCTGGAGGGTTTTCGGGCCGAGAGCGCCGCCCGGGGCTTTACCGTGATTCGGGTGATGACCGAGAGCGTCAACTTGCCGGCGATCGCCACGTATCAGAAGGCGGGCTGGAAGTTGCTCGCCCAAACGTCAAAATACACATATCTGCGGCGAGGTGTTGGGCAATTGGAGTCCAGCGAACATGCCTGAGCAGGCAAATCGCGACGGGCGCGGCCCGGGCGTCGAGGCAGCGGTCGGGGACAACGCCCCGGGGCTTCCGACGGTCTCGGTAATCATGCCCATCCGCAACGAGGCGGACTTCATCGAGAGGTCGATCGGCAGCATCCTCGCCAACGACTATCCCGCCGAGAAGCTCGAGGTCATCGTGGTGGACGGGATGAGCAGCGACGGGACTCGCCAGATCGTGGCCCGCCTCGCGGGAGACGACCCCCGCGTCAAGGTCCTGGATAACCCGTACCGCATCGTGCCTCACGCGATGAACGCGGGCATCCGCATCGCCAAGGGCCAAGTGCTCATTCGCATCGACGGGCACACGCTCGTCGAGCCCAACTACATCTCCGAGGCGGTCCGCGTGCTGCACGAGCATCCCGACGCCTGCGGGGCCGGCGGAATCCTCGAAACCGTGGCCACCACCTATGTCGGCCGGGCCATCGCGGCGGCCATGAGCAACCCCGTCGGCGTCGGCGCAGGCAACTGCCGGGTGGGACGCCCCCGCGAAGGCTTCGTCTATGACGTGCCGTTCCCGGCCTATTGGCGGTGGGTGTACGACAAGGTGGGCCTCCTGGACGAAACGCTGGTCCGCAACCAGGACGACGACCTCGTTCAGCGCGTGAACCAGGCCGGCCTGAAGCACTACGCCTGTCCCGCCATCCGCAGCCGGTATTACTCCCGCGCCAGCCTGCGGAAACTCGCCCGCCAGTTCTACGAGTACGGTTTCTGGCGGATTCGCACCCTCCAGAAACACAAGAGCCCCGGGCAGTTGCGGAGGGTCGGACCGATGGTGTTCGTGCTGCTTTGGCTGGCGCTGATCGTCGGAGGCTTCTTCTGGTGGCCGCTGCGTTGGGCGCTGGCCGGGTACGCGGGGCTTTACCTGCTGGCGCTGATCGTGGGGGCAGTAACCGCGGGCCGGCGGTTCGGCTGGGTCCTGGCGCCGCTGGTCCCGGTGGCCATCGCGATCATGCACTTCGCATACGGGCTTGGTTCGTTGAAGGGAATCTGGTCGTGGGTCATCCTCCGCGGCAGGTTCGTGCCCCCCCCGGAAGCCCACGGCACGACCCGGTGAGCCCGGAGAACTCAGCGCCCGAATGTGACTATGGGAGCCCCGCCGCGCGATACGACCAAACCCGAACAGCTCTACCCGCGCGCCATCTTCTCCAATAGCGGGCCGATGACCTCGCGGATCGGGCCGAACTGGAACTCCTTCAGCAGCCGGTCCACCTTCTTGGGGAACCCCTTGCGTCCGATCCCCTGGTGCAGGCGCATCAGGAGTGAAACCGAGCCGCGATACTCGCTCATCTCCGACGGGTCGTACTCGTATGGGTGCATATAGACGATGCCCGGCCGGCCCAGACGTTCCAGTTGCCGCCAGGCCTTGCGGATCACCCAGTACGGCCAGAGGCGGAAATACCCGCCGCCGCCCATGGCTCGCCGTTTGCCCAGCCAGTCGAAGCAGGCGACGGGGGCCTCCACGATCCGGTTTCCCTTCGGCGTGGCGACGATCCGAGGTTCGGGAGGGTATCCGTGGACGCCGTACCGCGATTTCTTCACCGGGAAGATCGAGGAATCGTACTGGTGGCCGGTCTCGGCCAGCACGTCCAGCACCCACATGTTGCGCTGGTCGATGCTGAAGCAAGGCGCGCGGTAGGCATAGACGCTCTGCCCGCACAGGTCTTCGATAAGGCCCTTGGCCCGAAGCACGTCCTGGCGGAGCTGCTCGGGGGTGCTCTGGAAATTGCTGACGTGCGAGTAGCCGTGGCTCTGGACCTCGTGCCCGGCGTCGGCGATGGCCCGGACAAGCCGCGGCGCCTTCTCCGCCGCCAGGCCCAGGACGAAGAACGTCCCCTTGACGCCGTGGAGCGCCAGGGCCTCCAGCAGCTTCCGCGTGCCGGACTCGAACCGGTTCGTCACCTCGGCCCGCGGGTCGATGGTCGTCTGGTACCAGTCTTCCACGTCCACGGATATCGCGTGACGTGCCATGTGGTCTTCTCACATCCCGAACTGGAGGGTGGCGCCGGGCGCGGCCGCGGGCTGCCCGGCGGCTGGACCGATGCCGTACACGAACGCCACCGATCGCCTCGCGACCCGCTCGTTCGCGCGGGCGTGCGTCGGGAGGTTCACCACCTCCCGGCAGGCCTTCTCGGCCACGGGGCACATGCCCTCGCGGTAGTCATACAGTTCCATCCGGGTTTCCTTCGGATGCAGAGGACACTCAAACCACGTCCCGAGCTCGACGAAGTTGCCGGGCGCCTCGGCGACGGCCCTGTCCTTGTCCGCCACACGGAGCGGATACCGCACCAGGACCGGGTCCATGTGCTCCGGGATCTCCGGCACCTGCCAACCAACCTGACGAAGCAGATCGTCATAGACCTTCCGCATCCCGCGGCGGTGGGCGAGATTGGCGTGAATTGCCTCCATCCGCCGCAGGCCCGCCCTCGCCTGGCCGTCGCTCATGCCCATGAAGAAATCCCCCGGCATGGTCGTGCAAAGCTCGGACACGGACGACGAACCGACGACGGCGCCTTTCTTCGTGAGCCAGCGGAACAGACTGGCGGCCAGTGCCGTCGTTTCCGGGTAGATCAGGAGGCGGTAGATCATCCGTTGAAGGGCCAGCATGCGGGCGGCCTTGGCGGGCGGGCGCCGCAGTTCCCGGCGGCAGAGCATCTCGATCCTGCCGGCCAGGTCCGCCTCGCCGGTGGTGGCCATGCCGCCGATGCCCGTCGTGAACGGCTTGTTCCACTGGAACGACCAGTAGGCCGCCACACCGAACGTCCCGCAGAGCCTGCCCTTGTACGTGGAGCCCAGCGCCAGGCAGCAGTCCTCGACGACGGGGATGCCGTGCCGTCCGGCGACGTCGAGGATCGCGTCCATCTCGCACGGGTAGCCGTAAGTGTGCTGGGCGACGATGACCCTCGTTCGCGGGGAGATTGCGGCCGGGAGCAGCGACGGGTCCATGTTGTACGTGACCGGCTCGATGTCCACATAGACGGGCTTGGCGCCGAGGTACTTGACGGGGTTGACGTCCATGACGCAGGTGTAGCCGGGGAGGATCACCTCGTCGCCTTCGGCGACGCCCAGCGCGCGGAGGATGGCGTACATCGCCACGCGTCCCTTCCAGAATGCGAAGGCCCGCGCCGCACCGGCCCATCGGGCGAACTCGGCCTCGAATCGATTCACCGCGCCGAGGGACATCCGCTCAGCTCCTCTTGCGGATTGCCGCGACGAGGGCCTCTTTCACCCGCCGGACCTGCTCTTGGCTCATGGTCGTGAAGAACGGCAGGGCGATGGTCCTGGCCGCGACGCGTTCCGTGACGGGGAAGTCTTCCTTCTTCGTGCCCAGCATCTCCATGATGTACGGCTGGAGGTGGATCGGCACGAAGTACGGGTTGCACCCGATCCCGGCGCTCCGCAGCCTGTCCATGATACTGTCGCGGTCGGCTTCGTCGAAACGGTCCGCAAGGCGGATCACATAGACGAACCAACTGGCCGTTTCAGGCTCGACCATCGGCGGGAGGCGGACCTCCTCGACATCTGCCAGCGCCTGCCCGTACATCCGGGCCACGCGGCGGCGCTTGGCGAGGATCTCGTCCAGCCGCCTCATCTGCGTCTCGCCGAGGACCGCGTTGACCTCGCTCAGGCGATAGTTGTACCCGAGGCGCGCGTGGCTGAGCCAGGCTGTGGTGTCGCGGCCCTGGTTCCTCATTGAGCGGCAGAGGTCCGCGATCCGGTCGTCGTCGGTGACGATCAGCCCGCCTTCGCCGGTGGTGATCTGCTTGTTGGGGTAGAACGCGAACACGCCGCATTGGCCGAAGCTGCCCGTGGGTCTGCCGTTCAGAGACGCCCCCAGCGCCTCGCAGCAGTCCTCCAGCAGCAGCAGGTTGCGCCGGGCGGCAATCTGCTCGTACCGGTCGAAGTGGGCGGGGTTGCCGAAGACCTCCACGGGGAGGATAGCCTTGGTCCGCGGCGCAATTGCCGCCTCGACGGCGGCGGGGTCCATGTTGTAGGTCTCGGGGTCGATGTCCACGAACACCGGGCGCGCCCGCTCGAACAGCAGGCAGTTGGTCGTGGCGATGAACGAGAACGGTGTGGTGATGACCTCGTCGCCGTCGGCGATGCCCATTGCCCGCACGCACAGGTGCAGCCCGCTGGTGCCGCTGTTGACGCCGATGCCGTGCTTGCGCCCGGCCCGCTTTGCGACGGCGCCCTCGAACGCCTCCAGGTGGTGACCGATGCTCAGCCTGCCGCTCCGCAGGACAGGAAGCACGGCCTGGACTTCCGCTTCGGTGATGTCGGGACGAGACAGGGGGATGCGGTTATCACTCACAAGCGACCTTTCAATCCGTTGCCGGTTCACCTGCCTCCACGCGAAGGGCCTGTCAAGCGGTCGGTGCGGGCCTTCCACCGGGCGCGGGAACCGGAGGCGGGTCCGCGGCGTCCGCTGCTGGCTTGGCCGTCGCCGCCCCGGCCTGGACGCCGGCAGCAACGGTTCCCGCCGGGACTGGCGGAGGCTGGTTGAGCGGCGTGTACTCCGGGACGATCCGCCGGATCGCCTCGATGACCTTTGCTCGATCCGGGCAGTTCTGAAGCCCTGTCAGTTCCTCGATGGCCCGGGTGATCTGCTCCCAGGCGACGGGGCGGTGCTTCCACACCAGCACCTTGGGATGCACGGTCGGCTCGATGTCCTCGCCCTCGGTGCGAAGCTCCTCGAAGAGCTTCTCGCCCGGCCGCACGCCGGTGAAGGCGATGTCGATGTCCTCCCCGGGCCGGAAGCCGCTCAGCGTGATCATCTGCCTGGCCAGGTCCACGATCTTGACGGGCTCGCCCATGTCCAGCAGGAATATCTGCCCGCCGCCTCCGGTTGCTGCCGCCTGGAGCACCAGTTGGGAGGCCTCCGGGATGGTCATGAAGTAGCGGGTCATCTCCTCGTGAGTCACGGTCAGCGGCCCGCCCTGCGCGATCTGTCTGCGGAACAGGGGGATGACCGACCCCGCCGAACCGAGCACGTTCCCGAACCGCACCGCCTTGAACTGGGTCTTGCAGCCGGGGCGCCCGTTCAGCGTCTGCGTGTATATCTCGGCGACGCGTTTGGACGCGCCCATCACCGAAGAGGGGTTGACCGCCTTGTCGGTGGAGATCAGGACGAACTCGCTCACACCGTGCTCGCAGGAGGCGTCGGCGACGTTCCTGGTGCCGAGGATGTTGTTCTTGACGGCCTCGCAGGGATCGCGCTCCATCAGCGGGACGTGCTTGTGGGCGGCGGCGTGTATGACCACCTCCGGCCGGTGTTCTTTCCACAGGTGCATTACGCGGGCGCGGTCGTAGATGTCGCAGATGCAGCCTTCCAGGGGGATGTTCCCAAACGAGGCCCTCAGTTCGCCCTCGATGTCGAACAGGGGCGTCTCAGCCTGCTCCAGGAGGATGAGCTTGGCGGGCTGGAACTTGCAGACCTGGCGGCACATCTCGGCGCCGATGCTCCCACCTGCGCCGGTGATCAGGACGCGGCGCCCGCGGATGAACCTGGCCACCGCATCGGCGTCCAGGTTCACCACCGCCCGGCCGAGCAGGTCGTTGATGTCCACGGGGCGAATCTGCGACACCGTCATGCGCCCCTCGATGAGATCGCCGACCCCGGGCAGCGACTGGAACCTCAGCTTGGTGCCGCTGCAAAGCTCGATGACGCGGCGGAGCTGCTTCTGGGTGGCCGTCGGCATGGCGATGATGATCTCGCCGACGTTCTTCTCCTCGCAGATGCGGCGGATGTCGCTGGTCTTTCCCAGGACCGGCGCGCCGTGGATGAGCAGGCCTTTCTTGGTCGGGTCGTCGTCCACCAGCCCGACGACGCGGTATCGCTCGACCCTCATGCGATTGATCTCGCGGATGATCGCCTCGGCCGCGTTGCCCGCGCCGACGATCAGCACCCGCCTTACGCCCTCCGCCGAGACCGGGCGGAGTTCCTCCCGGTACAATCGGACGCCCAGCCTGGCCGTGCAGACCAGGAACACGCTGGCGAGGAAATCCAACACCAGCACTCCCTTGCCGAACCGCGAGAAGTACTCCCCGATGTACGGCACGGGCACCCGACCCCACATTGTGGGCAGATACACGAACAGCAGGAGCATGGCGAAGGTGATTGCCACGAACCACCAGCAGGCCAAGAGGATATTGGCCACATCGCGGATGCCGGAATACTGCCAGCCGCCCCGGAACAGCTTCATCCTCCCGAATATGACCAGTTTCAGGGCGAGGAAGAAGGGCAGGCAGGGCATGTAGAAGTCCCGGAACCAGAAGCGCCTCTCCCTGCCGGTGACCCCTGCGTCATACCACAACAGGTATGCCATCAGGAGGGCTATCACGAAGATGATCGCGTGCACCGCGATGTTGAAGGTCATGCGATGGCGGAGGATGATCGACTCCACCCAAGTCAACCGGCTGGAGACTTCCGCGTCGGCAATACGCTTGCGGTCGGGCTCTGCCATACATTGGACTTCCGGCGCAACTTACAGGGAACACCTGATTTACTTCATCGGCGACCGATGAAAAGCCCTTTAGCTGGGCACTGACGGCGTATCCAGACAATTATAACGGGCGGGCGGGTCCAGGGTTCCTATTGCGGGGTGATAAATCGCGCGCCAGGCGTGCGTGGCGGCGGGGCGCCGTTGCCGCCGTGCTCTGCCGGCGCTCTCATGACTCCGCTACGTACCGGGCTGGGAGGCAGGCTGGGTCGGCTGGGTTGACGTTGGAGCGCTGGTGGTCGTGGGAGCGACGGGCCTCGTGGTCGGCTGCTTGGGCGTGCCGAAGACCTTGCCTGTGGCGAGCATGCCCTTCCAGAGGTACTTCTCGATGTCCTCCTTCATCCCCGCGTTCCCCGCGGAGTAGGCCTTCGAAACAGCCTCGCAGGCGGCCTCCACGTCGCCGTCGAACCAGCGGTGATAGGCCAGCAGCAGGTATCCTTCGGCGTCGGAGGGCATCTTCCTGAGGTGGTCTTCCAGGATCGCCATCCGCTCGGCGTAGTCCGCGGGCTGGCCGTAGAAACCCCTCGGTTGCAGCGGCACGGTGGGCAGTTCGGGGAAGAACTTCATCGCCTGGCGGAGGTAATGCGCCGACGAGGCGTAGGAGTACCTGGACATGGCGAACATCGCGTGGCACATGCTCAGCAGGCTGGACGGATCCCTGTCGTCGATGAGGCTGGCCAACTGGAACTCGTTGTATGCCCGCTGGTATTCCCTGGCGCGGAAGTACCGCTCGCCTTGTTTCATGCAGTCGCTGTAGCGGCTGGCATCGTTGGGGGCCAACGAAGTGATCGGTTGGGCACTGGTGACCGAAAGCGCCGAGGATGCCCCGATGGCGTCCAGGTAGGCCCGTGCGGAGCTGAAGGCGGAGGTGTCTCCGCCCGTGCCCTTGTGGAGCCCGCCCATGTCGCTGATCCGGAACTCATCGGTGTACCGACGGGCCACGCCGGGGCTCCTGGGCAGGTCGGTCAACGCGCCGGCGCTGAGGCCTGTGGGTGCACCGCCCGGGCGGCTGATCAGGAACGTTCCCTGACCGGCGATGGTACTCCTCAGCACGTCCCCGCCGGAGCCCGGCGAAGAGCCTTGCAGCGACCCCAACCCGTAGGAGTAGTTCTGGAACGTCCTGGTGGGGGAGCGGTCTCCCGGTTGGTGCAAGACGCCCACCTGCGATATCGAAATGTCCCTGCGAGTTTGCGCATGAACCGGAACGCCCAGGGATGCTATCATGACACAGGCAAGAACCGCCATGCGCATCATTCTGTTGACGTGTCTGGCTTCCATGGCCTGGCTTCTCCCTAGTGGTATTATACCGGATCGCGCCTGACGATACACGCTTCTTCCTGCGGGACAGCGTAATGGGTCAGTTACTGGTACGACAGGCGTCTCGCCTGTCGAATTCGCGCCTGGTCTCCGTCCCGACAGGCGAGACGCCTGTCGTACCGCACCCCGTAAGTGACCCATTACGGGACAGCCGGAGTACAAGAGCCATTCTTGTCTTGCCGGCGCAATAACGCAAGGGACGCTGCGCAATGACCTGCGACTCCTCGATCCTGGGTATCTTCAACCGGGCCGCCACCACCCGGGTCCTGGGGCTGGTAGTGCTCGCGGTCGCCTGCCCCCTGGCGGCGGACCAGAGGCTCATCGAAGGATTCGAGGACATTTCCCGCGTCTCGGTGTCGGCGGGCAAGTTGACCGTTGCCCAAGGCGGCGAGGGCGTCACGGAGGGCAAGCAGGCCGCCCAGGTCCCCAACGGTGCGACCCTCAACCTGAGCTTGGACGGTGCGGACTGTCGCACCTTGCCTTGGCTCAAGATGGACACGCTCACCCTCCAGCCGCTGAGCCAGCCCGTGCGGCTGCAACTGGGCGCGGGCAATGCTGCATTGACGTTCGTTGCATACGTTCAGCCGGGAAAGGACACGGTCGCGCTGCCGCTGTCGGCGGTTGCGAATCCCCCGGCGGGCGCGGGGAAGGTCGCCCTGTCGATCAGCAACGTGGGCGAGGCGCCGCTGATCCTGGACAACATCCGCCTGGAGGCGGCCGCCAAGCCGCCGCCCTTCACCGTCCTTGCGAGCTTCGGTCCGGAGGGCCACCCGTCCTGGCCGGGGTTTGAGTCGCTGGGCGTGAAGAGCAAGCTCCTGAGCTGGAGCGCCCTGGAAGCGGTCTATGCCCTCAACCCGGGTTGGCCCGATCCGCTGGGCGGGCAGTTCATCGGGAGATCCCCGGCCGCCAAGGCCGGCGGCATGTTTACCGTCACTCCTCCCTGGACCACTCCCGGGGTGGCCTGGTTCTGGGTGACGCATTACGGTTGGACCGGTCTGACGCAGCCGATGGAGTATGGGCTGAAGGCGGGCGGCAAGCCCCTGGTCCAGAAGCGCCTGACCGCCCGCCAGATGCTCGGCCCGGAGGGACTGCTGGAAGGCATGGATGGGGAGTGGACGCCCAAGTGGTTCGACACCGTCTATGCGCGGCACTTCGTGGAGGTCGTTGAGGCGCCGCTGACGCCGGGAGGGACGCGCGTCGAACTCATCAATTGCCAGGTGGCGGCGGCGGCGATGGCGCCGGCCGACGCCAAGGCCGCCCTTGCCGAGTACGTCGAGCAGGTGCAGAAGGACCTCTGGCGGTATCGCCGGCAGTTCGTCGCCGCCGACCGGGTGGAGAACGTCTGCCAGTTGCCCCCCACCGAGGAGGAGGCAAGAGCCGGCCTGATGGTCTTCCAGCCGCCCCCGGACGAGGCGTTCGCGACGGGCTGGGTCCCCGCCGAGAAGGACCGCCTCGCGACGCTGAAGGTGCTGACCTGCAACGCAGGCCGGGTGGTGGCGCCCCTCGCCATCGCTCCGCTCAAGGCGGCGGCAGGCCAACTGAGCGGCGCGGTCCTGCCGCTCCGGTCGGCCGACGGGCGAGTCCTGCCCACCAGGAAAGAAGGGGCCGTCGTCTGGCAGGTGCGGAACGTCCCCCGCCTGCGAGACGGGCGCATCGAGTTCCAGCCGTGGATTCTCAGCCGCGAGCGCGGACCGGTGAAAGAGCGGGAGATTCTCCACATGGCCCTGGTGATCGACGTTTCGCCCTCCGCGGCCGCGGGGGTGTACCGTGGGATGCTGAGGCTCAGCCTTGCCGGGGTGCAGCACCAGCTTCCACTGGAAGTCGAAGTGGTGGACGTGGGACCCGCGGCGCAGACCGCGCCCACCGTCGCCACGATGGACCCTGTGAGCATCGACCTGTACTACAACGCCCTTGCCGAGGCGCTGCCCGAGCCGCAGCGCGCGCAGTTGACCGGGAAAATCCGGCAGCTTCTGCTGGAGAACTGCCTGAGTTCCCATGGGATCGCCGGGCCGACGTTCGGCGCGGGCAAGGAGGTCGTGGACAAACCGTTCTTCCAAGCCCTCAGAGAGCAGGCGATGAGCTTCCACGGGCTGGTCCTCATCGACATGACGCCTGCGTTCCTGATGCTGGAGGGCCTCGCCGTTCAGCCCAACACGCAGCCGTACCAGCGAGCGCTGAACAGCCTGGTCGCAAGGATCAACGAGTTGGTCTCGGACACCAAACTGCGGGGACAGTGCCTGCTGCTGGTCGGGGCGGGCAACACCGAGGCCTTCTCTGCAACCCTGTCTGAAAGAGCGGCAGCGCTGGCGGCCGCGGGAGGCAAGCCCGTCGTATGGGTGCACGGCGCGCTGATTGCGGCCATGGAGAAGGACAAGTTGGCCGGCTTTCTGCGGCCGCTCTCCGGGCTGATCGTGACTCCGACCGCATCGATGCCGGAGGAGAGAATGGAGACCCTCAGGAAGTTCGGCGAGAGCAAAGCGGTTTTCTACTACGTCTGTCCGCCTGACCGGTTCACGGCCGGCTTTCGCCTCAGCGCCTTGGAGGCCGAGGGATGCGTCCTGAGCGGAACGTTCATGACCGGCGGCCCATACCGGGGCTTCAACCTGGACGGAAGCGGGCTGCTTGCCATTGAACCGGACGGGGGCTTCTCTTACACGCTGACGGCGCTGCGCCTGTGGCAGGGGATCGACGACCATATCCTGGCCAGGCGCGCCAAGGCGCTGCTGGCGAAGGCCGAGTCAGCGAAGGTCCCGGCGCTGGAGTTGGACGCCGCCCTGAAGGAAATCCGCCAGGCCGTGGCGCAGGCCGGGGTGGGCTATGACCCGGTGTGCATGAGGTCGTCCACCGTCACCCCGAAGCAACTGGATACCTGGCGCGGCGTTCTGATCCGGGCGGCAGGCACCGTGAACAAGCGTCTCACCAAGCCGGCAGCGCCGACGCGGTGAGCGGGTGGCTGGGGAGCGGCGCCCGCGGGGGACGGCAGCGCGGGCGATCAGCAGGTCTCCGGGAGGAAGGTGGGCATCAGCACGCCGCGGACCGCCTGCCACCGCCCCAGCGCCTGGCCGAAGTGCAGTTCGCAGTTCCTGGCGCCCCAGGAATACATCGTGCGGACCAGCGGCTGGCAGTCCACCGGGACCAGGAGCACCGGCTGGCGCCCGCGGTGCCGGTCCAGTTCGGCGGCCAGCAGCGCGGCCATCTGCTCTGCCGTCCGCGCCGCGCCAGGCCCGATCATGTTGCATCCCGGGTGGGCGGAGGATGCGCAGAACCCCTCCAGGCGCCCTTTGCCGCTCCGGTAAACCGACATGTGCCAGAACCCCTCGCGGTTCTCGATGAAATGCCGGTGATCCTTCTCCCGCCGGATTCCCGCGACCGCCATCTCCAGTTCCGCCATCGCCGCCACGTCATCCATCGTCGCCTCGCGGACGTGCTCGGCGCCGGGGGCCGCGACGTTCAGGCCCTTCTTCGGCACCTTGAGGAACATGTCCTGGTACGCGCACTGCGGGACGAACCCCGCACGCGTGTACAGCGAGAACGAATCCAGGTTCATCGCGCTGCTCACCAGGCGGACGGGTTTGCCCTCCCGGCGGGCGAATTCGACGATGTGGTCCAGCAGCCGCCGCGCCACGCCCGAACCGGCCCGGTTCGGGTGCACGTTCATTATGCCCAGCGACACGTGCGTCGGGCGCGGATGGTAGAAGCACGAACCTATCACCCGCGAGCTCTGCGGATGGACGGCGACGATCCCGCAGCCGGGGTCCAACGCCTCGTACACGTCGAAGTACACCTCGGTGACGGCCGGGCCGCCGGTGAAGATCGGCGCCCGACCGTGCGTCTGATACCAGTAGTTCGTCGAGAGGTAGATCAGCTCGGCCACCTCCTGCCGATCCGCCGCCTCCATCGTTCGGATGACCATTTCGTCCATGTGCGCTCCTCGAGGTTCGCATGTCGCCGCAGTTTGCATTGCCGCGGCCGCACACGCAAGGGGATCGGCCGGGATTTCCCCCTCGCCGCGGTCTAGAATGCCCTCTCCTGCCGTCAGCTCGTACGCTGGGTCGAGCCCGTCGTTTGGAGGCCACGGAGGGCCCGTACGGGAGACCCACCTTTTCTGCTGCGAACGGACCGTTAATGCTTGCTGACCCGAAGAAGATCGCGGCATGGCCCAGGGGGGACCGGTGCTTCAGCGCGCTGTCGGCCTACACCGTCTGCATGGCCGGCGTTCAGGTGGTGACGATCGCCTTGAGCCTGGCGGAGGTCACCATCTCGGCGCCGATGGCGGCGGGGGTGCTCATGGTGTCCGCGGCGGGGGGGTGTCTGGCCTTCCGTCTGGGTCCTCGCACGCCTGCGGAGGCGCCGGGCGAAGGCCGCCCGCCCGAGGCTCGTCGCTGGTGGCTGGCGATGGCGGCTATCATCCCGGCGGCGATCTACTACCTGGCCGTGTGGACGCTCGCCTGCTCCCGCCCGGACCTCAGTTGCGACGGCAACACCTATCACATCCCCACGGTTCACATCTGGGCGATGAAGGGCTACGTGCACTGGGTCTCACCGGGCTACCAGGCCGCGCAGTTCATGAACGGGTTTCCCAAGGGCGTGGAGGTCCTGGCCTTCGTGCTGGTCAAGGCCTTCGGTGTCAGCAACCTGGTCAACGCGCCCAACCTGGTCCTCCTGCCGCTTGGGGTGCTGGGCGTGGCGTGCCTGGCGCGGATGCTGGGGGCTTCGGGGGCGATGGCGGCCCTGGCAGGAGCGGCCTACGCGATGATCCCGGTCAACATCAGCCAAGGCCCGACGACCTACGTGGACAGCGGCTATGCCTCGTGCGCGGTGGCCTTCGTCGCGTCGCTGGTGTTCGTCCAGTCGCGCCTGTCCCGACCGGGTTCGTTCCTGCCCTTCTTTGCGCTGCCGGCGCTGGGGGCTTCCGCCGGGCTTGCGATGGCGGGCAAGACCACCGGCGGGCTGATCGTCCTGGTCGGCCTGGCGATGCTGTCGGTGGTGATCGCGGCGAGGGCCTTTTCCGGCGGGCCGGGCAGGGGACGCAGGCTCGCCGGCGGGGCGGGATACGTGCTTCTGGCGATCCTGATTGCAGCGGCAGTCGGCGGGTACTGGTACGTCCGCAACTACCTCATCATGCGAAGCCCGCTCTACCCGGTGGGGCTTACCGTTGCCGGTCACCGGGTGTTCCCCGGGGCCGACATCGCCCAGACCATCGGCGTTGAGGAATGCCCGCCGGATGTCATTCGCTTCCTGCCGGGCTATCAGAAGGTGCTCTACGCGTGGTCGCAGATCGGCGTCGAGGACGAGCAGTGGCCGGCGACGATCTGGTTCCTGGACACGCGCCTGGGCGGGCTGGGTTACATCTGGCTGTTGGGGTGCGTGCCGGCGATCGCCGTCCTGCTGGTGAAATGGACCGTCCGCCCGCGAACCGGGCGATTGGGCCTCTTGCTGGGTCTGCTCGTCGTGACGGGGGCGACCTTCGCGGCCACGCCGATGAACTGGTGGGCCCGCCTGACGCTTTGGATATATGCCTTGGGCCTGCCGTGTTTCGCGGTTGGCGCGACGTGGGCCTTCGGCAGGCGGAGCGGCCCGAGGGCGGCCCCTGCCGGTGCGGGCGGTGAGCCGGCGAGGTCCGCCCGCCCTCGGCGCGGACTGGTCTGGCCGTTCCGTATATGGGTGGCTGCCTGCGTGCTGGTGGTCCTGGCGGAGGCGGGGATCACGCTGCTGCTCAACGTTGCCTGGGCCAAGTGCCCCGACCGCTACAAGGTCCGCCTGCTCCTGAAGGGCCTGTGGCAGGAGAGTTGGGACCGGCCGACCTGCTGCCTTATGCCTGAACTGAGCGGGACGGTGTTCGACGAGATTCTCGCCGGCGACGCGGGCGTTGCGGTCGGAAGGCTTGACGGTCAGCAACTGGACAGTGAGGCGTACAAGGTGGAAATCCTGGGTCCGCTTTCGCTGCCTATCGGTCGTCGTGCCGTCGTGCCGGTGGGCGAGCCGGTGGACGAGTCGGCCGTCGCGGCGCTGCG
>Ga0315277_10006969_pt1 | contig 14683 bp, 7 predicted proteins | sample YL17G05_15_MG_FD_203695 | JGI IMG/M metagenome (GOLD analysis project Ga0315277, IMG submission 203695) | Sediment microbial communities from Yellowstone Lake, YNP, Wyoming, USA - YL17G05_15 | ecosystem: Environmental > Aquatic > Freshwater > Lake > Sediment | place: USA: Wyoming | collected... | reverse complement strand
CAGGCCAGCGCCTGCGAAGTTACGGATGACCAGGCGCGTCTCGATTTCGAGGGGCGAACTCTCCTCTTTCTCCTGGTGCAGGGTCTTGCCGATCTTGCCCATCTCGGTGGCGAGCCCGGTTGAACGCACCCTGGCCACGCCATTGCCCTGCACCACGACGGTGCCGGAGTAGACGCCGGGCAGGTCATCGCCGCCCGGCCGGCCCAGCTCTCCGTGCGGGTCGCCGGCGATCTTGCGCACCGGCATCGACTCGCCGGTCAGGAGCGACTCGTCCACCATCAGGTGATTTGAATCGAGCACAACGCAGTCAGCCGGCACCCGGTCGCCTTCAACCAGGAGCACGATGTCGTCAGGCACGACCTCGCGGCCGGGAATGCGCGTCACCTCGCCGTCGCGCAAGACGAGCGCGCGCGGGCTCGCGAGGTCGCGCAAAGCCTCCAGCGCCCGCTCGGTCTTCCGCTCCTGGTAAAGAGTGATGCCGATGATGACGAACACGAACCCGAGGAGCATTGCCGCGTCGCGCGCCTCGCCCAGGATGATGTAGATGATGCCCGACGCCAGCAGCAGCAGGAACATCGGCTCGCGCACCACGTCGAAGGCAATCTGCCACATGCGGCGGCGGTTCGTAGCCGGCAGTTCATTGTAGCCGATGGTCTTCAGACGCTGCTCGACCTCGGCCTTGGTCAGGCCGACAAACCGCTGCGCCTCAGGATTCGCCATGATTAGAGGCAAAGACTATGCCGCGACCATCTAATCGAGTCAAGCGAGGGGAGGCGGTGTCAGCGGCCGAAGTCAGAAGGCAGAAGTCAGAAGGCAGAGTTCTGAAGTCAGGCCAATACGACTCCTGCGGACTTCGCACTCGGCGTCTGATGTCAACTTGGCTGCTGCTGAACCAGAACACGGCACCGGGTCTGGGCGACGACCAAGGAACGGAGCACGACACGGTAACCGGCCCTGACCCAAGCCTGATTAACGACCCGGCTACCGACCAAGCATCTGGGTCTTCACTCCAGTGACTGTCGCCGCAACCATCTCAGCCGTGGTCCCGCAATCGGTTGCGGACATCACCTGCGAGACCGACCGAGAGACAGCCTCAGCCACGACCGCGCACACGACCTGCCTGACAATGGATGAGACTTATCCCGAGACCACGGCTGAGTCGGCTTGGCGCACGGCCTCGGCCACCCTCCCGCAAACAGACCCGCTTGCAACCCCAGCCACGACCAGCGTGACCTTCCCTGACACCATGGCAGAGGCCGCCTCAGCTACCGTCTCCCAGACCGTCCCTGGGACGGTCCCCCCGATGATGACCCAGACGCTTGGCCGAGTCCGAGTCCCAGCACCTTGTCCCATATCCTCTTGAGTATCTGGCACTTGCACGGACAAGCACCAAGCCCTCACGACCAGCGTCTAAATGGTTGAGAACGGACAGACGAGGCGCTTGCAGGCCCCAGCCTGCCCGCTCCTTCAGGGGACCGTGCCCGAACGGGGACTGTCCCCAAGGTCGGAACAACGGTAAAGACCGCGTGAAAGGAGCGAGGACATGTCCGATGTGACTCGACGGATAGAGCGCTGGCAGAAGAAGTACAGCCCGGCGCAGGCCAAGGCGACCCTCGACCTTCTGCAGGAAGGTATGAGACAGCGCTACGAAGCCGCCACCGTGGAGATGGCCGCCATGGAGATTAAGGTCAAGGAAGTGCTGAACACACAAGGTGTCCACACCACCAACTATGTCCCCTATCTAAGCTATGCCCGGCAGCTTTGGAAGCTCGGGCGGCAGCAGCATATCACCGGCGAGAGCTTCGCCATGGCGAGCGAGGTCCTGCTCCAGAAATGGGCGGGTCGTGGCCAGAACCCGGACGTGCTTGCAGCCATCCGAACCCAGGTCTTCAACTCCCCGCCGCCAGCCCCGTAGCCGCTGCCCCGTCGCCTTCCGACTCCTCGCCCTCGCTTCGCTCTCCCTCTCCTCCGAGAGGAGAGGGATGGGGTGAGGAGCGAGAAAAAGAAGGCTGCCCGCGTCACCGCAGGCAGCCTTCTATTTGTGAACGGACGCGCCTACTCGGTCAGGATGACCTTTCTGCTGAAGCGCTTGTCATCAGCGCTCAAAGTACAGAAGTAGACGCCGCAGGCACAACTGCGCCCCTTGGTGTCCTGCCGGTTCCACGTCAGGTTGTAGTAGCCCGGCTTCTGCTCGCCGTTCGCGAGCGTCGCCACGAGCTTGCCCGCGACGTCGTAGAGCTTGAGCACCACTCGGGTCTGGTGCGGCAAGGCATAGGCGATGTTGAGCCTTGTCCTTGCCGGGTTCGGGAAAGGTTGAGCGAGACTCAGTGCCTTGGGCAGTTTGACCTTGCCTGCTGACTGCTGGCCACCGGGAGTGCTGTCGTCGCTCTGGATGCGGAACTTGTAGACCTTGTTCGGTTGGGCAGCGATTGTGAACAGGCTGTGCTTGTTCTCGCTTGGCACCAGTCCCCGGAGCTTGCTTGAGTCCGACGTTCCGATGGCGACGATGTTGCCGCCCAATGGCGTGATGCCTTTGAGCCTGCCGTCGTTGCCGTCGGTGAGGTAGATCGTACCTGAGTCAGTTACCATGACCGCGGTCGGGTTCTGGAAGTCGCCGGTGATGGTTGCCTTGTAGTTGCCGCTGGTATCCCAGACCGCAATCCGGTCGTTCTTGGTGTCGGCCACGTAGACGAGGCCGCCTTTGACTGCTATGCCCTCGGGCGAGTGGAAGTGGAGCGAATCAGTACCCAGGCCTCCCCGGATGAAAACCAGCGTGCCGTTTGGGCGGAACTTGCCGATCCGGTGCAGGCCCCTGTCCACGAGCCAGAAGTTACCGTTGGTGTCCTTCGTGAGGCCCATCGGCTGGGACAGGTTTGAGACCAGCCTTCGGCGGTGCTGGCCGCTCTTGTGCAGCTTGTGGACCCGCTTGTTCTGAGCATCCAGGACCAGCAGGCTGTCGTTGCCGACTTCCAGGATGGCCGTGACCTTGGCCTGGGAGCCGGAGTCAGTTACCTGGAAGCAATCGAGCGAGTCGAGGTTGTCCGAAAGGTGAAGCACAGCCCCGGTGGCAGAGCCGACGTAGACCGAGCCTTCACCCATGCCTGACCCGCCGCCTTCAGGTCCGCTGCGCATGCCGCCTCCACCGCCCTCGTTGGAGACAACCACCCAGGTGGAGCAGCGAGCTACGTGGCCGGCTGAATCGGTGCCGGTCAGCAGTAGGTAGTAGTCCCCGTCAGGAACCGAATCCGTGTTCCAGTAGCCGAGATGCTGAGCCGGGCCCAGAATCGACCCCGAGTCAGGGTAGACCGGTTCAAACCATGCCGTGTCGGGTTTGGCCGGCTCCCATCCGGTCGAGTCCACGTGCCGGTAGTAGAGCCGACCTGCTTCCCACCAAGTGTCACCGGCGACCTCTACCGGGTCGTATGCCCAGCCGGTGACTTCGACCGTGCCGCCCACGTACTGCCCGGGTTCGGGCAGGCTGATGTTCACGACCGGCGAAGTCGGGTCGAGGATCAAGGTGTCGGCAAAGGGCACGCGGCTCTCATTGCCGGCTGAGTCGAGGCACGTGGCATACACGGTCTGCCCACCGGCTGTGCTGCCGATGTTCCACTCCGCCAGCGTGTCGTACCGGCCCCACCAAGCGCAGCTTGACCCGGGCTCGAACGCATTGAGGGCTACGTTGTCGGTCCAGACGTCTCCGACTCCGCCATCGACCCCATGCGCCTGCACTCTAACCATCCCGCCGCGCCAGACCCAACCAGATTCCGGTGTCGGCGTCTCCAGCAGGAACCGCGTCGAGAGGTTGTACCGACCGGTAAGCGACAGCAGGTCGCCTGAGTACAAGGCGGAATCGACCAGTGACCAGAGCGTATCGTGCAGACTCGTGTCCTGCCTCGTGCTCCAGTACCAGAACGAGGCGTCGCCGGTAGCATCGCCGCCATGCACGAGAGCCAGGATGCTTGCCTCCAGCACGCACGAGTCTCCGGAATGGGCCGAGATGGACTCGGCCGGCACAAACTGCCTCACACAGGCCTGCGACGGCCCGGCCGAGAGCTTGGCCATCTGCAGGCTCGTGTCATACGCGCCATTCGTGAAGCCCCAGGAACCCGCGGCAGGCACAAACGAGCCATTCGATACCAGATTCACTCGTGGCCGGTTCATGAATCTCATCCAGCCGACGCCTGATGCCGAGTCATGAGCAGCGAGCCGCAGCGTGCAGGTCGAGCTGGGAGTGAACCGAGAGCCCCCGTTGATGACGACGCTACCGGTCGGCCCGGTCGTGTCGAACACCACGAACGGACGCGTGGTGTCAGGTATCAACTCGCTCATAGACCACGAGTCTTTCACTTGCAGGAACAGCTTGTATTTGCCCTGACCCGACAAGTACAGCCAACTCGTGTCGAGCGACACTGCCTGATTCGCGCAGAACCACGCAGTCGTGTCGCCGCCATGCACAACGGTGTCGTTCCCATAGAACCACTGCACAAGACGTGCTGAGTCACAGGGCGTCTGGCCGGTTGTGTCGGCCTCGTACGAGTGAGACTCGAACCTCAGCAGCGGCAGAGGCTCGTTGCTATGATGGCCGTAGAGCTCGCCAATCAGCTGGCCGTCCGGCACGCGCGAGATGTACCTGCGCGCGTAGCCGCAGTTGTCATCCATGCCGTCCTTCTCGACATACTTCTGCCCGGGATTGACTCGGGCCGAGAACAGGTGCCAGCCGTGCATCCAGTACGGGATCGGGTTGATCTCGAACGAGAACTCGTAGCTGCCACCGTCGGGTATGCGCCACTCACTGGTTGCGTGACGAAAGACGCTGTCGTCGCACAGAAAGTCGAGAGCAACAGTGTCCGGCGTCGTGTCATTGCCGATGTTGTGGACAAAGGCGTGTATATCCATCACCGACCAAACGTGCGCCCCGACGGGAACCATGATGCTGTCCACGACCAAGTCCGGGCGCGAGATCGGCATGCTGGCCGGCTCGGTGATAAACTGAGGTCGGTCACCCGCTCCGATGCCGAGCCATCCGTAGGAGTTCGCCTGTCTCATTTGGCTGGGCGGCGTCCCGCCTTGGTAGGCCAAGGCCTCGAGATACGCGCTGTCAGCCCTCGCCGGCAGTTGCACTGTCGCGTCCTGCGCACCACCATCACTTCGCCAGCACGCCCACGTCTTATGACTGTCGGCCGGGTCCTCAAATTCATACAGCCGCACCAGCGAGTCGGTCGTGGCGTTGCCCGTCATCACGCGCCCGTTGAGCCGCTTGCCGGTGAGTTGCTCGCCGACCTGTTGCATCGCCCAACCGTGCGGCACCAGCGGTTGACTCTGGAGTGTGTCCAACAGCCCGAATCCCCAGGTCGCCTTACGGGCATTGGAATCCGCTCGGTACGCGGTTAATTCGTACCACATCGCCCGGTCATAGCCGCCTCGAGGGTCGGCCTGTCGTGCTATCGCCGACGTATAGAACTGACAGAGGTCCCGAGCCTGCATGAGTGACTCGGTTACCGCGTACAACGTCGGATGCAGTGTGTCGTACCAGATCCAGCGCGGCCAGCCGTACTCAGTTGCCCAAAGCTCCATCCCAGGATAGCCCGCCTGCCGCAACGCCCAGCGGGCCGTATCCAGGTCCTTGGTGAACGAGTCCTCGGCAAAGCAGACAACCTGAGAACCGGGGTTGGCAGTATCCACAGTGTACATGTACGCATGAACTGAGGCGATGTCGAAGCACTTCTCCACGCCGCCGTAGCGATGCTCGGCCAGATCGAACATGTCCTGCAGCCAGCTGACTCCGGTCGACACGTCTATCCCATCGCCATCGCGCAGACGATAGGTCGCACCGCCGACGACCTTCTGTCCTTCTCCCACCTTCTGTGCGGCACTCTCTGCTACTTGGCACATCCGAACGTAGAGGCTGCACCGCTCGCGCGGTGTGTTGATCAACCCACCGGTGGCATCTCGATAGAACGTGTCCGGGTCTTGCCAGCACCAGTAGGCGTTCGCCTCCGGCCACACCTCCCAGTACGTAACCTTGGGCATACGTGCCATGATGGTCTCGCAGTAGCCCGCCCACCAGTTGGAATCGCTGCTCACATCCTTGTACAGGTTGCGGGGCGGATAGTAGATGGTCGAAGACGTGCCGCGCCCTTGGCTGCTCCTCGAAGTATCATCGCTCCCATAGCAGAGAATGCCGATCGTACCGAACCTGTCCTTGTACTGGCGGTAGATCTCCATGGCCGGATGCGTGTCCTGCTCCCATAGGTGCATCTTCTCGAAATCGTCTCTGAGCCACTTGATGCCGATGGACTCAGCCTTGTTCAGGGCGGTATCTCCCTTGCTCCCGTCAGGGCTATTCCCCACGCACGCCCGCCAGACGTCGCTGACCGCATCGTGCAGCCCGTAAACGCGCAGCGCCAAATCCTCAGTCGGGTGCGCCTGATTCCCGACCACGAGGCAACCGTAGCCGTATGGATTCCTCGGATCGTAAGCGAACCAGATCGCCGCACCGGTCGTCGGCCTAGTCACGATGACCTTGTAGGTTCGGCCCCTGACTGGCTTGTATACAGGGTCAGGGTAGAGTGGTACCTTCATCCATGACCAGCATGCCGTCGCGGGCCAACCCTCGCGGTGTGCGATGCGGTGTCCTGTTGCCGAATCCTCGACCCTTATGTTGAACCCTGAGTTGTCAACCGTATCCCCGACCCAGAAGCTGACCTGCGTGATGCTGTCCAGCGTATTGCGGTAGTATTGACAGACGCTGTCGCGTCCGTTTGTCTGAACTCCGATGTAGTTGCTGAAGGGGACCACGTCGTACGCTTTAGTTGTGGCGGATGCCACAACCGGTCCGAGCAAGACCCCTACGATTACCGCCGCGATGAGCGGCCTCATCTGAACCTCCTAGTTCTTTGTGAACTTACAGACACCAACCGTCTTGTTCCGATTGCCCACCTCGACAAAGTAGAGACCGACAGGCAGCCTGCTCACGTCGATCCTTATGTCATTACATGATAGCTCTCCTTTCTTCTGAAGGACTACTCTCCCTGCGGCGTCCAGAATGCGCGCCGCGGCAGGGCGGCCATCAGGACCGCCCGAGACGATCACCCGGCTCCGCGCTGGATTCGGCCTCACCGACAGCCCGCTTCCCCAACGCGGTTCGTGACTTGCCTCGGTCACGCTCAGCGCGCAGGTTTCGCAGATGCCCACACCACCGTCGGTGCAGGCGACATAGATGTACGGCTGTTTGTATGCCAGTCGGTGAATGGCATACGGCGGTGTCCACGAAGGATCAAGGAGTCTCAGGTTCCGGGCATCGGACACGTCCACTGTCTGCAAATCCTGATACCCTCCCACGTACGCCACGGAGTCCACTACGACTACGTCGAACGTTATGAACGACAGTGGCAGAGAGTCCAGTAGATACGGCGCGGCCGGATTCGCGACGCTGATCGTATTCAACACCCGCTGTCCGACGGCATACACAATGGTGTCGCGCAAGTCGAGACCATACGTGTGACCAATCCAGGCACCGGCGACGGAGGGGCTGTCTGGTTTCCCTACGTTGACGACCTCAAGAGCCGAGCCGCTGGCTACATAGACAAGCGTGTCGCTGACCGCCAAGTCATCCCCCCCAATGCCGCATGTCCCCACCACCTCTGGCGCTTGGGACTGGGCGATATCGATGACATAGAACATGTAGCCGATCACTGCGTAGGCCAACGTGTCACCGAGAACGATGACTTGAGGCTCTTCGTCAGGCGGGAAGCAAGCTCCGAGGAGCTGAGGCTGGGCGGGGTCCGATACGTCGTAGGTGCGGAAGTACGGGTAGAACCAGCACGCGTACATGATGCTGTCACGCACTGCAACCGAGTAGCTCGACGCTGCCCCATAAGATGTGTCTATGCCGCCCACCAGAGTCGGTTTGGTCGGATTGGCCACGTCAAGTATCCGCAACCCCGCCATTCCGTCAGCTACATAGCAGCGCTGCCCATCGACGAACACGTCCTCTGCCGTCGCGGCCACCATGACGCTGGTATCGAGCTGCGGGTTGTTCAGGTTGCTGATGTCAACAACGGCCAAGCCGTCGTAGCGGTCGGCTACGAAGGCCCGGTCAAGAGTGGGACTGTCCCACACGCCCCAGTTGAAGTCGTCGGTCGTGCGGCACGTATCCACAAGCGCCGGGTGCAGCGAATCCACCACGCTGATAATCTGGAACGGTTCCTCATTCTGACCCGCTCGCCCGGAAACAAAGGCCAGTGGTCCATCGAGGAAGACATCGTAGCCTCCGAGGTCGTTCAGCTTGGCCAAGAGACGCGGCGAGCTTGGCGTCGAGATATCCAGCGTGATGAAACGGACAGGATAGGGGTCTGAGGTCTCTTCGTAGCTGGCACAGACTAGGTTGCCGCGCGCGGTCGCCGAGAGCGTATGGCCGCAGGGGTATGTGCCGACTTCATGCGGGCTGGCCGGGTTCGACACGTCCACGAATGCGAAGCCTCCGCTTTGGCACACGACCACTGTGTTGCCCGAGCCGGTCGTCGCTGAGCCCGCTTCAACGCACGAACCAAGCTCGTACAGGTTGGCTGAATTGGCGATGTTGATGGCGTGGAACGTGTCGCCCCGTATGTAGAAAAGAAACGTGTCGCGTATCCAGAAGTCCCCGACCGGAGCCGGAAGCACTCCACGTTTGACCGGCTGCGTCGGGTCGGCGACGTTCCAGACCTCGAGGTCAGCGTTGCTGCTGGTGTAAAGCAGGGAGTCTTCAAGGTAAGACTGCGCGGTGAGCGACGGGAACTGAATCTCCGAAAGCACTCTCGGACTATCCGGCTCAGCAAAGCTCAAGAGCGCCACTTCGCTGCCGAGAGTAAGCACGACCAGAGTATCCTTGCCCGTGACCTCGGCCGCAGGCCCTCTGCCCCACTTGCCAACAAGTGTCAAGCCCGAGTCAGCCGTCGTTGGGCGAGCGCGAGGCACCTCGATTCCCCGCTGATGCAGCCACTCCATCCTCATCTTCGGCGGAACCGAGCGCGCCGAATCCATCAGCGCCCGTTCCTCCATCAGCGGTCGCCCGGCGACGGCGACCACAGCCAAACCCAACCCCAGGAGAAAGGCAATCGTTCTTTTCACGAGACTATTCTAGGCCGTACGTTCCCCACGTCAAACCGGCTTCGTCTCCCTCGGATCAAACGCATACGAAATCGCCCCGCCATTGGGTCGGGTTACCTTGACAGTGTAGGTGCGCCCTCGAATCGGCTTGTAGACCGGGTCCGGAAGCAGGTCGAAGTCCAACCACGCCCAACACCGAGATGCCTTCACACCCGGGCGCCAGGCGACTCGATGCGATGGCACAGCCGAGTCTCGGACTTCAACCTTGAAGCTGTCTGGATTGACTGTGTCTCCAACCCAGACGCTTATCCGTGTCAAGCTATCCAGCGTATTCCGGTAGTATTGGGTGACGCCGACCGCACCCTGCGTCTGTGTGCCGATGTAGTTACGAAAAGGGACTACATCGTAGGCCTTCGACAGTGGAAATGCCACTGCTGTCAGGCAGAGAAACAGCACTGCTGTTCTGTTCACGGACTACCTCCCCGTGGCCTTGACCACCTTCACGAAACCGCTCCCTTTCTTCGTCTCGAACCGCAGCAGGTAGACTCCACCGGGAGCATTGGTCAAGTCCACCTCCCCGTCGCAGTCCGTTGCTGCTCTGGCTACCTGTGCTCCGCTGGCGTCGAAGACAACGACCGCTCCATGCCATGGTCGTGCGTCGCCGCCCAGAAATCGCACTCGACCTGCTGTGACCGTTGGCACGACCCGGACCTGCCCGCGCGGCGACTGTGTCGAGCCCTCCGACACTCCGGTTTGGAGCGTCTCCAGGATGCACACTCCGCCTTCGGTACAGCAGGCGTACAAGTATGGGGGTACACTGACGACGCGCCGCATCCATGACGGCGGAGCCCAGCCGTCGGGCAGCCGGCGCAGGTTGCGCGGGTCCGCCACACTGACGGTCGCCATCTCCCACCCGGCGCAATAGGCGATTGTATCCACCACCACGACATCGTGCATGGTCCGCGGCACGATGACTGAGTCGAGGACGTACGGCACGGCGGGATTCGCGACGCCAAGACTGAGAAGGACGTCGTCATTGGGGTTCGAGTAGGTCACGACGTATAGGATAGTATCCTGTAGGTCTATGCCTCTTGCATAACGGTCCCAGCTTCCCACGACCGACGGCTGGTCAGGTCTGGCAATGTCCAACACCTCCAACGGCCAGTTGCCAACATAGGCAAGAGATTCAGCGAGAATCACCTCTCGCGAGTAACCTCCGAGCGCGCACGTCCCCACGACGACCGGCTCTCTTGGCCGGGCGACGTTAATGACATTGAAGTCATAGTTCATCGCCGCATACGCGAACGAATCCCTGACGACTATGGCCTGCGGTTCTTCGTTCGGCGGATACGAGCAGCCGCCCGCCAGGCGCGGATTCGTCGGGTCGCTGATGTCCGCCGTTCTGAACCACGGGTGGTAGAGGTTGAAGAAGGCGAAACTATCCTGCACCGCAACCGAGTAGCTCCACGACCCTAGATACGAGGTGTCGAGACCACCTACCTCGTGGGGTATGGCCGGGTTCGAGACATCCAGCACCTTGAAACCCGCCAGCCCGTCAGCCACGTAGCAGTACGCCCCTTGCACCGCGACGTCCTCGGCGGTCGCCGCCACCAAGGCATACGTGTCCAGTACCGGGTTGTTAAGGTTGCTCACGTCCACGACGGCCAATCCGTCTCCGCCATCTGCAACAAAGGCGCGGTTCAGGGATGGACTGGACCACACACCCCAGTTAGCATCCTGCGTCGTCCGGCACGAGTCCACAAACGCTGGGTTGGCCGAATCGGCTATGCTGATTATCTGGAATGGCTCGTCGCTCTGGTCCCGACCTGACACGAACGCAAGCGGGCCGTCGAGGAAGATGTCGTACCCGCCGAGGTCGTTCAGCCGGGCCAGTTGGCGTGGATTCGCCGGGTCCGACACGTCAAGCGTGATGAACCGGACCGGGTAGGGGTCGCTGGTTTCCTCGAAGCAGGCACAAACCAGATTCCCTCTGGCAGTTGCGGACAGTGCGTTGCCGCACGGGTAGAAGCCAACTCCGTAGGGGCTGGTCGGGTTCGACACATCCACAAAGGCAAAGCCGGTTCCCTGGCAAACAACGACCGTGGTGCCAGAACCGGTCGTCGCAGAGCCGCTCTCAACGCAGGAGCCTAGCTCGTACAGGTTGGCTGGGTTGGTGATGCTCAGGACGTGAAAGGTGTCACTCCTGATGAAGTAGAGGAACGTGTCGCGTATCCAGAAGTCTCCTACCGGTCCGGAAAGCTGGCCGCGCTTGACCGGCTGCGTCGGGTCGGCTACGTTCCAGACTTCAAGGTCGGCATTGCTGCTGGAGTAGAGCAGGGAATCCTTCAAGTAAGACTGCGCGGTGAGGGACGGGAACTGAATCTCAGAGAGCACGCGTGGGCTGTCCGGCTCGGCAAAGCTCAGCAGCGCCACCTCGCTGCCGAGAGTAAGCACGACCAGGGTATCCTTGCCCGTGACTTCGGCCGCGGGACCTCTCCCCCATTTTCCAACAAGTGTCAAGCCCGAGTCCGTCGTAGTTGGGTTGACGCGGCGCACCTCGATTCCCCGCTCGTGCAGCCATTCCATCCTCAGCTTCGGTGGAACCCGGTGCAGCGAATCCATCAAGGCCATTTCGTCCCGTCTGGACTGCGCGCCAACGGCACTGGCCATTAACCCCAACCCCAGAAGAGAGGCGGCTATCTTTATCCTGTTCACGAAACGATTATCGGCCAGGCTCCGTCATTGTCAAATCGTCTTGTAGGTTCTGCCGCGAACAGGACGCCTCCCGTTGGTTGTCACCAGCGTGCATGGCAGCCAAGTCCAACACCGCGAAGCATGTGAGCCCACGTGCACCGTCTGAGCGACTTGGTCGTCCGTGACCGAGTCTCGGATCTCAACCCTGAACCTGTCACTCGCGAACGTGTCTCCGACCCAGAACCAGACAAACGTCAAGGAATCCAGCGTGTTCCGGTAGTACTGGGCGACGCCTACTTGTCCGAGCGTTTGGACGCCTATGTAGTTCTTGAACGGAACTACGTCGTAGGCTTTCGGGATTGCGGTCGCTCCACTCACGACCCCGAGTAGAAGCAGCATAACCTGCTTCATCTTCTACCTCCTTGTCGTTTTGACGACCTTTGCGGAATAGCTCCCCTTGTCCGTCTTGAACCGCAGTAGATAGACGCCGTCGGGAGCATTGGACAGGTCTATCTCCCCGCTGCGGTCATCACGTCCAGCTATGGTCGGTGCCGATATCTTCACGCCACCAGCGTCGTGAATGGACACCGGCCCGCGCCCCGCCAATTCCCTGTCGAGCCGGAATCGGACTCTCCCTTTGGTTACGGTGGGCTCTAGCCATACCCTTGGTGGCGACATCGGACTCGGAAGCTCGGATATCCCGGGTTGGAGCGTCTCGTGGATGCTTACCCCGCCATCTGTACAGGCAGCGTAGATGTACGGAGGGGCGTATGCCAGATGGTGAATGGCATACGGCGGGATCCACGAAGCGCCGAGGAGTCTCAGGCTTCTGGCGTCGGACGCATCCACTGCCTGCAGCTTCTGATACCCGCCTACGTACGCGACCGAGTCTATCACGATTACGTCGAACGTAATGAACGGAAGCGGAAGCGAATCAAGCAGATACGGCGCAGCCGGATTCGCAACACTGAGTGTGCTCAACACCTGCTGCCCGACGACATAGAGAATCGTGTCCCGCACATCCAAACCGTAGGCGGTGCCGTTCCATGAACCGACAACGTACGGTGAATCTGGATCTACCACGCTGACTACCTGAAGCGAAATACCGTTGGCGACGTATGCCAGCGTATCCTGCAAGCCTAAGTCATAGGTCATGTAGGGCAACCCGCACGTCCCCACGACTACGGGTGCACGCGGTCGGGCTACGTTGATGACGTTAAAGTCGTAGCTCATCGCAGCATACGCGAAGGAATCGCGGACAACAATGCTCTTTGGCTCCTCGTTCGGCGGATACGAGCAGCCGCCCGCCAGGCGCGGATTGGTCGGGTCACTTATGTCAGCCGTTCTGAACCACGGGTGGTAGAGGTTGAAGAAGGCGAAGCTGTCCTGCACCGCGACCGAGTAGCTCCACGACCCTAGATACGATGTGTCAAGACTCCCTACCTCGTAGGGTACCGTTGGATTCGAGATATCGAGCACCCTGAAACCCGCCAGCCCGTCAGCCACGTAGCAATAAGCCCCTTGCACCGCAACGTCCTCGGCGGTGGCCGCCACCAAAGCATACGTATCCAGCACGGGATTGTTGAGGTTACTCACGTCCACGACTGCCAAGCCATCTCCGCCGTCTGCCACGAAGGCGCGGTTCAGGGATGGACTGGACCACACACCCCAGTTAGCATCCTGCGTCGTCCGGCATGAGTCCACAAACGCTGGATTGGCCGAATCGGCTACGCTGATTATCTGAAACGGCTCGTCGCTCTGGTCCCGGCCTGACACGAACGCCAGCGGGCCGTCAAGGAAGATGTCGTAGCCGCCCAAGTCGTTCAGCTTGGCCAAGAGCCGTGGCGAGCTCGGCGTCGAGATGTCCAGCGTGATGAAACGGACAGGATAGGGGTCTGAGGCTTCTTCGTAGCTGGCACAGACCAGGTTGCCCCGCGCCGTGGCCGAGAGCGTGTGGCCGCAGGGGTATGTGCCTACTTGGTGCGGACTGGCGGGATTCGACACGTCCACGAATGCGAAGCCTCCGCTCTGGCAGACCACTACTGTATTGCCTGAGCCGGTCGTGGCCGAGCCTGCCTCAACGCAGGAACCAAGCTCGTACAGATTGGCAGGATTGGCGATGCTGATCACGTGGAACGTGTCGCTGCGGATGTAGAAGAGAAACGTATCGCGTATCCAGAAGTCGCCGACCGGAGCCGGGAGCACTCCACGCTTGACCGGCTGCGTCGGGTCGGATACGTTCCAGACTTCAAGGTCAGCGTTACTGCTGGAGTAGAGTAGAGAATCTTCAAGGTAAGACTGCGCCGTGAGCGATGGGAATTGAATCTCAGATAACACTCGTGGGCTGTCCGGCTCGGCAAAGCTCAGCAGCGCCACCTCGCTGCCGAGAGTAAGCACGACCAGGGTATCCTTGCCCGTGACTTCGGCCGCGGGACCTCTCCCCCATTTCCCAACAAGTGTCAAGCCCGAGTCAGCCGTCGTTGGGCAAGCGCGGGGTACCTCGATTCCCCGCTCATGCAGCCATTCCATCCTCAGCTTCGGTGGAACCGAGCGCGCCGAATCCATCAGCGCCCGTTCATCCATCAGGGGCCGCCCGGCGACAGCGACCACAGCCAACCCCAACCCCAGCAGTAAGACAATCATCCTTTTCACGAGACTATTCTAGGCCGTTCCGTCCCGGCGTCAAACGGGCTTCGTCTCCCTCGGGTCATACGCATAGGAAATCGTCGCGCCGGTCGTCGGCCGTGTCACCTCGACCTTGTACGTTCTGCCGCGAACCGGCTTGTAGACCGGGTCCGGCAGCAGGGGCACGTTCATCCAGTACCAGCACTGCGTCGCCTTGACGCCTTCCTTATGCGCGACTCGGTGCGTCGGAATGACCGAGTCCACGACCCTGATG
>Ga0315277_10006968_pt1 | contig 14683 bp, 8 predicted proteins | sample YL17G05_15_MG_FD_203695 | JGI IMG/M metagenome (GOLD analysis project Ga0315277, IMG submission 203695) | Sediment microbial communities from Yellowstone Lake, YNP, Wyoming, USA - YL17G05_15 | ecosystem: Environmental > Aquatic > Freshwater > Lake > Sediment | place: USA: Wyoming | collected... | reverse complement strand
TGGCGGGCCGATCCTGAAGAACAGGGCCTTTTTTTTCTTCACATACGAGGGCTATCGCCAGAAAAACAATCAGCTCGTCTCCGGATTGACTCCGACGCCGGAGTTCAAGGCCCAGGCAAGCGCGGCGGTGCCGGCGTACAAGCAAGTCTTGGATACGTTCCCGAACCCGACCGAAGCTTATGCCCCCGGTGCGGTCAGCGCTTTTTACCGGGGAATTTCCGCCGCCCTGGGGCACGACAACCACGTCGTGGTGCGTGGGGATTACCAGCTTAACAGCACTAACACGCTGACGGGGCGTTACACGAGGGGGCGTCCGTATTCACAGCAGCCCAACTATAAGGCCGCGGCGGCAACCTCATACACGGGCTCGATCGACACGAGCGTCATGACCTGGACCCGCAGCAGGCCAAGTTGGACCAGCGAAACCCGGTTTGGAGTGATATTCACCGACACGTCCCGCGTTCCTCCATTCTACGCCACTAATATCCCCGGCTTTAATTTGCAGAGTCAATTCTCAATAGGTGGCGAACTGATGATCGTAACCGGACACTCCTTCAGCGTCGAGGAGATCATCGCCAAGAATGTTGGCCGGCACACGATCAAGATCGGCGGAATGTTCACGGATCGAGCTCCCGGTCGTTTTGACCAGACACTCGCGAGCTTCCAATACGCCAACGCGGCTGCAATGCTGGCCAACAACCCGAACCAGGTGACATTCAGCTTCGGCCTGCCTCGCTACTTCGCTCGATCGTGGGATCTGGGTTTCTTCTTCCAGGACGACTTCCGGCTCCGTCCCAACATCGTCCTGAACCTCGGTATGCGTTACGAGTACTACTCGGTCCTCAAGGAGAGTAATAACAACTTGTACAATCCCGGCACTCCGCAGAACAGCGTGAAAACTCCAGTGGTGTTCCGCCCCCCCGACTCGGCGTACAACGCCGACTTCAACAACATCCTGCCGCGCGTGGGCATTGCCTGGGGGATGGGCAAGGGCCAGAAGACGGTGGTTCGCAGCGGCTTCGGGATGTCCGTGGCGCCCTTAGACCTCGTGAACGCGTCGAGTCTTGCGAAGATCAGCGTCGACATCCCAAGTGGAGTCTCGTTCACGGGCTCAGACATTACCAACTTCAAATTGAAGTACCCGCTCAGCAACAAGGACGGCTTGGAGCTTATGAAAACAACGTCGGCTCCACGCTCATACTACGTGTTCGATGAGGACAATCCGAATCCGTACACGATGCAGTGGACCCTCGACGTGCAACAGGCGCTCACGCCGACGCTGGTCGTTCAGTCCGGCTATGTCGGAACCAAGGGCGTGAAGATAACGATGTATCAGCGATACAACCGGGCGGATCGAATCACCAACGTCCGGCCCTTTCCCCAATATACCCAAAACACCTGGCTGAACGCTGCGGACTCCAGCTGGTATCACGGCTGGCAAACGATGGTCCGGAAGCGATTCGCGAACGACTACGCTCTCAACCTACGCTATATCTGGAGCAAGTCGATGTCGATTTCGGCGGGCGACATCGGGGACGTCGCCAACCCGCGCGTCCAGGATGAGAACAACTGGAACGCCGATAAGTCCCCCACCCCTTGGGACCGCACGCACGAGTTCAACTTCGATGCCATCTACACGCCCGGCTTCGACCGCTGGTTGAACGCAGGCGGCATGTTGAGGGAGATCATTGGCGGTTGGCAGATCACGGGCATTATGCGAGCTGGAACCGGAGCCCCAATTAATGTGGTCCAGACCAACGCGCGCGAGTCCGCGCGGCCCGACTACGCTGGCGGCGATCCCTATCTGCACCCGTCTGACATCAGCGGTTTGTACCTGAACAAAGCGGCGTTTAGGCTGGTTCCGGTCAGCCCCGTCGGCGGTCAAACCGTCAGGCCGGGCAACATGGGCAGCCGCAGCTTGCGCGCTCCGGGATTATGGTCAGTCGACATGAACATTGGCAAGACCTTCAGGATCCGCGAGGGCGTCGGTCTGCAGATACGCGTTGACATTTTCAATGCGTTCAATCATGCGAACTGGGACGCCCCGAACGCCGACGTAACAAGCTCGCTCTTCGGCCGCATCACCACTACCTCAGATGCCAGGTCGATGCAAATCGCGGCGAGGCTCGCATTCTAGCGAATATGGGGCTTGAGCCCCTGCCGGGTCATGCGGGGCCTTCCCCTGGCAGGCTCCGCTCCCCGGATCACTGCTGTACGGCATGATGGCGTGATTGCGGACAAAGGTCATCCATGCTGCTTAAGATCCAACTATTTATCGAAAACGGATAATATGTCCGAAGCACAATAACCTCATTGCCATAGCTCATCATCTCCCGCGAAGCTTACCGTTGCACTTCGGCGCGCCATTGGCCTAACGGCGAGACATTGGCCCGCGCCGCCCAGGCGTCCCATTCTGCCGCCAGTTCTTTCACCTTGTCAGCATGTTTTGCTGCCAGATCGTTCATTTCCGTGCGATCCGCCTCGATGTCATAAAGCTCCCACGGTTTATTCTCTTTGGCGACGATTTTCCATTTGCCGTCGCGGACGGCGCGGTTGCCTTCATGTTCCCAGAAGATAGGTTGGGGCCGTCGCAACGGTTTTCCGGTCAATGCGGGCCGCAAACTGACGCCTTCCATTGGAGCAATCTTCTGCCCGTTGCGCTCGGTCGGATATTTTGCGCCGCCAATATCCACGCACGTCGCCATCAGATCAACTAGGTGACCGGGATCGGTGAACAATTTGTTGCGTTGCGTCTTCGGGATGCCCTGCGGCCAATGCGCGATTAGCGGTGTTGAGATGCCGCCTTCGTGCGTCCAATGTTTGTATTCGCGGAATGGGGTGTTGGAGACATTCGCCCACCCCCGGCCATAAGCGATGTACGTATCTGCAGGGCCGGGCATTGCGCCGGTTCCCATCAGCACCGGCCAGCCCGCGCGCGTCTGTTTCGGCGTAGAGTCGTATTGCTGATCGTCTTTGGACATCGGTGCGTAGACCGGCTGACCGGGCCGCGCGGTATAAGGATTCTGAGCAGTGGGTTGGCGCCCTTTCTGTTCGGCGCAGCCGCCGTTGTCCTGCAAAAAGAAGATGAGTGTGCTATCGAACAGGCCCTGCCGTTTCAACTCAGCGATTAACCGCCCGATGCCCTGATCCATGTTGTCAATCATCGCGGCGTAAACTTCCATTCCGCGCGCTTCCCAGGCTTTGTTCTCGACCTTATCCCACTCACCCGATTGCGGCGACATCCGCCAGCGCGGATCAATCAGGCCGAGGCGGTTGGCCTTTTCGTAACGCGCCTTACGAATTGGTTCGTAGCCCTGATCGTATTTGCCTTTGTATTTGGCGATGTCCTTTTCCATCGCCTGCATCGGCCAGTGCGCAGCGGTATAGGCGACATACATAAAAAACGGCTGTCCGGCTGAGCGTTGTTTGTGTTCGGCCAGGAACCGCACGGCCTGATCGCTGATAGCTTCGGTGTAGTAATACTGCGGCGGTTGATATTCGGTGTCGTTGGCGACAGTGATGAGTTTGTTGTCTCGCACGAGTGAACTGGGATCGTAATAACTGCCCGCCCCATGAATAGTGCCGTAATAACGATCAAAACCACGTTGCAACGGCCAATTGTGCGTTTGCGCCAAGGTGGCAGCGTTTCGGCCCGGCGTAACATGCCATTTGCCGACCGCGTAGGTCGCATACCCGGCGGGCTTCAGCACTTCGGCAATCGTCGCGCTGTTGCGATTGAGGTCGCCGCGATAGCCATCAGCGCCGCGATTTTCCATCATATGCCCGATGCCCGCTTGATGCGGGTACAGGCCGGTCAACAACGAAGCCCGCGTCGGACAACATCGCGCATTGTTGTAAAACTGGGTGAAGCGCACACCGCCCGCCGCCAGCGAATCCAGGTTTGGCGTGTTGATCTCGCTGCCGTAACACCCGATGTCCGAAAAGCCCATATCGTCAGACAGAATAATCAGGATGTTCGGGCGCGCTTGCGCCGTGGTGCTTGCGGGGTTGGCTTCGTTACTGTGGCCGATTGCCAACAGCAGAAACAATCCCATACTGACTGCTTTGATCGTCAATCTCTTCATAGTTCAAAGTCTCCAGCGGTAAGGGCCGGACGAGATCCAATCCTGCCCACGGGCATTTTTTCCGCCTTGATTGTTCTGGCGGATTTGCTTCAAGCCGGCTGCGATCTCCTCCGCCTTATCTGGGTGCCTCGCCAGCATGTTATTGGTTTCGCCCGGATCAACCGCGAGGCTGAAAAGCTGTCCATCAGGATCGTTCCCCGTTTTTTTTCGGGTTAGACGGATCGTCGTGAACGAGTAGGCTGGCAGTTCGAGGCGCGGGTTGGCCGCATCCCATGTCCACGGCAGCAGCCGCGATACTACTGTGGCCGGGGACCCTGGCGTGTTCTTGGCGTTCAGGCTGGCGGCGTGGATGCAGGTGGCTCGAACTGCCCTCGGCGTGAAGCCGGAGAGTTGGATAGACACGCTGCCGGATGCTTCGGCGATGTTAACGAGATAGATCGTCAGCACCTTGCCGTCGCGGCTTTTCTTGGCGAGCACATCGAGCGTTTTCGACTCGCACTCTACCGGCACGACCAACGGCAGCCATTCGTCGGCGAACATTCGGTCCACGTAATACGACGGCTGGAAAAAGACCTGCGACGGCGTGAAGTGGATCCGGCCTTGGTCCCAGACAAGGGCAAGATTCCAAGCCTGAAAGGTGTTAGCCACGCCGGCGCGCTCTAGAGCGGCGGGCATCCGGTTCATAGTGTTCAGATTGTGAGCGTGCGCCAGGCCGCGCTCCCAGGTGCATCTGTCGCCGTTCTCTTCCATCGGCCAGAGGCGGAGATTGAAACCGGGCACCTGCATGGCCAGTTTCCGCTGCAATTCGAGACCGGCGGCGGCGGCCAGTCCCGTGTCGGCATGGCTGATGGCAGACAAGTAATGAGAGTCGAGCACCAGATGCTTCTCCTGGCCCAAGCCTTGACACCAGTGCGCCAGATCGGCAAACCCTTCGTCATTACCACGCCGGCCCACATTAATGGACAGCACTACGTCGAGGTCGCGGTTCTTCGACCAGATCGCGCCACCCAGGTCTTTGACCCGGGTGAAGTAATCAGGACTGGCTGGCTCCTCGTTTCCGATTTGGATGGCCTTGAGGAAATAGGGTTTGGGATGCCCGTCGGCGATTCGGTGCCGGCCCCAGGTCGTCTCCGGGCCGCCCAGGCAGTAATCAATCAAGTCGGCCATGTCCTGCTCGGTTTCGTCGGTGCGCAGGCCGAACATGGGCCAGAGGCCGGCGGCTTCGCAGAAATCCATCAAATCAAAAACCGTGAATCCGAGGGAAGCGTAAGCGTTGAAGAAGCCATGGTACGGCGGCCGTTCGTCGCGCGGGCCGATCATCTTCTTCCATTTGTAGACCTTTGCGCCGTCGGGGCACCTGTTCACCGTCGAGCCGTTGTAGCGCATCGTTTTCACGCCCATGCCGAGCATCGCCTCGGCCAGTTCCTTGCGGACGGGCAAGCCCTGGTAGCGGTCCCACTCACCGGCTTGCAGGAACGCGTAATCCACGGTGATCGTGCCGGGCTGCTTGAGCGTGAGAGCAAAACGGCCACGCGGGTCGGAGGCGCCAGGCGTCAAGTTGAAGCTCAGCCGCTGATACTCGCCGGGCCTGGCAGCGAGGACAAGCGGCTGTTCGGCGAGAACTCGGCCATTTTCGGCGCGAAGCGAGACAAAAACCGTCTGGGCCGCGTCGCTCTTGATCCGCAGGATGCCTTCGTAAGGTTTGCCGCCAACGAGGTTGATGCCCGAGCGGAACAGCCCTGCATTGTCGATGCCGAGTTCGCCGTCGCCGGAGATGAACTTGATCTGCTGGGCCTGCTTGCCAGTGAAAACGCCCTGGCGCACGAGCGTCAGCGCGCCGGTTGCGGAGCCGCTCTGCACCTTGCGCCAGTGGCGGCTCGCCTGCGCGTCGCCCGTGGCCAGGTCAACCAGCTTGCGGCCTTGGTCACCGGATAGTTCGCTGGGGAGAATGACTCCGCCGCGAAAGGAAAGGCCCGCTTCCTGAACGCGTTCGTTGCCGAGCCTGGCCGTGCTCAGCCAATCCGCCACACTTTCCGTTTCGTATAGCCGGGTGCGGCGTCCGGGAAAATAGCGCAGCAGCGGCTGGCCGTTTTCATCGAGCACCACCCAAACCGCGAAACGCTGCGGGCCTTCGAGGCCGAACAGTTCCGTTGGGTCCACGTGTTCCTCGAAACATTCGCCCGCCATGAAGGAGCTGGCTGTAGAGTCCACCATAGAGTTGAAAGTTGAGATCTTCGATGTTCGCGCCCACGAGGCTCTGGTCGCGCTCAATCAGGATATTGTCGGCGTTCACGCGAATAACCGTGTCAGCATCGCAAACCATCGCGAGCGAGCAGGCGAAGATTCCGATGGTTGTGAGATGTCTGGTCAGGCGCGTCTTCATGGTTGTAAGCCAGCTGTTTCTTGGTTTGGGAGGTTGTCGGGCTGGGATCGAAATGGACTGCCGCGCCAGGGCTGTCGACAAAACTCATCGTGATGGTCGATGCCGAACCCTACCTCCCCAGATATGGCGGGGAATCAGCCATGGTCATTGTGCGAAAGTTTTTGAACCGGTGAAAGGTCATGAAATTAGCGTCGTGAAAGTTGTGCGAGCCGTCCCACGCGGTGCGGCTGACGGCGATGATGTCGTCGCCATCAAAGAGCCAGTCAACGTATTGCCAGGCGTGGTTCTGGCTGTCGGCGTGCCGCAGGAGGAATGACTCCACTTTCCAATTCCGCAAGTCGGCCGAGGAACTCAACGCGAGAATATTGCGCTGGGTGTTGGAGTCAAGTCGCTGGTTAACCAGCGACCAGTACCGTTTGGTCTTCGGGTCGAACCGGATGGTGAATTTGTATTCGCCGCCGGGAAAATCGATGCTGTCCTTGTCACGTTCGTGCGTGAGTTTTCGCCCGTCATCCGAAATGTTCACAATCGCCGCCCGATTGGTGCCCTGGCCGGATTTGGCAGGTTTCAGATTGGAGCGGAGAATATTTACTAGCTTGCCGTCGGGCGTGATCAAAACGTTCCCTTCGATCCATTGCGAGGCGGACCAGAGATGCTGGAGCGGTTCGCTCAACAACCAGTTGTCGGCTTTCAGCAGATCGGCCTCCAGTGGCACGGAAATCACCAATGCCGACCAGCGTTCCCGCCCGCCCTCCACTAATTCGAAAGCCCGCCAGAGCCGGTCGTTGTATCTGAGCAGCGGCACCGGGGCGCAATGGTATTTGGCATCGTCCCGTAACAGACCGCTGCTCTTGTCCTTCGGCGCCGTCCAGGCCTTGCCGCCGTCGCGAGAGCGGCGGATCACAATACTGCCTTCCGCCCGGCTGGTCCCGATGATGTACAGGTACCCCTTATGGACGAACAACGTTGACCACCATTGGCCATCCAACTCGGCCAGTTTACGCCAGGTCTTGCCGCGGTCGCCGGAGCCGAATACGACAGACTTGTCCAAGCCCGTCCCGGGTCCGAAAAAGTCGTGCGAAGCGACATAGTCCCCGTCCGGCAGGACCGCGAGGCTGGGCGAGCCGATGTAGACCCGGGCCGGATCGGGACTCGTGTCAATAATCACACCCGGTGGATCCGCCGCGACGGTTGACACAGTCATCAAGAAGATTACGGCCGCAAGTCTATGCATCGTTTACTTTCGTCAGGCGATAGTTGTAACGACAATTTTGATCGGTCGTATGGACTGGATATTCGACGGCAAAAGGAAGAAGAATGTTAATTATCAGCGTTTCGATTCGGCAGCACAAGGGAAATCGGGGGAGAACCCGGGGCAGTCGAACCACGCCTGACCACCTTCCTAGCCATCGAGAAAGGACTTCTCGACCGATAAGCCGGCAAGATACTTCAGGTAGACTTTTCTGTGGTACGAGGGTCCTTCCGCGATGATCCTATCCAACAGGTTCTTATGTCCCAGTCTCTGCACGCCGGCCCATTCGCTGATCCGTTGCTGCCTCCTTTCGCCATCCCAAACGCAGTAGCCGTCCGCTCCGGCATCGTAGTACTTCTTCATCAGCCTCGCGTAGTCATGCGGCATCTGGGTGCGCGGCATCAAGTCGGGCCAGAGATGAACGCCGGGACCCCCTATCTGGCGCCAATTGCGCAAAAGCTCCGGGGCCACGTACGGAGACGGCATGATGTAGTTCACGAGGCGTTCCCGCAGCCACGATTTGATGTCGCAGCCATAGCGGATCGGATCGTATTGGCTTTTGTCCTTATCGTATTCGCCAATCTGCCCGCTGATCGTAACCCCCACTTCCCGCCCCGGCTTTTCATCAGCGAGTTTGCGGACTTCGCGGAGGAACTGCGTCATGAATCCGGCACAATGCGTCTGCCAGCGCGGATCTGAGGCCGGAATGGTCCTCGGATCGACGTTGTGCTTCTCCTGAAAGCTACCTACTACCGGATCCTCGTAGTACACGAACGGAGCCCCACGGTTGAGATATATCACGACTCCGTCGATGCCGTAGGCGAGCGTCTCGCGCAACAGGCTCAGCCAGTATTGACGGACTTCGGGAAACGCGATGCTGAGACCGGTAAGAGGAATGCCCAGGCGATCCCGTTTGGCATACTGGCGCATTCTCCAGTAATGCCGTGCCCACGAGATCGGCTCGCGGTTCATCGGGTACTGGGCCCCGATCATCCGCATGCTCGCCATGATTTTCAGGCCATTCTCGTGCGCGAGCCGCGTGTACACGGCCAGGGGATCCACCCAGTTTTCCTGCCAGCGGTTGTCCTCGGTTCCGACATCCGCGATCCTGGTCCGGTAGACTGCGAAATTCCCGCGCAGCGCTTCGAAAATGATCAGTTTGATGTCTGACCCGACATAGGCAGCGAAGTCGTCCAGGATCCACTGTTCGTCGGCCGGGTGAAACGTGTAGGTGCCTTTAGTATGGCCCGTGAAATTGCCCGTGCAGTAAATCAACGCCCCGCGGCGGGTTTCGTCCGTAGGCTGCATCTCTCCCCAGCGCCGTTTTGCCTCTTCATCCAGCGGCACCAGTTTCACATAAGTCAGATTGGCTAAATGGGCCAGTTCCGGCCTCCTATAGATCTCCCGCGGTTGGCGGAACACGAGTGATTTGCCCGTCAGTTCGGCCGTCTTCCAGTAAGTCTCTTGGATGGCCTTGTAGAGATTTTGACCTTCGCCGATTTTCGGATCTCCGTTCGGCAGGCTCGTGCGTGTTTCTGCCGCCACGCTGCGGAATCCCAGATCTCCGGTGAGCTTCACTTCCAGCTGGCCATAGGGAGAAAACTCGTTGTAGGCTGCTTTAGTGTAGTTGATCCCGAGGTAAATCTCGTGCATCCCCGAGACGTTCAGAGGGAGAGTCAGTTCGCCACAATTTTCTTCCGGCCTGGCCGACGCCATGGCCCCCCTCATTCCTTCTTCCGTCTCGTAGTCGAGCAATTGCCAGCGGCTCTTTTCGAAATTCCGGGTGAGAGCCGAAGCGGGAAGGCACTTGGACATGTCTGATCGGAAGACAGCAGCGGTGGCCATCGGCACTGCGGAGTCCGTGACGGTTTCGCCCGGCCCGGCGCTAGCCGCTGTTATTCCCGATGCCAACGAAGCGGCCGCCGCCGACCCGGCCACGGACGTCTTGATGAAATCCCTCCGGTCTATTGTCCCCTTCCTCATCGGAATGTCTCCTCCCTCACCAAGTTGAACGGGGTGTCTGCCGAGAAATATCGCTGACCCCTCCGCTACGCAGTCAGATAGGCCAGACATTAACACAGATCCCGGAAATTGTTCTTCGATCTTTCCATATCCTCCGCCATCGGGAAAGCGAGCGCTGCCAGGCGAAGGATCCTTTCGAACCCCAATTTCCTTCCTTGCTCCTCCGGTTTCCCCTTGTGCTCCTGAATAGAAACGCTTATAAGGTCGGATACAAAGCACTGCGATTCGAGCCGGAGCCGGCTCATCCGGGCGAAGGAGATTGGATTGTGGAAGCCGGGGAGGGAGAAGCAGTGGTGAAAGAAATGGGATCTGACGGGCATATCGATTTTCCCCAAACGGATGCCGATAACCAATATCCCCTTCAATCCGTTTTTTGACCGCCGGTATCTGCGTGCCTGTCTCCGAATGCAGCGGGGCGGTTGTCAACGAATAGCGATTAATGGCGCCGGATCTCATACGGATGAATTGTTGCGCTTCGGATTGCTGGATGCCATTGGAGCGAAGGCAATTCTGGTCACCAAAGGCCAACCGGGAAGCATGATGGGGATTCCTATAATGCCCATGGAACAGATCAGAACGCTCGATATTCATGCGAATCTTCTGTCATCGAGTTCGTTCGAACCCGAGATGGCAGAGGAGGCTCCACGGGCCGCCGTCGCCCTTGTAATCCCTTTGTATCAGGATTCGTTGCGGCGGCCGCATGCCCGGCAGACATGTGGAAAAACTCCACATTCGATGATTTCGATTGGGCACATAATCCCGTCCGTCATAGGCTTGAGTTCCGGACACTTGCAGCAGCGCGTGGACGATACATGCCTGCCTCAACGGATATTGGTGGACTACGTCCGCGTGTGCCAGTCGGAAGCAACCAGTGGGAGCAAGATGCCATGAACCGGATTGATCGTCGGGATTTGCTGAAGTCAGTGGGGGCGGGCGCGGCAGGGATGGCGCTGGCGGGCATTGGCCGCGGCGCGGCGGCGCCAAAGGGTCGCGCTCCCAATATCGTCATCATCATGACCGACCAACAGCGTGCCGAGCTCAGGAAGTCGCAGGGATGCCCGCTTGACACGATGCCGTTACTCGATTCGCTCGCCGCGGGCGGCGTCGAGTTCAACCGCGCCTACACGTGCAATCCCACCTGCGTGCCAGCACGTGTCGGTATGCTGACGGGAAGGTTTGGAAGTGCCAATCGCGTACGCACAAACCACAATGCTGCCGATGCGTATTTTCTCAAGGATCTTCCTGGCGCATTGCGCGCGGCCGGGTATGCCGTGGGCATGTCGGGCAAGAACCATTCGCATCTGAAGGCCGGCGACTTCGATTTCCATTTCCCGCTTGGCCATGGCGGCGGCTCAGGACTGGACCGCTCGGAACAGGAGAAGGCGTTTGACCAGTGGCTGACCGCGCTGGCGCACCGGACATCCTTGGTGCCCACGCCCTTTCCGCTCGAATGCCAAGGGCCGTACCGCGCCGTGGCCAAGGCGCAGGAATGGATCGGCTCGTTGCAGCGCGATGCGGAAAACCGGAAGCCGTTCTTGCTGTGGCTCACCTTTGCCGAACCGCACAATCCGTACCAAGTGCCGAAGCCGTACTTTGACATGTTCCCGCCCGATCAATTGCCGCGCCCACGCACTACGGCGGCAGACATCGACCGGAAAGGCCCTGTTCATCGCTGGCTGTACGACACCTGGCACAAGGTGCTGCCGGACTACGACCAGCAATTGGCGCGGACACGGTCGAACTACTTCGGCATGCTGCGCCTGATTGACGACCAGATCAAGCGGTTTGTGACGTTCCTCGATGCCCAGGGGCTGCGCAAGGACACGATCATCGTCTTCGTGTCCGACCACGGGGATTTCGTAGGCGAATACGGGCTGATCCGGAAAGGTGCGGGAGTGGATGAGTGTCTCGCTCGTATCCCGATGGTGTGGACGGGGCCGGGGGTCAAGGCGGGACTGAAACCCGATGCGCACGTGTCCCTTGTCGACGTAATGCCCACGCTGCTGGACATGGCGGGTGTCGAGATGCCCGAAGGAGTGCAGGGTCGTACGCTTCGTGCCATTCTCACGGGCGGCCAATATGCCGCGAAGGATTTCTCGAGCATACTGGTCGAGCAGGGCTATGGCGGCCTCAAGATCACCGGCAACGACGATCTCGACCTGCGGGAGGAAGGCGCCGTAAACACGGGAGCCACGTTCGACTGCCTGAACTCCTGGACGCAGTCGGGCACCCTCCGCGCGGTGCGGAAAGGGGATTGGAAACTGGTGCTCGATGCCGAGGGCAACGGCCAACTCTACCATCTGGCCGAGGATCCTGCGGAAGTCAACAACCGCTTCAACGACGAATCCTGTTGTGCTGCACGCGAGGAGATGATGGTGGAACTTGCACGCTGGCTTATCCAGGTGCAGGATCCGCTGCCGTATCCCCGGGCTCGCTATGCGTTCAAACGCAATCCGCTTACCTATCCCATGCCTGCGGATAAGTTGTTGTGGAAACAGCCATAGCAGTGCGTGACTGTCCCTACCAAAAACTCCGTGGCGATTGAAATCGTTGCAGTCCCTGCCAGAAAACCGATCTGAAGCAGATCGGCCGCCCGGGTTGTATCCTGAGTGAGCGAGTAGTCCAAGATTCTGCAAGTTCGTGCACCTGGCATAAACAGTGGCGGGATGCCGTCGCGGGACTCTTTCCCCCTGCAGACGGTCTCGTGCCAGCGGAAATATCCGAAGTAGTCGAATCTTCGGCGCCAGGGAGTTCAGGCCGCCCTTCGCTCGTAGCGATGGTAAGCCCGCCAACCTTGGGCACCGCAACGATCCGGCCCAGTTCCGGCGGTTCAACGGCTCTTCCATCCGGAGAGGATCAGTAGCAACAACTGCCATGGCTGTGAAAAGGTCTTCAGGTTCCTCCAAATACGCAGTGAAAATCAGCAGCATCCGGGATCCTTGGCTGCTCGTCAAGCGCCGCGCCCAGCGTTAGCGGCGTCTATGGCAACACACGTTACATTCGTTTGCGGCTCGGCTGACTCTTTTCACCACACGGGAAGTTTTCGTTGACAAATTTCTTCATTGGCGGAGAATCAGAAACATGGGCTGCATCTGGCCTCGGGTGAGTCGGAATATCTCGCCGCACGAGGATCTACCACGATGCCCATGTCAGTGGCCGGTGGGATATGAGACGGACCAGGAGCGGCAAGCCAGGGAAGTTCTGAAAAAGGCAGGCGAGATCGGGTCCCTTCGGGGCCTCGATCAACCCGAGGCGATTCCGGACAAGGCGGAAACGGAGGAAGTCGCGGCCGATCTGAGGGCAAGGGTTTTTTGAGTCTGGCGAGGCTCTGTTCCAAAGCATTCGAATGCAGCTCAGTGTCCCCAGGTATCCAGAACGGCCGCGGCGCGAATCCGGATACAATCGACACGCCCTTGAATAGTCGGCTCCGGCTCGAAAGGCAATTGAATGACGTCGGAAACCCCGTATCGGAGAAGGAACGGTTCGCCGCGATTGCCCAGGCGGTGCGTTAGTTCCCAACGGCCGGCCTTCGCATCGTGGCTAGTACTGGTTGCGCTTTTGTGCTCGCCCGTCCCTCGAGGAATGCACGACGCCGCGCAGAACACAGCCGGCGACTGGAAGGAGTATTCCGGCAATCCGATTTTGGCACCCGGGAATAGGAGCGAATGGGACCAATGGGCCGTGATGTCAATGACGGCCGTGAAGATGCGCGAATCGTTTCATCTCTACTACGAGGGTGGCGCAACCGGCTGTGGCGACCTCAGAATAGGCCATGCCACCTCCAGGGATGGCCTGCACTGGACGAAAGACCCCGCGAACCCCGTTCTTGACAAAGGCAAACCAGGTGAGTGGGACGATGAAGCCACGTGGGACCCGTTTGTCATCTTCGAGGACGGCATCTTCAAAATGTGGTACGGCGGGCAAAGCGTCGGCGGCGGGAAGTTGGCGGGTTACCAGTGCGGCTACGCCACCTCGCGTGACGGCGTCCACTTCGTCAAGCACGGCAAGATCAGCAATTTTGCCCACGGAGAGATGGCGGACATGCACGTCGTCCACGACCGGAAGTCCGGACGCTACTTCATGTATTACTGGGACAGAAACTTCAAGCTGCCGCAGAAACTGCGGCTGGCGCGGTCGCCCAACGAAACGGACTTCGATTTCGATCGTTCGCTGTCCGTTTCCATCGAGGGTGAGGTGCCGGGCCACAGGTACACCCATGTTTGGCAGGAGGGGGACAAGTGGTACATGCTTTACGGCTTTGAGAACAAAGGCAGAACAGGCTACGCCACCTCGCCCAACGGCCTGCACTGGGCGGCCGAAAACAAGAACCTGATCAGCACCGAAGACGCCGAGATGTTGAAAGTGGCACCGGGCAGGTATTTCCTGTTCTATTGCCCTGCGGGATTTCAGGACAAGGCCGGATGCGACATCCGGCTGGCGATCTACAACGGCAGGCTGGACGATCTCACGGGCCAGAGGAAGTGATGCGCTGCCTGGGTTTGGATCGCTGTGAGGTAGCACTCGGGAGAGAAACAAGATGAGGAGAAATCAATGCAGGCTAAGTCCAATCAGTTTGGCGTTCCTGGGTTGCACTGCTGTCCTCTGTTCGCAGTTGCTCCGGCAACGCCGCACATCCCTGCAAGGATGATGAGGATTCCGAGTTCATCAGGGAAAGACGCCGCACGTGGGCGCGCCTGCTCCGCAAAATCTTCGAAGTGGACCCGATGCTCTGTTCCTGTGGCGCCGAAATGAAGATTATCTCCATTATAACAGAGCCACGGGTCGTGGATCGCATCCTTATAGGTGGTCTGGGGCGCTTGGCGGCAGACTCATACTCATCCCTTATAGGTGGTCTGGGGCGCTTGGCGGCAGACTCATACTCATCCCTATCGTGATGATCTGAGGTTGATTACTTTTCTTCTCCACGAGCTTTAAGATGAT
>Ga0315277_10006967_pt1 | contig 14684 bp, 12 predicted proteins | sample YL17G05_15_MG_FD_203695 | JGI IMG/M metagenome (GOLD analysis project Ga0315277, IMG submission 203695) | Sediment microbial communities from Yellowstone Lake, YNP, Wyoming, USA - YL17G05_15 | ecosystem: Environmental > Aquatic > Freshwater > Lake > Sediment | place: USA: Wyoming | collected... | reverse complement strand
GTGGGGTCGGTAATTTCTGGGTTTTCAGGATCTCCAGCAAATGCAGTCATAGGTGGAATAGTCGTCGTCAACAGCATACAAATCAAAATACCAATTATTTTTTTTCTCATACTCTCTTTCCCCAAGTGATGCTAATACATATAAAATATTTATTTTTTGTTAATCAAATGATTAAAAAAAAAAATAATAATTGCTTAAAAGAACATATTTATTATATACTTGATCACAGGTAAATGTTGAGCTAGTTTAATCAGAAAGTTCAACATTTGAGTCTCCCAAGTAAGCTGATTCATTGGTGTTTTTAGATATACGTGGATCTCTGCATAATCGCTTGAGTCATATCTGTTGGCGACCTTTACGGTTCCATTGAACTCCGTGTTTTTTTCCGAAGGCACGATAACTGACACTTGTACTATGATTGATCTATCTTCTGGGCTAAGGCTCGAACCACTTTGAGGTGTGAAAGTCCAATTTCCCCAAGCAGGCCATTCGATGATACCCCAGTTCATCTCAGAGTTAGGTTCCCCGATGTTTTTCACGCTGAAGTTCCCGATGATGATTGCACCAGGTTTTGTCTTGGTCCAGCTCAAACTTCCATCACAGTCTAAATCGGAATGGAGCCATGCCCACCCACCGGTGGTGAATCCTTTAATGCAGAAATTTGCGGTATGATCCCATGTCGGATTGTTAAAGGTATAGTCGTAGAGATCAAGCCAAGACGATCCTGTACGATAGTAACTCTCACCGGGGTGAGCAATAGATTTGACGATTGTCCCGAGGTTTTGTGCACCTAATAATACTGGGACCTCTGAGGTACGATCTATAGGTTGCCCTCCAGAGAGGAGTTTTACATAAATATAATAATCATTGTCAGCTGGTAATGTAATCGGAGTTGTAAGAGAGATGGTATGGTACCCTTTGTAGTTGATTGTGCCTGATAGAGTCGTACGTTCATCGAGAAGTATGTCACCTTCGAAACGATCGTATACCTTTACGGTATATTGGACATTATCAGTAGCAGTGTAGAAGCTTACAGCTTTAAGTGTCTCATTGCCTTTCGACATAAATGCATTGAACGCTTCAGAGATGTCTGTGAGCGTATCCCGCCACCCATGATAATCATAAAAATACGTATTATTATAAGGCATCAATTGCACATCCTGGAAGGATACTGCCCCCATCTCAGGATGTTGACTACACCATTTGTCATAATAGGAGACCCAGAAATATCCGTCTTCAGGTCCCCAGCCCGAGCCCCAGCTGTTTTTGCAAAGCCAGGCACCTAAGAGCGGTGCTTGAGTATCTTTTTCATCATCCCAGCCTACGATAGCAACTGCATGGTTAGGATCAGCAGACGATGAAGATGGTTGGTAAAAGGATAAATAACCATCATGGGTTTCGATAAAATTGCCACTGTAGCAGATACAGGTTCCCATGACGCCTTCCGTCATTAATTTCTCCTTAATTATATTGATGTTGCTCAGGTCTGATCCTGCGACAAACCATTCGATGTCATTAGGGTAAAAAAACTCATAGGAATAATTATATCTCGCAGGCGCTGAACTATACCAGTCGGCATCATATTCTGTTAGGTCATTCGCAACAGCACAATACACCGCTCCCTCTCCGCGAGTTATATACGCAGAAGCAAGCAGATAATCTCCTCCATTATGGACCTGAAGACCACTACCAAGAAAATCATCGTTGTTAAAGGTACTAAATCCATTCCACCAATCAAGATGGTATTCCGCAAGATTCGCTTCCTCGGCGTGTCCGATCTGATCCCAGTTCTCAGTCATCAAGAGATTCCCCTCAAGCGCGGCCATGACGCCATGCGTCCAACACGTACCACCTGATTGAGACTTCACAGAAGTAACAAAGTTAACACCGTTCACATTTCGTAAATCAAAAGCACTTGGGGGATCCTGCAACGTTTTACTGAGAGTAGTTTGCGTGAGAGGTAAGACGGATTGTGGAGATATTACTGGTTCGTTGGTTGCTGCGCTAGCTGGTGGGATGATAAGAAGAGCAATAATTGACACGATTAACAACTTATTAGATTTTTTATAACCAATCATAACGTATTCTCCTAATATCTTAAATTATACATAATAAATAATGTAAACTTATCTATATAAATATTTATTAGTAACCAATCCTGAGGTTCGATTCTTAATACCCCAATTTGTATCGTAGTAGTGGTAACACGTCTGGGAATCCTTGGAACAACCGTTCAAACAACAAAGTACCCTCTGACATAGTTTTTGACTTCCCTTAGCTATTCGTCTTAGTCAATAAAAAATCAAACAAATCAGCATTAATAGATGAACCGGTATATCCTGCGATGATGTATCTGTGTCTGATGAATGTGAAGCTTAGGAAGAAACTATGACTGAACAGTTTCCTGATTTTAAACAACCTCCTTGGGTGCAAAGCCCCTCCGAGGTCATGGATTGGATCGATGCAACACATCCCTCGAAGAAAACGGAAGGTAAGAAACACGTATCGTCCGGTGAAAAGGTTCTTCGAAATCTTCATGTTCGTTTTGATTTGAACGTCGATCAAAAAAAGATACCGGCATCTAATGTTTTTTCAAAGTTTATAACGATGATTACTGGTAACGGATTAGTGGAAGAAGGGTTTGATCTTGTTCCAACAGCAGAACTCGTTCTACGAGGATTGGTAAAAGCGAAGTTTAAAAATCTCTCAAAAATAGTTATTGATGAGAAAACCGTATTTCATCAATCAGATCTCCATTCTGATTTGAGGAAAACTATCGATGATTTTAGTTTGATTACCCATGATGTCCAAATTGGAAAATCAATAGAGGTAACAGCAATTGTAAAGGAAGGAATGCGAAGTATCGTTATCGTAAAAATTATGAAGATACACAAGAAGAAGGATCATGCAGTTGATATTCAAATAAAGGGGGGAATTAAGGAGGAATTGTATCACACGTTTAAAAATTATCTTACTGAGAAACTTGGTTTAAAAGGATTAGACATTAAACAGAAATAATTTGGGGATTCCTTCTATACAAATATATCCTTCAAAACATGGAAGCATCAAGACTCATCATAGGAATCATCTTTTTTTCTTCTGCTTCTCTCACTTATGCTGTATTACAGTATAAAGCATAACAATCATAACCAGAATTTCCAATATACCCTTAATTATTTTGAGCAATTCAATAGCTCCAAGATAACACTGGTCGGTGAGAAGAACATGTTGTTACTAACCATTTGTTTATCATAAAATTGACCGGGTCAATTATTATTAAAATTACATATGAGAAACTCATCATAAAAATCCAACTGCCCTTTTTTGTTCGAATCGATTATAAAAAAGGAAAATTTGAAGGCCCGAACCGGGATTTGAACCCGGCACAGAGGATCCACAGTCCCATATGTTACCAGGCTACACTATTCGGGCCATATTCATTATGTAATGGAATTTGATGGCGTAATCAACAATTCCTAACCACGTCATCGATTAATATTTTGTCGTTCGAGCCCACAAACCTGAAATCTTTATATAATAGTATCGGACAAACAATTTCCAGAAGAAATGATTATTTTTTATACGAGAATCAAGGAGGATCTATTTTGAATCTGTTAATACATTGATGAGTTTTTCGAGTGCTTTAGCTCTATGTGAGAATTGATTTTTTTCTTCAACGGTCATTTCCCCAAAGGTTTTTTGTGCGCCTTCTGGAATAAATATGGGGTCATAACCAAATCCATAGGTTCCTTGTTTTTTCATCGATACGATTCCTTTGCATTCACCAAAAACTATTATTGGTTTTTTTCTTGGTTCACTATATGCATAGACCGATCGAAACACAGCTTTTCTGCTCCTTACTTCACTGAGCAATCGTAGGATTCCTGGTAATCCTATTGTAAAGAACACATATTTTGAATACACACCAGGAAACCCATGTAACGCCTCAATGAACAATCCTGCATCCTCAAGCATAAACGGTTCATTAAAACCCTTCCGAACATGTGTAATTCCCTGCAGTGCGACGTCCTCTAGACTTTCTGCCTGTATCTCAGGATATCCTAAATCCTTTTGTACCACTGTAAAACCCAATGGTCGAAGTTTCTCCTTTGCTTCAACGAATTTTCCCTTATTGCTAGTGATAAAATACAGCATTCTCATCGATATCTACCTCGTTGTACAATATCCTCAATTTTTTTCATAACTGCGGATGCATCCCCCTGAAACTGTTTTTTATAACCTTCAAATACATACATAAAACAATGTGAATACTTTGAATGAGTTGAATCAAACGCCTCCATTAACACATGCAAATCTACCCCTTTTGCTTCCATCTCACCATTTTTACAACCAAGTCCAAAATCGATGAAATAAATACGATTATCAAGAAGAATCATATTCGAAGTGGTGATATCTCCATGAATGATATCATGATTATGGAGATGTGCGATACTCTCCCCTATTTTTTGACAGATATGTTTTCGTTCTGTTTCCTCTAATGAATTTAGAATATCTTTTACGCGTTTACCTGCTAAATATTCCATGATGATGATCCCATGAGCGAGGTCAACATCATAAAGAATAGGAACTGAAACACCATGTGTTCGTGATTCTGCTATCAATTTTGCTTCTTCTTTGGTTCGTGATGCAATAAGGAGTGTATCGATTTCCCGGATTCGATATGCTTTTTTGATACGCCGTTTCTGAACAACAGTTTTTCCCATATACTTTGACAAGCATATCTCTGCTTCAGCGCCACGGTAGAGTATCGTTTTAATCACGCCAGTACACCTCCACCATATCGGTTCTGAATCGTTGATTAATGATACTTTCATCGATATTCATCCTTAGACCGCTCTCATACATCAGGAATCCAAGCCACGCGATCATCGCACCGTTATCAACACACAAGTCTCGTGAAGGAACATAAAATTTTGCACTACGATCTCTAGCCATTCTTCGGATCATCTCTTGAAGTCGTTTGTTGGATGCAACTCCACCACCAAGTAGTACTTCTTGTTTTTCCGTATGAGCCATCGCTCGCTCTGTTACTTCGGTCAGCATTGCGAAGGTCGTCTCTTGTAGAGAATAGCAGATATCCGCTAACAGTTCTCCTTTTCGTAGATAATTTTCGGAAGTAGTAAGCAAACCGGAAAATGCGATGTCCATGCCTTTAATGGAATAGGGAAGCGGAAGGTATTGTGAACTATTTTTTGCAATCTCCTCTATTTTTGGTCCACACGGGAATTCTAGACCAATAGTTCTTCCGAATTTATCAAGGCAATTCCCAATACCAACATCAAGTGTTTCACCAAAAACACGATATTTCCCTTCTGCAAACGCGATGACTTGCGTGTTCGCACCAGAGACATAAAGTAACATCGGGTCTGAACATCCTTTCACGGTGCCACGGCCTATCTCTAAGTGAGCTACGCAATGGTTTACTCCCATGAGTGGTTTTTCGAGCGTTAAGCTAAGTGCACGTGCGGCGGTTGCTGCTGTGCGTAAACAGGGACCAAGTCCAGGACCTTGAGAAAACGCGATGAGATCAATATCACTAAAATCAATCTTGGCTTTCTGAACAGAATCATGGATGAGCTCTGCGATATATGTTGCATGATGATTCGCGGCTTCACGAGGATGAATACCTCCTTTCTCAGGTTTATATGTCTTGATGAGGTTGGAAAGAACTCTACATGTCTTGTTTACGTCTTTGATAAGACCGACACCAATCGAATGAGCTGTGCCTTCAATACCTAGACAAATCATCAACAGTGGGTATTAAAAGTACTATAAAATACATTTGGTTCACCCGAAGAAACCGGTTTCTATTTTCGTATACCGATGTCGACAGACAGTTCATCAATCATCCATTTCTTCAAAAGAGTTCCTGTCGGTTTGTCGACAAATGAAAAGGTTTTTGACCGTGTTTCTTCTTTGATATGATCCATCCAATCCTGGAGTGCGGTTGTCTTAGGTTTATCAAGAGCGATTTCTGTTTGTATCTGATCCTCAACATTAAGATTCAATTCTTTGCGCATGGATTGGATTCGACGTATAATCTCCCGTGCCAATCCTTCTGCTTCAAGCATTGGAGTCAGGGTTATATCTAAAAACAATATGATGTCTTGTGTTGTAGCTTTTGCAAACTGTTCTTTCTCATGCTCCACAATCTCAAAATCTTCAGCAGTTAAACGTATTTTTTCAGCACCAACAGTAAGCATTACTTCTTTTTTCTTTTGGAGTTGTTCATATAATTGATGTGTATCCTGTGTATTAAGCACTTGCACAATGCTCTTTGCTTTCTCCTTATATTTAGGACCAAGATGAGCGTATTTTGGCTTAACGTTCTTTGTCATAAACTCAGTGCTGTCCTGTGCGTAAGTGATGGTTTTTACATTGAGTTCTTCCTTTAAAAGATCGAGTAATGGTTTAGTTGATTTTTCAATTTTCTTGGAGCAGACAATCGATGCGGACTGTAGTGGATATCTTCCTTTGATGTTAACTTTCGAGCGGAGAGCACGACCGGATTCAACAAGAGCACGAATCTGGTTCATCCCTTCCTCAAGATTCTCATCGATTGCTTTAGTATCAACAGTCAGGTAATTACAGAGATGCACACTTTCCGGCATATCGGTTGTTTTTAAATTCTGATAGATTTCCTCACAAATAAACGGAACAAAGGGGGCAAGAAGCTGTGATAAACCAATAAAAATCTCATACATCGTGAAATATCCCGAAAGCTTATCATCAGTTCGCTCCTCAGCCCAGAGGCGTTTCCGAGAACGCCTCAGATACCAATTACTAAAATCATCGATCATAAAGTTTTCGATAGCTCGAGCAGCTTTATGGGTCTCGAAATCCTTCATATACACCAGGATATCTCGTATCAGTTTGTTGAATCGACTCCAGATCCATTGATCAAGAAGTTCTCTTTTTGCGGTAGGGATATTTTCCTTTTTTGGATTGAATTTATCAAGTAATGCATAGGTTGTAAAGAAGATATACGAGTTCCAAAACGTAAGTAGAAATTTCCCAAGTGTATCTTTTACTGCTTCTTCATAGAATCGGGTGGACATCCATGGCGCATTCGCAGAAATAAGATACCATCGTAATGCATCTGCACCCTCATGGTCAAGGATAATCGTTGGATCTACATAGTTCTTCTTACTCTTACTCATCTTCTGGTTGTCTTTATCAAGAACTAACCCTAAGGTAAGTACAGTTTTATACGGATTTTTATCAAATAAAAACGTGGAAATCGCAAGCAGGGAATAGAACCAGCCTCGAGTTTGATCTAGTGCCTCGGAGATGAAATCGATGGGGAAGTTTTCTTTAAAGAGTTCCTTATTTTCAAACGGGTAATGCCATTGAGCAAAAAACGATGAACCAGAATCATACCAACAGTCTATAACTTCATTTTCTCGAATCATGCGAGCATCGCATTTCGGGCATTTAACGATAAGTTCATCAACAAATGGTTTATGTAAATCATAGTTCTCGGGAAAAGACTCGCTGAGTTCGCGGAGTTCCTGTACACTCCCAATACAAAGAATATGATGACATTTTTTATTTGTACAGGTCCATATCGGCAAGGGTGTACCCCAATATCGATCTCGTGAGAGCGCCCAATCTTTAACGTCACGAATGAAATCACCAAACCGTCCTTGCTGTAAATGAGGGGGATACCAGGTTATTTGATTGTTATTTTTTACTAAAGATTCTTGGATTTTTGACATCGCAATGAACCAGGATTCCATTGCATAATAGATGAGGGGTGAATCGCATCGCCAGCAGAATGGGTACTCATGTGAATGTTTCTTTGTGCCAGCAAGTAGACCATGTTCCTCTAGATATTGTATTATATTTGGATCTGCGTCTTTTACAAATTGTCCACGCCAGAGAGTTACTTCTTGAGGAAATGTCCCGTCTAATTTCACTAGTTGAACAACAGGTAAATCATAGGCGCGTCCTACATCGTAATCATCTTCACCAAAAGCAGGTGCAATATGAACAATGCCAGTACCGTCCTCCATAGTGACAAAATCAGCCAAAACAACATACCAGGCTTTTTTGTCAGGTGATGCATAATGGAAGAGAGGTTCGTATTCTTTATATTCGAGTTCTTTTCCCATGAATCGATCAAGTATCTTATATTCCTGGTCTTTGAGTAAGATTGTTGCTCGTTGCTCTGCGAGGATTAGCACTTCTCCGTTTAATTGTATTTTAATATAGGGTTCCTTGGGATGAACCGCGAGCGCAACATTGGAAATGAGTGTCCAAGGCGTGGTTGTCCATGCAAGGAAATATCCTTCGCCGTTTTTCATTTTGAATTTCACAAAAATAGATGGATCCTCTATGACTTTGTATCCCTGCGAGATCTCATGGGTTGAGAGGGCAGTACCGCAACGAGGACAATACGGAACAACCTTATGACCTCGATACAGTAATTTTTTTTTCCATGCTTGTTGTAATGACCACCAGACTGATTCAATATACTCGTTCTTTAATGTGATATATGGGTTGTCCATATCAAGCCAGAATGCGATACGTTGGGTCATGTCTACCCAAGCGTGTTCATACCGAAATACGCTTTTCTTGCATTCTTCGTTAAATTTTGCGACACCATACGTCTCAATAGCTTGTTTATCCTCAAGACCAAGTTTTTTCTCCACCTCTATTTCGACAGGTAACCCATGGGTATCCCATCCTGCCTTTCGTAAAATATAATTTCCATTCATCGTCTCATACCGAAGGATTAAATCCTTCATAACTCTCGTAAGGACATGACCTGGATGAGGAAGCCCATTTGCTGTAGGTGGTCCTTCTAAAAACACGTAAGGTTTGCAGCCTTTTCGGTTTTCAATCGATTTTTTAAAAATGTTATTATCTTGCCAGAATCTTTGAATACGTTCTTCTACTTCCTTTGGGTTGTATTTCTGTTGAGGAGATTGAATCATTTATATACACCAAACAAGGTTACGATAAGTCAAAGTTGTCAGGTAATCGCACAACATCGTTAAAACCGTTTCCCTTCGAAAGAACCTAATAATTTCTTGAATTATTTGATTTCATTATTTCTCGTAGAAGAGAGGTCGCGTAACATCCTTTTGGTAGTTCAAAATGCAGGCTAAGTGTTTGATGATCTTGAGATAATTCATCATTATCTAATGCCCATTCGAGAAAAGGCATTAAGGCAAGTAATGACCGCCTCGATCCTGAGGAGGAAAGAAACGGAATCTCCGGGATAATAAAATCTCCTAGGTTAATTTTTTGCGAGTCAATAACCGAATGTTCGATTTCCCCCATTTCACCATCTGCGAAAACTGTATCATATCCAACGAGAAGACCGGTTACAACTGCTTTTTTTTTGGTGATTTGTATATTGACTTTAGCTATGTTTGATTCTTTAACCGGGATGAATTCATTGATGATAAGGTTTTTTCTCACAGGAAAGATGATATCTCCAACTATTGCTTGATGAATTGGGATTTTTCGTCGTATTCGTTCACTGAGTATTTTATTAAATAAAAATGATTCATAAGCATTTATAAACATTATCAGAAGGTTCTTTGGAAGTTCTTTGATCGCACTTATAAAATCATGAGGATTTTGGATGAGTTTATTCAAAATCGCTTTTTCAAAATTCAAAGTATCAGGATATAAATTGAGTGCTTTTGCATAATTTCTTGTTTTTTCAAGTTCTTCTCGTAGCGCATAAGTCACCTCATTCTCTTTATCTATTGGATGTGCAATGTAAGTCATAACTGCGTTTTCAAAATCTCCCTGGATAATATGTTTTCCTACAAGATGAGTAATTGGTCGAATTACACCAAATCGTTGTATTCCGTAAAAATTCGGAAACCCACCCCAATTTTCAAAAGGTGATAGTATTTTCTTGATTTGTTCTGGAACTATTTCTACATCAATATTCCGTACTATTATATCGAAGCGATTCCCCAATAAATCCCCGATTCTCACAGGAATGTTAGATTGATAAATATTTTCAAAAAAGACATCTTTAATATGTAACTGAGACAAATGTTCAGCAGATATACGCTCAAACGACATCAACTGAGTACTCCATGCTCTTTTATCTTTATTCCCAGCAAAACTTATTCGCCTCTTAGAGACATGTAATCTATCTGCTATTTCATGAATCAGAGTGTTGGTCTCCCAGTTCCGAGCGGAAACTTCAGCGATAGTAAAATGTCCATCGTCTTTTTTAGATGGATACAAAAACAGTTCGGTTACATGAAAATCATCTATATAAACACGAAGTTTCCCACCAATACCTGACTCGTTTATGCAGTAAGTATCGATGCCTATCTGCTGTTCAAAATCAGGAGTTTTCATCGATGTGCTGCTCTTTGCTATTCAAAATTCTTCCCGAATTGCTTAATTTCATCCTCAAGATATTTTACTGCTTTTTTTAAAATCTCTTCAGGAGACCCTTTTTTAACACGGAGGAACAATTGTTTCTTTGATGCAAGTGGGTTATCTGCCATACAAGCAGCATATTCGACATCCTCATTCTGCATTAAAATATGGGTGATTGGATGAAGGATTGTCTCATCTTCACCTATGATTTCAAGTTCAAGTTCCGTTTTTGTCTTTCGAATCGTTTTTAACTTCATCTTTTCACAGTTCCTCTTGTTTATATTTTTTTTTATAACTTTTTTAGGTCTAATGATCCATAGTCGTCTGCGATGCGTCGGTATTCTTTATTACCACAATTTTCGCATTCAAGTCCATGACTCTTTTTTACTAATAAATGTCTACATTTTGAACAGCGTGCTTTAATAGCACCCAAACTTCGATCTTTTGTTTCAAGCTGTACGCTTGGTTTTACTTGAATGACTTTTGCGCGAATGTAATCCTCAGGTTTGTATTCAGTGGAAGCGTCTTTTATAAACCCTTGGGCAATTTCTTTGACATAGACAGTCGCATCAGTTTCACTCGAGATAGATCTGTTTTTTCCTGCGACATGAATTACTTCAGCGATAATCATTGTTGGTTTTGCCATAATTACCTTTGCGAGGACAATATCTCCTTTCTTAAGAATTACAGGTGTGCTTGTTACTGGTTTTACCTCCGCAGTGCGATGTTTTTCATCAATAACATAGGTTCCTATCCGTGTTGCCCGAATAATTCCATTTTCTTCAAATGTCCCATCTCCCGGTAATAACTCTTCGGAAGTGGAGAGTTGATCGCCAGGTATGACTAATTTATGTTTCATATTTTTTTCACAAATCCAAATAGGCAAGCTAATCTATGTTTTAAAGGTTATGGTTAGGCTGTCCTCCTGAAAAGATGTTACTGGCTCGGGAGTAAAAAGTGTTATAAATGGTATGCATATTTCGATTTTCTTAGCGAAGCTTTTTACGGCTAGGTGAAAACTATGTCACGAAAACCAGCGAGAATGATTCGACAAATACGAGGTCAGGCAACGACTAGAAGAGAGTACATAGGTGGTGTTCCACTATCTCGTCTTACGCAGTTTGTTATAGGGAATAAAACAGCAAAGTTCCCTGTTCAATTGTCATTAACTGCAAATGAGAAATGTCAGTTGCGGCACAATGCATTAGAATCCGCACGTATTTCAGCGAACAAAGCTCTTGAGAAAAATATAGGATCTGCTAACTATTGTTTATATATCAAAGTCTATCCTCATATTGTTATTCGTGAAAATAAACAGGCAAGTGGAGCGGGAGCAGACCGTGTATCAATGGGCATGCGACGAGCTTATGGGAAACCGGTAGGGACTGCTGCTCGGGTTAAAGTGAATCAGGTTTTAATGACTCTTGATACAACAGAACAATTCTTTACCCCTGCAAAAGATGCCTTGCGGAAAGCAAGTATGAAGTTGTCCGGATCGTGTACTATTAATATTGTAAAAGGCGCTGAGCTTCTCCATTAAAAAACCTTGTTACACATATTTGACAACAAAGGGGAGAAGGATTAATCCCAAGATCATCAGTGAAATCGCAAGAGAAACGTTTTTTACGATTTTTTCTTTTGTTTCTTCCTTGATTCCTTTTTTCAGTCGGATAATAACCGCTCGTACGCCATCATTGAAGAGAAAGCCACCATCGAGGGGAACCATAGGAAGCACGTTAAATAAGGAAACTGCAAGATTCAACCAGAAAATCCAGTAGATTGCATTGATGATTATCCAAAAAAGAGGACTCGGGAGAACGCCAAGGGGACCAGTGATAATATAGGCATCGGTAAATGGCGCGATAATTGGATTGTAACCTGCGAAATACCCTAACAAAGGAAGGCTATAAAACGTAAGTAAACCCTGTGGAAAATTAAAAAATGGGTTTTTCAAAATAGCAAGATACTCTTGAAAGACCGAGTCGCGAAGCAGTGATTGGACGCCAAGATATCCTTTTCCCTTATATGATTCATTATTCACATATATTGTAGTTCGTTTTGCATATTCAATATACTTATCTCCAAGTGACACTTTTGTTGTGTGCAGATTACCGCTTTTCATATACGTAATACTGACGGTCTGATTTGCATTAGTGTTATTCCATGCATTGAAATAATCTTGTCCTGTGTGAATCACTGTGTCGTTAACCCCGGTTATGATGACACCTGTTTGAAGCCCGATTTGTGAAGCAGGAGAATTAACATCAACTGTAAAAACAATTGCTCCTTCAGTCACAGGTTGTACTGCTGGCATGAATACAACAGAGAATAATAAGACGCACAAGATGACAACAACGAAATTGGCGGTAGGACCTGCTGCAAAAATCCTCATACGTGACAAAATCCGTGCTTTTTTCACCTCCTCATCATCCGGTTCACAGAATGCCCCAATGGGTACAATCAAATAAAGAATACCTAATGATTTTACCTTGATTTTATCAGTTAATGCAAGGATTCCATGGGAGAACTCATGGACCATAATTGCGATGATTAAACCAAGAAGAATATACCCAAGGTATTCAAGAGGTAAAATCGGGTTAATACCAGGAAGAACTAATGCAACCTCTGGACCAGGTAACGCATTTCGCTGCGCGGTGGTAAATCCAAAAACCAACCAAGCAGTCATTATCATTAAAGCCGTCATTAAGACCATTGTTATGAAACTAAAGATGATGCTTGTGTTTCCATATATCTTCCAAAATCGTTCATGTTTTGCACGGTTTTTCAGGAATTGTATTCCTTTTTCAGTGCGCCACATAAGTGCAGGTCCATAAAAGGAAATGTTGTGTTTTTTTAACACTCCTTTTTTATAAAAAAGAAATACAATCCCAGCGTAGATGAGAATAACCGTAATAAAAATCAAAATGCTCTCAATAATCGACATAGTTACCAGCGCTGAATACAACAACAGTTTTTAAAGTAATTGAATAAAGTTCACTTTGCTTGCTCCCTCAACATTTTTTGTGTTTGTTCTTCAATATCAACTTCATATTTCTCGTGAATGAATTCATCTTTTATATAGTGATAACTGATAGATCCGATAAAAACAATGATAATACCTGCTATGATGTAACCCCAGAAAGATAGCGTGTAAAATGGATCTATTAGAAATCCATTACCTTTGGAATATTCCCAAATTACTTGACTAAAGGTATCAAAAAGAATTGATCCGATGAAACCAAATGCAAATAATGAAAACGGAAGTATCCAGTATGACCAGAGGACTTTTTTTTGTCTGATGTAGAGGTCGGTTATTCTTCCAAATACAGTCAGTAATCCAGCTGCAACAATTCCCCAGGTGATAGAACCAAAGCACTTTAATATCATAACAACGAGGGGCATATCCTGATAAAATATATTATTGTAGGCGTAAAACACACTCACTGCAATTATTACAATGGAAAGAATGAATGTGTAAAATGACGGTCGTCCTGTTAGTAGACCCGCTCGGAATTCATGCCATATAACTGCGACTTTTTTCTCTGAGTTGAATGTTCGTATCAGAAGATAGATTCCAAGGGTAAATAAGATCGCGCCAAATCCACTTGCGGCCATACCAAATATAGCAAAGATAGCCCAAATGATTAAGATTAGTGCTATAGGGAAAAAAAATTGTTTTTTTACTTTATCCTCATCAAGGAGTTTGATGATTCGATAATAGGTATCCTCAATTTGTTTGCTTTGTTTTACGTTCACTCGTTGAATCGAGGTGATCTTTAATCGTGATTGGATAATCGGAAGTATGTATTCATCCTCAGCACCATCACTTATAAGGATTGCGTCTTGTGCATTGGTCTCTTTTATAACAGATTCAAGCTGGTCTGCGAGTTTTTGATCTGATTTTACCCCAACATTGATATCCCCACATAAAGTTGCTATCTCGATATCGTTTGTTTCTTTTTTTAAAGATTTATAAATAGAGATCGCAAAAAAAATCGCATTCAAATCTGAATCCTCAGCATCAACAAATCCAAGTTTATTCGCAGCATCTATGTTATTTTGGACTCCAATGATCGGGCTTTTAACCTGAGCCTTTCTACCAAAATCATCGTCACGATCAATATTAAGGATGAGTGTTTTCGCCATCGTTTTCAAAAATAAAAACAATTACTGTATATAAACTTTTATTAGACCTAAATCGTACTCTATTGTGTAGGGACATGACATATGTCCCTTCTATTTCATGACAAGGATTTCTTCTAATTTAAGGCTTTTGACAAGATGATTATACCATTCAACATCCC
>Ga0315277_10006966_pt1 | contig 14684 bp, 13 predicted proteins | sample YL17G05_15_MG_FD_203695 | JGI IMG/M metagenome (GOLD analysis project Ga0315277, IMG submission 203695) | Sediment microbial communities from Yellowstone Lake, YNP, Wyoming, USA - YL17G05_15 | ecosystem: Environmental > Aquatic > Freshwater > Lake > Sediment | place: USA: Wyoming | collected... | reverse complement strand
TGCCTGCTACTTCTTGGAGAGGGCGTCGAACAGCTGCCGGGCGAAGGAGTCGAAGTTCTCGTAACTGCGGAAAGGGGAAGCAGTCGGCGAAGTCAGGAAAGACTCGATGGCGCGGCCGCCGGAGACCGCCTTTGCAATCTCGCTGCGCAGCTTCTGCGCCGCATCCAGCAGATCTTTCATTTCCTGCAGGTTGGACCGCTGGCCGCGGGCGGAGATGACGGTGACGGACTCCTCGAGGGTCTTCTCTTCCTCGGGTTTGACTTCCGTCTTCTGGGGTATGGCGGCTTTCAGCAGGGGCACGGCGTCGATGACCTGCTTCATTCCGTCCAGCCAACCCAGCGCGTTGCCGGCCCCCGGCGTGATATCGATGTCAGGATATTTCCCCGCCACATAGAGGTCCCCCACAATCAGGAGCTTCTCACCGGGAACAAATACCACCACATCGCCTCCGGTGCGTGCCTTGTGCTGCAGCGCAAAGACACGAACCTCGACTCCTCCCGGAAACAGGCGCATCTGGCGCTCGAAAACCAGACGCGTGGGGGATCCGGAATCCGCCGGTTTCGGGCTTTTCTTTTCCTGTTGCGAAACGAGGGCCGGCACAGGCTCGCCCCCAGCAACGCTCGATGCCAAGTCGCTCATTTGTTTGCTCGCCAGCACCAGCGCGCCTTGCTCAATGAAACGCTCCGCGCCGCCGGAGCGCGCGAGACGGTAGTCTGTGTTGATTACCCAGCGTACGGGACGGGTGGTGAGCTTCTTGAGGGCTTCGAGGGCGGCGGCCGGAGCCGGACCGCCGGGCGGATTCACAAGAAGCACCCCGTCCTCCGAGACGACCGCTGCCACGTTGGCAGTCTCTCCTCTCGATTGGAAGTAGTAGCAGTGATCGCTGACCTTCTCGAACTTTGGGGTGGCGGAGAAGCAGTGGAGACAGGGGAAGATGCTCCAGAGTAATGCTGACACGCCCAGCGATTTTTTCATGAGCCAACCTGCCCGGGTTTCAGCCCGCGGAAAAAGTCCGTAACCAGACTTTGCACTTGATCGAGCTCGCGAACGAAGAAATGATCCGCCCCTTCGATAAGGTGCACCCTCGACGTCGGCGGCAGCCGCCGGGCGAGCCGCTGCATGCGGCCGTGCGGGCAGAACTCGTCCTGAGTCCCGGCGATGAAGAGCGCCGGTTTGAAATTCTCTATCAGGAAATCGAAATCGTAGAAGTTCAAGGGAAGCCCAAGCCCCACCACAGCCCGGGTCCTGGGGTCCGCACATCCGACCTGGAGGCCTACCCAGGCGCCGAAAGAGAAACCAATGAGAGCCAGGAGGGTCCCGGGGTACTTTCGCCCGAGCCAGTCGACAACGCAGGCGACGTCGTCCTTCTCGCCAATTCCCTGGTCGAACGAGCCCGTGCTGTTTCCAACGCCGCGAAAATTGAAGCGCAAAGCCGCAAAGCCTGCCGCCACTGCAGCCTTTCCCGCGCGAAAGACGACGCGGTTGTCCATCGTCCCCCCGTATGCCGGATGAGGATGGCAGAGCGCCACGGCACCACGCAGCGGGAGATTATGCGGCTCACTCAGCACCGCTTCCAGTTGCACGGACCGCGCCGGAATCATCAAAGCCATCTCTGCTTCCCTTTTGGGAGGGTGGTGCGAATCTGCCCTTTGGCTACGAGTTCGCAGTTTGCCAGTTGTCAGCAGCCTGCTGCGAACCGCGAACCGCGAACTATTTACATCCTCTCAGACTCAGAGGGACCTCCAGCCCATGAGCTTCCATCAAGGCCGAATCTTGCAGCAGAGAGCTGGTTTCGCCGTCTGCCCAGATTTTCCCGCGGTCCATGAGCACGGTCCTTGAACACAGTGCCAGGACAAACTCGAGATCGTGGGTTGCAATGAGGAGAGTGGCCGGAAGCGCGGCGATCAGCTCGATCAGATGGCGCCGGTTGCGGGGATCCAGATTGCTGGTGGGTTCATCCAGCGCAAGAATCGCCGGTTCCATGGACAAAACGGTGGCAATGGCCACGCGCTTGCGTTCGCCGAGGCTGAGATGATGCGAGGGTCGATTCCGGATGGATTGATCGAGCCCCACGTCCCGAAGTGCCCTTTCCACCCGGCGCGGAATCTCCTCCTCGGGCACGGACAGGTTTAGCGGTCCAAAGGCCACGTCCTCGTAGACCGTGGGACAGAACAGCTGATCGTTGGGATCCTGGAAAACAACTCCCACCTGCCTCCGGATCTCCCGAAGATTCTTAGGATCCAGCGCCTGGCCCAGGATGCGGACTGTACCGTTACCGGTTAGCACGCCGTTCAGGTGAAGCAGCAGAGTGGACTTGCCCGCACCGCTTGGACCAACGAGGGCCATGCGCTCTCCGGTGCGCACATCCAGGTCAATGGCTTCCAGAGCTTTCGTTCCGTCGGGATAAGTGTAGTTCAGCCGGGTTATTCGTACCGCGTATTCGCTCATATTATTTCGTTTCGTCTGCGCTCTCTGCGTCTCTGTGGTGAAACCTCTCAGGCTAAGACACGAGTCCATACTTTGGCGATCTGACCGCTCCAGAACGTGACGAAAATGACAAATGCGACGCCCGCGAGGAAAGCCAGGTCCCGCCAAGTGAACTTCCGTGGCGCCAGGACCTGGAACTCTCCGGAGTAACCACGCGAAAGCATGGCTTGGTACATCCTCTCGGCGCGCTCGAAGGAGCGAATCAGAAGGGTGCCCAGCATCGATCCCAGGAGCTTCAGTTCGCCCCTCATCGGACCCCGACAGACGCGCCGGCAGTCGCGCGCCTGCCGCATCCGCAGGACTTCTTCCGTCAGCACGAACAGGTACCTGTAGAGAAAGCTCAGGTTCAGCACCAAGATGCGCGGGCAGCCCAGCTTGCGCAAGCCGCGCAGTAGCTCCACGAACCGAGTGGTGTTTGTGAGCATGATCAGTAGCATCAGGCATAGGATCGAACGGAGAAAAAGCACGCTGAGCCCGGCGATTCCCTTCCAAGGCGCGGCAACGCTGGCCAGCACGATGAAAGGCAGAATCACCAGCGTGCGCCCTACGATGTACATCAGCGGGATCTGCGAAGTGCCCATCAGAATCGCCGTCAGGAAGAAATAGGCGAAGAATGCAAAATCATTGCCGGCGGGAATCCACAGCACGGCTACGATCAGTGCCGTGAATGCCAAAAGCTTCGTGCGCGCTTCCAGAATATGGAGCGGCGAATCGAGATTCGCGTACCGGTCGATGAAGTTGTGCCTCACGAGCGGCTCCTCTTCCACCGGGCCAAACGGCTCGCCAGATAAGCGACGCCGATGAGCACCACGAACAAGACCGAGCGGACGAAATATCCGCCGAAGCGGCCGGCAGAGGTGAGCTTCTGCGGGTCGACGATCTGCTCCGCCGCGTGATCAACGGAAAGCAACTTTTCTAGAGGGTCCGGAAGCTCCGAGCCTCCTGCCAGTGCCAGGATTGCGCAGGGTAGCGCAACCAGAACCAGGGTTCCGATCCAGTCCGCAATTCCCAATCGGGTCTTCGAATTGGAATCCACCAGATCCGGGCGCACCCGCGCCAGGAAAGTGAGGACGCTTGCGGTGAGCCCGCCTTCGACGATTCCGATGATCGCATGGTAGCCCACCATAGCCGTGAGCCCAACCCGGAGCGGAATGGCGCCGGACAGTGCCATCTGGAGCGCGCAGGTGGCTGCGGAGAGCAGCAAAGAAACCCACCCCGCAAAAAACCCGGCGACTGCGGGAATCCGTCCCGTGTTCCTTGCTCCTCCCAGCAGGCGGAAAACGGCATAACCGCCGAACGTCGTCACCGCGCCGATGTTGAAGATGTTGGCTCCGGCCGCGATCAACCCGCCATCCTGCAGGAACAGGGCTTGGGCTATGACTACCGTGGCCATGGTCAGGAATGCGGCCATAGGCCCGAGCAGGATGGCAAGCAACGCGCCCCCGATAAGGTGTCCCGAGGTCCCTCCGAGGATGGGGAAATTGAGCATCTGTGCCGCGAAGACAAAGGCTGCGAGGACTCCCATCATCGGGACTTTGCGTCCCGCCTCTTCGAGCTTTACGCGGCCGGCGGAGTATAGAATCCCGGCTGCCGAGACGGCATCGAGAGAAACGGCTATCCGATTTGTAAGAAAACCATCTGGAATATGCATCGTGCCAGAATTGTAGCCAGTCGGGGTCGTATCTGCAAAATTCAATTTTTCGGCTGGCCCTACCTCCAAAGAAGTGCGAGTCGCATCGTAATCTCCTTTGTGCGGGTGAAGCCATAAGGTTATCAAATAATCACCGCGCGGAGACACAGCGGTTGCGCCAGCAGGCCGTAGGCCGTCTGCCGATGAAATGCCGATATTTATGTGGATTTTTACTGCCTACTGCCGGCTATTCGCTCCGCCTCCGCTGCAGGGCAGCGCAAGTGAAGGGGTCGTGAAGGGGGTGAAGGGGTCGTATCTGTAGAATGAAGTTTTTAGATTAGAGTGGCAGGCTAACAACGCTGGGATCGAGCGGGCCTGTCAGGCATAGAATCAGGATTGGTCACCCGAGATCAATTGGCGGGCAGTCAGCCTTCCTACTATTCAATTTGCCAAAGTTGCCAATTGCGGCCGCTTGCACCCGATTCCGGGAGACTGCGTGCGATCCTGGCAATATTTCCCCCTTCCGGTCGCTGAAGTTCCCTTTGCAGAATGGCGAGCCTTCGCGCAAATGCCGGGTCTATGGTCCTGCGCCATTCCGTTTCCCTTGCGGCATTGGAGACCGCTTTGGGAGTCAGGCTTACAACCTGTGCGATCTCGCGCCCTTTCATCCAGGTATTGGCATAGAGTGCCCAGACAAGAGCTCGGCGTCGCTGGCACGGTGACCAATCAGCGAACAGGCCTTCCACCTGCGTCTGGATATTCTCAATACTCGGGACAGGATCCGCGCACAGGAGTGCTCTCTGCGACGGCACATCGGGATTGACCGCCTTCCTGCGAACCAGTTCACGAATCTGTGATACGTATTCATCGCTCCCCAAGACGATGCCTGCTGTTGCGAGTTTGAATGGATTGACAAGCCTGATATTCAGGCCGGATTCGACAAACGACCGATATTCATTGGGCCCGTCTAAGTGACTGAGGATTCGCTCCGAGCATACCCAGGGAGCCACTCCCTGGCCATGCACATAATTGGAGTAGCTGGACCAGGGATAAGATCCAACTTCATGTTCAACTCCGGCGCGATACGGATTGAGGTGGATGTAGCGCGAGCAGTCCAGCAGGTAGCTCCCGTCTTGAACCAGGATGGCCTTGTACCGACCTTGCCACAAATGCCCGACTCGATCGTGAGTTCTATTGTATCTCTCGGCGTAATTGCCGAGTATTTGCCGCATCCACCGGCTCAAGCAACCGACCGGCGTCTCACAAAGGAGGTGGATATGATTGAGCATAAGACAAAATGAATGCACAATCAGGGTTCCCGCACGAATTAGTAGTTCCACCTCGCGTAATAACAACTCCCTGTCCTGATCGTTCTGAAAGACCGGCATTCGTGCGACGCCGCGGGCCATGGCATGATACAGGGCTCCAGGAAATTCGACACGCAGAGCTCTAGACACAGCAAGCACCCTTCTGCACGCAGATCAACCCTTCGGGTGGTTCCTTACATGTTATCTAACGGCGATAGGGCGGAAGTTGCCAAATATTTTTGGCAGGGTGCCTCATCGAGTGCGGCAGCGACCAGTTCTAATACAAAAACTTCATTCTACAGATACGACCCCAACCGCGATAACCAGCGCCGTAGCCAGTGCGACGTTCGTCAGCAGGTTCCAGGCCACATTGGCAGCCATGGCGCCGACGGGCACCGGCTGCGCAGGACTCCTGAACGCCCACCGGAGAGGCATAACGAGGAAGAGAGAAGGAGCCAGCGCGACCAGGCAGATCGCAGGCAGGGCACGCGCCGCGACGGCTGCCGCGATCGACAGCGGCGTCAGCAAAGCCGCCGCAGCGTATACGAGGGCTGCCCAGCGCCTCCCTAGCAGAATGACAAGATGCCGGCGCCCGCCCGTGCGGTCCGCTATCTCGTCCGGGAATTCGTTCAGAAGCAGCAGATTGAAGGTCATGAAGAAGGCAGGGATCGCGGCCGCCGTGGCTGGGGCGGAGAGATGGCTGCCCTGCACGATGGCCGTTCCCATCACAGGCAGTAGTCCAAGTCCCAGGCCGGCAGCGATCTCGCCGAAGCCGGTGTGGGAAAGGATGTCTGCATAGGCGAGGACACAGATCATACCTAGAAGCACGATTGGGAGTAATACAAGGCCGACCTGAAATAGGAAATAAAGCCCGATCGCAAGCCCGGCCAGCGCCAGCGCTATCGCAAATACAGAAGCCGCCTGCGCTCGAAGTTGGCCTGATGGAAGCGTACCACTCCCTCCTGAGAACGGCGTCCGCTGGGTCCGGAGGTCAATTCCGGTCCTCATGTCGCTGACTTCGTTAAAAGTGTTAACGCAGGCGTGGAGCGCGACGAGCCCGACCAGCGCGAGCAGCGTCCGGGACCAGCTGAAGTCGCCGGCGAAGTGCGCCGCCGCCGCACCCGAGGCCACCAGCGTCACAGATAGGAGCAGAAAAGGCGCCCGCGCCACGCCGAGATAGGCTCTGAGTTTGGCCATCATCCGCCTTTGTAGCTCCTGGAAACCCAGTATCGGTCCGCCGCGACGCCTCGGCTCCGAGGGGAAGCTGCCCTGGATAGCGCCGCTATCGGACGCGCACCGCGATAATCGGTTTGCGGAACAAGCATTTGTATCCCCGCGACGTCGGGAAAACAAGTTTAAACCAAAACGCGTGCATGAGTGCCGCTTGGGCACGGGAACCGGGATGCCGTGGTGAGCTTTTCGTCAAGAAGACATCTTTGTCTATCTGCTTGCAGGGGCCGCACCATTCCGCCCCGATACTGGACCAGTCAATACACCGTTCAGCCCGCCAATCTGTGCCGTTCGGACTCCTTCCAACTCTTTGGATTGGCCGGTTAACGATGTAAAATCTGAACTCCAGAACAGTCAGTTAAGTAGACTCAGCCGCTTCCTCACCGCGGCAGAGGAGATTCCGTAGCCGGACCCGAGCCGAAAAGGAGTCTTTTGAATATCCGCAAGTCTCGCCCAGGACAGACAAATGAAAAAACGCGACTCATTCTTCCTCCCCGCAATGCTTTCGTTCCCATTGGCCACGCTGGTCGCCGCATCGTCTCTCGGCGGCATCTTGTTTTCCTCCACTTACGCCCGCGAGACGCCAATCTACGCGGCGCAGGGCATCGGTCAAGACTCGTACTCAGATGCCCACACAATCGCAAACGCCAAGGGCATTTACATTGAGCTTCTGAATTACTTCGCCAGCCGTCCGGACAAGCTTTTCATTGTCATCACAGCGCCTCCATTGTTGATGAGCAGCACCGATCCGGCATCCGCCGCCAACACCCGCACCTTTAACAACTGGCTGGTAAATAATTGGTTGACCAGCTATCCCCATGCCAACGTCGCTGTGTTCGACTTTTATAATGTCCTCACTTCCAACGGGGGCTCCACCCGAACAAACGATCCGAATCTCAACGATCTGGGATCGTCCGACGGAAATCATCATCGCTGGTACGGCGGGGTGGTCCAGCACATTCGAACCATAGACAACAATTACTCGGCCTACGGCAGTTCCGCTGACGACAGCCATGCGACTGCTGCGGGTGGAGTTAAAGCCTCTGGCGAATTTGCCGCCCTGCTGAACATTGCCTATAACCGATGGAAAGCCGGCGGCGGATGCACGCTATCATGCACGGCTACTGTTCCATCCAGCGCACAGACCGGCGCGGAGGTTTCCTTAGCCGCCACAGCCTCACCTAACAACTGCACAGGCAGTGTTACCTGGGACTGGGATTTTGCCGATGGCAGCGCCCATTCATCTCAGCAAAATGCCAGCCATGCTTATGCAGAGGCGGGAACCTACACTTGGACCTTGACTGCCACGATTGGAGGAATCGCCTGCACCAAAACGGGAACCATTGTTATTGCAACCGGTGCCACACCTCCTCCAAAAGCTACGCTGCTTTCACCTTCGGGAACCATCAGAACAAGCCGCCCCACCTACCAATGGAATGCCGTTTCCAGCGCCAGCTACTATCAGATCTGGGTCAACGACAGCAATACCTCGCAAAAGATAGGGGCCTGGTACACGGCGGATCAGGCGGGATGCGTCTCCGGAACCGGAACATGCGCGGTGACTCCTGCAACGGCATTGACAAACGGCACCTACAGGTGGTGGATTCAGACCTGGAACGATTATGGCTGCGGGCCTTGGAGCGATGGGATGTCATTCACCTTAAACTGCGTCTCCTGTGCATTACTGCCGCCGATCGCCAAGCATAACGTTTACCAGCTGGTTTCCCGGCCTGCCGGCGCTGACTAACAATACGGGCGTGCAGAGGTTACGATGAAATTCCGATTTGACCACAACAACATCAATGTGCGGGATCTCGAACAGAGTCTGAGTTTTTACCGCGAAGCCTTGGGTCTCGTCGAAACACGGCAGATCGAGCCGGCCGATGAAAGCTTCAAATTGGTTTTCCTTGGCGACGGCAAGACTATGCACAAACTCGAACTAACCTGGCTCCGGGATCGCACGGAAACCTACAATCTCGGCGACAACGAGTTTCACCTGGCGCTGGTCGTGGATGACTACGACGCGGCCTACAGACACCACAAGAAGATGGATTGCGTCTGCTACGAGAACCCGAAGATGGGCATCTACTTCATTGAGGATCCGGACGGCTATTGGGTGGAGATCCTTCCTGAGCGGAATTGATTTCGTAGAAAACAGGGGACGCTACCCAGTATCCGACCTTTGCATACACCTGTTCGAACGGACGCCACTTGATCTCTCCAAAGAACAGGGTGACGTCCCTGGTTTTCCCAGTGCCAAAGGGACACTCGTTCTCGGGCCGCGTTGAGACCTGGCTTGTGCCAGGGAATTAGGCTGATCGCCTGCTCCATTTGACCGGTTCCACGGGACCGAGGGCAAACACGTAAATGGAGGCGCCCGCCAGCACGACTGCCGCCGCGACAGCAAACGCCCAGAAAAACTGGGAGTTTTTGTCCACCACGAAGCCGGTGATCACCGGTGCCGCCACCCCAGCCAGATTCGCCACGAAGTTTTGCATCCCGGTCCATTTGCCGGCCGCGTCAGGTCCGGCGATGGTCTGCGTAATCGCCCAGTGGCTGGACGCGTAGACGCCATACGAAACGCAGGCCAGCATCAAGAACACCATCGATAGAGTAGGATCGGAAACCAGCGTGACCGCCAAGACGACAGTCGTCAATCCCAGGCCGGCGCCCGTACAGGTCTTTCGTATGCGTGTGGGAGTGGCGCCGGCTGCGATCAGACGATCGGATAGCCATCCGGCCACGGTGCTAGCGGCGGCGGTCACAAAGTACGCCAGCGATCCTATAGTGGCCATGAGCTTCATCGAAAAGTGCTGCTCTCGGACAAGATAAAAGGGCAACCAGGTGAGCAGGAAATACCAGAAATAATTCGCGCAGAAGTGCCCGGCGAAAGTAGCCCATGCCGCACGCTGGCTCAGGATCTCCACCATGCCCGGTACTTCGCTGGACCTCTTCGCCGCAAGGTGCTGCCCTCGCGGCATCCATCTGAACCATGGCAGCAGCCACACCATGCTGCCTATCCCGAGGACGATGAAGAACGGCCGCCAGCCGAAGCGGGCCATCAGAATGCCACCGAGCAGCGTCCCGAGGGCCGGGCCGCACTTGGTGCCCGCATCGATCAGCGCGTTCGCCAGCCCCCGCTGATGCTCGGCGAAATGGGAGGCGAGAATCTTCGAGTAACACGGATAAGCCACCGACTCTCCGATTCCGAGCGCCAGTCGCAGAACGAGCAGCAAGGCGAATCCCTTAACCAGGCCAGTTGCCGCTGTCGCCAGCGACCAGAAGAAGAAGCCTGCCGCCATCACCCAGTTCACGTTGAATCGGTCCACCAGCCAGCCGGAAATGATCTGGAAGGCGGCATAAGTCCAGAAAAAGGAAGAAAGCAGAACCCCGAGTTGTGACGCCGAGATCCCCATTTCGTCTTTGAGCAGCGGCGCCGCGATCGAGAGGTTCCCGCGATCGATGTAATTGATGGATACGGATAGAACCAGCAGAATCACGACGCGCCATAGCGGGCGCGAGACCTGGACTTGCGTTGCAGGGGAGGGTGCCGTCATAACAATGACCTACCTTGCCGCCGCCGTTTGATTCGCGCACCTTGCGGCGTTCTCGGGATCGCCGCTTCGGAAGTCTGGACGCAGGAAGTCACTTGGGCTCAACTGCAATCACCCAAAGATCTGTCTTCCCGAGGTTCCGGCCGATATGGGTTCCGCCGCGGCGCCACGCGATTTCACCGGTCTTCAGGTTTGAAGGCTCATCCCGGCCATCGGGCAGGAGATGCGACAGTTCAGCTCCTGACAGGCAGACAACCACGCGGTGCTTGTGGTTGTGTTGCGGCTCCCTCATGCCTGCCGGAATTCGGATGTCGTATACCCGCGTGTATTGGTTTTCCAAGGGAAAAACGGTGCGAGGCTACGCTCTCCCCATTTCTGACTACCAGTATAAAATGGGGACATCGTAGGCTGGCACCAATTTTTCTGTGTTCTCGGTGTCTCCGTGGTAAATTTTCTGGCGATGAGCTACATGGCCCGACGCGTCTGCAACTTTGGAGCTTCCATTTTCTCCGAGATGACCGCCCTGGCGAATCAGCACCAGGCGGTCAACCTGGGCCAGGGCTTTCCCGATTTCCCCTGCCCGGAATTTCTGAAGCAGGCCGCCATGAATGCGATCCGGCAGGACATCAACCAGTATGCACCCGCCAATGGGCGACTGAATCTGCGCGAGTCGCTTGCGAAAAAGCTCCAGGAGCATTACGGCTACACCGTCGATCCGGCGACCGAGATCACCGTGACGCATGGAGCCACCGAAGCCATCTTTGCTGCCATCCTGGGGCTGGTAGATCCGGGAGACGAAGTGATCCTTTTCGAACCATATTACGACTCTTACGTCCCGTCGGTGGAGATAGCCGGTGGCGTCCCTCGCTACTACACGCTTCGCCCGCCGGACTGGTCGATCGACCCCGGTGAGCTGGCGCCGCTATTCTCAGAGAGAACCAAGCTGCTCATTCTCAACACACCTCATAATCCCACCGGGAAGGTCTTCAGCAAAGAGGAGCTTTGCCTCATCGCCGATTTGTGCCGGAAGCATGACGTCATTGCAATGGTGGACGAGGTGTATGAGCACATTGTCTTCGACGGCTTCAGGCACCAGCTTCTCGCCGCTCTTCCCGGCATGGCGGAGCGCACAGTCACTATCTCGAGTCTTGGGAAGACATTTAGCGTAACGGGATGGAAGGTCGGGTGGGCGGTCGCGCGTCCGGAACTCACCAACGCCATCTTTCGGGGCCACCAGTTCATCGTCTTCGCCGGTGTCGCCCCCCTGCAGGAAGCGGCAGCTACGGCGCTGATCAGCACGGACGAATACTATCGGGAGTTAACCATGATGTATCAGTCCAAACGGGATTTTCTCCTGGAAGCGCTGCGCGCAGCCGGACTGAAGCCGATCGTTCCGCGCGGCACGTACTTCATGATGGTGGATATCTCCGATCTGGGGTTTCCGGACGATGTCGCGTTCTGCCGCTACCTGACCACCGAGATTGGCGTGGCCGCCATCCCGCCAAGCGCCTTCTACCACGATCCCGTGGACGGCTCCCGGCTTGCCCGCTTCGCTTTCTGCAAGTCGCAGTCGACGCTGGAGGCGGCCGCCGAGCGCCTGCAGAAGCTCGCCTCCAGGTGAACCCTTCATGATTTTTGGCATCCCCTGCGTATTGGTGTTGTCTTTTTCAGGCCAACACGAAGGCACGATGACACGAAGGTTCACTGGGACTTCCGGGCTTCGTTTTTGATCACCTTGCCGCCTTTCATTACGAAGACGACACGGCGCACCGACGTGATATCTTCCAGAGGATTGCCTTCTGTCGCAATCAGGTCCGCCTCCATCCCCGGCGCGATGGAGCCGATCCGATCGCCCAGCGAGAGCGACTCCGCTGCCAGCGATGTCGCGCCAATGATCGCGTCCATCGGTGCTTGTCCCCCATCGCGCACCCGATAGATGAACTCCTCAGCATTACGGCCGTGAGCGCCGGCTACTGCATCGGTGCCGAACACGATCTTCACCTTTCGTGCCGCTGCGCGGCGCAGGACATCCGCGACCATGGGAAGTGCCTTTTCCATGTATGCAAATCCCTCCTCGGTGTAGTTCCCGATGCCGAGAAACTTGGGCTTGTTCTCGAGGTAGTTGTGCAGTACGAGGAAATTGGGATCAAAATAAATGCCTCGCTTCGCAATAAGGTCCAAGACTTCGTCATTAAGCATTGTGCCGTGCTCGATCGACGTGCAACCGGCCATGATCGAAGCCTTCGCGCCGTCGGACGCATGTGCGTGCACAGCAATCCGCTTGCCGAGAGCCTTGGCTTGCGCGCACGCCGCCTGAATCTGGATGTCCGTCATCGACTGCGCACCGCCGTCGCGAATACTCTTGGTGGCGAATATCTTCAGCACATCCGCGCCCTCCGCCATCATCTGCTTCACGCGAGCGCGAATCTTCGCGGGATCTCCGTCCGTCTCGTTAATGGAGCCCATCGAGGTAAGGATCCGGGGCCCTGGAACGACACCTTGCGCAATAGCATCGCGCAAGTCCCGCTCAATCGGCGCTCCGAGTGACTGGACCGTGGTGAAGCCGGCCATCAGCGTGACATAAGCGTTGCCGGCGGCGTAAAGCACGGACTGCTGCGCGGTCTCACCTCTTTCGGATGCAAGCCTGCCGTCCGGGCCGAAGTGCCAGCTCAGGTGAACGTGAGTGTCAATCCAGCCGGGCATCACCGTCAGTCCCCTCAGGTCGATGGTTGGAGTTCTGGAATCACGGCCGAGCTTTGCGATACGAGATCCTTCCACCACAATGCTTGCGTCTCTGAGCACGTTCCCTTTTCCGTCCAGCGCCGTTGTGGCTTTGAGAATAACGGGATTATCCGCAGCCAACACGGCTGTTGATACCAGCAGAACCAATAGAGAGATTTGAAAGGTCTTCATGGCACTCCCCGGTCAGTGATCAGTGCGACACAGTCTAGCCGAATTAGAAAAGGCAGAGTATCAACATAGTTCTGCCGTCTGCTGTCTGCCTGCTGCCTACTGCTTTTCCAGGAACAGCTCGTCGGTGTCGTGGTCGAAAGCGAAAAGCTCCGCAAAGCGACCCCAACTGATTGCGACTTCCAACTGCTGCGCTGCCATATTTTGAAATTCGGGTCGAAGCTGGTCCAGGAAGTATTCCTCCGCTACCCGCTGGTTGTCGTCCCGCTGCAGCGTCTCGTAGATCCAGCTGATGATGGGCAGGCGCAGCACGCGGCCGGCCAGCATCTCCTTGCGGCTCAGGATGCTCGCCTCCGCGTAGGCTTCGCCGAGTGGAGTGATCATGAGGTTGCCCTCCTGAACCTCGAGGAATCCCAGCAACTCGCCTGCCTCGACGACCGGCAGCATGTCGTCCAGCTCCATATTCAGTTCCGATCCCAGGCGATAGAGATCCGTGCGTCCTCCCTCAGCGGTCAGTTTTTCGAGCAATCCGGCCAGAGCGTTGAGACGCGCCCGAGGCAGAAGCCGCAGCCGGCCCTGGCCCGGCGCGCCGCCGAGCTCTTCGGCTTCCGATTGCGTCTTGCCGGCAACAGCCGCATAGACCTTGTCGACGACGGCCTGGCAGGCCGTGTCTTTGCGCGCGCGCGGGTGACGCAGGGTAATGGGCATTTCGGCAACGATTCGGCCGGGGTCCTTGTCCATGATGATCACCCGGTCGGCCATCTGCACGGCCTCCTCGATGTTGTGAGTCACCATGAGAATTGCCTGGGTTGGGATGGATTTGTTCAGCCACAACTCGAGCAGTTCGCCGCGCAACGCCTGCGCCGAGAGCACATCCAGAGCGGAGAAGGGTTCGTCAAGGCAGAGAATCTCGGGCTCGACGGCCATCGCGCGCGCAAAGCCTACCTTCTGGCGCATGCCGCCGGACAGCTCGCGCGGGTATGCGGACTCAAAGCCATCCAGACCTACGGTGTCGATCAGCCTGAGCGCGCGAGCGCGGCGCTCCGCAGAAGGGATGCCTCGCGCCTTCAGGGCGATCTCCACGTTCTCCTGCACCGTTAACCACGGGTAAAGCGCGAAGGTCTGAAACACGATAGTCGCGTGGGGATTCACTCCGACCACCGGTTGTCCGCGATAAAGCACCCTTCCGGAAGTCGCCGAGTTCAGCCCCGCGATGATGCGCAGCAACGTAGATTTGCCGCAGCCTGACGGCCCCAGCAGGCAGACGAATTCACCTGTCCGGATCTGCATGTCGATGTCGCGCACCGCGACGAACTGTTTGGGTCCGGCACCGTAGCTCTTGATTACGTTCTGAAGCGTGAGAAGATCCGTAGTTACAGGTGCAACAACCGCAGCCGTCATGTCTTTCCCAACTTTCTCAAAAAAGGGGACATTCCGATTTTCCGCTCTTGGTTGCCCAATTTGAATGAATCAACCCTTAGGGCTCGCGCAAGAATTAATTGGCATTTTGGCGCGAGCGCCGGGTGGGCAGATGCGAGGCGCCGCGACGCAGGCGATGTCGGTGTA
>Ga0315277_10006965_pt1 | contig 14685 bp, 24 predicted proteins | sample YL17G05_15_MG_FD_203695 | JGI IMG/M metagenome (GOLD analysis project Ga0315277, IMG submission 203695) | Sediment microbial communities from Yellowstone Lake, YNP, Wyoming, USA - YL17G05_15 | ecosystem: Environmental > Aquatic > Freshwater > Lake > Sediment | place: USA: Wyoming | collected... | reverse complement strand
TTTTTGCGCCGGAGTTGTCGTCGCAAGTGAGGCGGCTTCCGATTGTGAGCGGCTTTGTGATGCGCGCTGTGAGTCCCTGCATTCCAATCACGAAAAAAGTTAATCCTTGAGAACCCCGGTTATGACGTGGCTCTTTGTCTTGGAGAGCTTGCGGCACTCCACGAACTTCACTTTGTCCCCTTCCTTTACTTCCATGCCGTCCGGCACGTGCACGTGGAGCTTGGTCCTGCGCTTTTCCACCCTCTCGAACTTGGGCACCTTGCGCAGGTAGTCAATCGAGACAACCGCAGTCTTTTCGGCCTTGCGGCTTACCACGGCGCCTGTAAATATCATTCCGCGAGTCGAGATGACCTTTGCGGACTTTCCCTCGGATTTGCTTTCCATAAGCTCAACATCTTTTCCTGTTTTTCATCTCAGCCTGTTGCGCCGCAAGAGGTCGGATACCTTCTTGGTGCGGTCCTCGGGACGGAAACAGACCCAGTCGCCCTTTATGGCTACTCCGGGGTGGCCTTCGAACTGGAAGACCGAACCCTTCTTTGGGACTAGTTTGTCGCCCTTGGCGGTCCGGATTACGAAGGTGCCCTTCGTCTCGTCGACCACTTTTCCCTCCAAGCCGCAAAGGCCTTTGCAGGGCGAAAAAAGGACCCGCGCGGAGAGCCCGATGAGCTCTTCGCAGAGGAATCCCATGCCTTGCTTTTGGCTTCGGCGAAAGGGAGCGGACGTCTTTGCGTCCATCAATATCAAATCTTGCATGTGATGCAATGGCACAGAATGCGGTTGCAAAAAAATGCGAAAGCAATTATTGCAAACCAAGGTTTTTAATGGCTTCTCTGGGATAGCCGAGGGAAACCAGGTAATCAACTGCCTTGTCCAGGTGGTCACCTTGCAGTAGTATCAGGCCGTTCTTTGCCGTGCCGCCGCACGCAAGCCGGCTCTTGAGCTCCTTGCCGACCTTTCCCATCACGTCCTCCTCGAGGCCCTCGACGATGGTGACTAGTTTGTTGAAGCGCTTCTTGGTCGCGTAAACACGCAACTGCTTGGTGGTCTCCTTCTCAAGGGTCCTGCACGCGCAGATGTCCTGTGGAAGGCCGCACTTGGAACAGATATCAGACATTCTCTATTTGACACTCCTATGGATTTGCGCCGCTTTTCGGCGCTTGATAATAGTAGCAATATACGTTTTTAATACAGGCGCAAGGTGCGGTTCTGCTGAATCCCCTTTACCACCAAACAGGAGTAAACCGGCCATTTACATCGGTGCAACGCCGCCTTTTTCACCATCTTGGCCAAAGACAGTAACGATGTCTTATGCAAGGCGTTAATAACTATCACTTTTATGATAATATTATCCCTTTTGGGATAATGGTGCGTTTTGTGGATGCTGTTGAGTTGCTCTCTTACAAGGGCTCGAAAAAGATGTTTGAGACCCTGCAAGCCCACCAAAAAAGGCAGTTTTCAATAAACGAGCTTTCAAAGGCCTCAGGCATCCCGTTTGCAACCTGCTGGAAGCTCGTCTGGATGTTTGAGAAGGCGCAGGTGGCAAACGTCGCAACAATCGGAAACAGCCGGGCGGTAAGCTACAAGGAAAGCCCCTTTTCGGCGCTGGTTGCCAAGATACTGCGCTTGAGCGCGTCCGTCCAGGCACTTTCCCTGCCTGGACTCAAGCGCGAGTTGAAGGCGCGAAAAGGACTGAAGGAAGCATACCTTTTTGGAAGCGTCGCAACAGGCAAGGAAACCCTGGAAAGCGACATTGACGTTGCGCTTCTTGTGGAAAGCAAGATTGACCTGCCTTCTCTGGTCTCTTCGATGCGCGAAAAATACGGGGTCAACCTGATGCCCCTTGAATTCCGCTCCAAAGCCGAGCTTGAAGACTTCCTGGCCGGAAAAAGGAAGGTGCGGCTGGCATGATTGACAGCCCGGAACGCGCTGCAATGGAAGCGCAGTCGTGGCTTGCCTCCGCAAAGGGCAAGCTTGCGGCCCTTGACGATGTGGTCGGGGCCAATGTCTGCTGCGCTCTTGCAATACATGCGATAATCCGTGCAAACGACGCGGTCACGCTGAAGTTCCTGCGCCTCAAGGCAACTCGCCACGACGATGCTCCTGCGATGTTTGCAAAGCTCTTGGAACAGGGAAAGATTACCGGCGAGAACAAGCGCTTCCTGCGGCTTTTGCAGAGGGCGGCGATTGACAAGAGCGGAGCCGACTAAGGAAAGGGAGTGTTCTCCAAAAAGGACGCGCAAGCATACGTGCTGGATGCGGAAGAGTTTGTTGAGGCTGTAAAGAGGCTGATTAAATGAAAAAGAAAAATAATCGCAAGAAAAAATGACTAATTTTTAGCGTCCGCTAAAGCCTGAAAAAACCAAAAGAATTGGAATGAAAATTAGACCTTTACGCCCTTCTTTGAGAGGGCGAGCTTGATAGAGGCGCGGAGCTTCTTGAGCTCGCGGAACTTGTTGTTGTTGGGCTTTCCGGTGTTGCGGATTGCGCCCATGTTCTGCGCTACCTCGGCCTCGGTCTCGGCAAGCTTCTTTTTGAGGGTCTCCCTGTCCATACTTGCGATTTCGCGCTTTGAGATGATTACCATATCTTGAGTCAACCTTTTCGGTAAAATGAAACCTATTCCTTTGCAGCCTCTGCAGACTTTTCTGCTGCTGCGGACTTCTCTGCTGCATCAGCATTGGCTTCGGTCTTTTGCTCTGCCTTGGCTGCGGGCTTCTCCTCTGAGTTTGCTTCGGGCTTTTCTGCCTTCTGCTCTGCTTTTGCCTCTGCGGGCTTTTCTGCCTTCTTCTTTGCAGGGGCTTTCTTTGCCTCTGCCTTGGTGGCTTCGGGCTTCTTTTCCTTCTTTGGGGCTTGAGCCTTTTCCTCCTTCTTTGCCGGAGCCTTCCTTGCAGCCTCGAGCTTTTCGTCTATCTTCTTCTCAAGCTCGGCATCAGCTGCTGCAGGCTCGGAGGCCTGCTCTGCTGCGGCAACCTCCTCTGCAGGGGGCTTTATCGCGAGCTTTTCGTTGAGCGCCTTCATGTCGTAAGTGTCAGGGTACTTTACCTTCGGCGACGCTATCTTGACCTTCACCCCGATGGTTCCTGCCTTCAAAAAGCAGGTGTAGCGCCCCTCCGGTATGAGGTGCACCGGGTCGCCTGACTTTTTGAGGTGGCCTGCGGAAATCTTGAGCGTCTTTGCCTTGCCGCCCTTTCCGACGACCTTTCCTGCAAGCCGGATTTCCGCGCCTATTGCGCCTGCTGCCATTATGTCCTTGAGCGTCATGCGCATGATCTGCTTTATGTTCCCGCGGATCTCGATCTGGCGCCCAATCTTTTCTGCCATCAGCGACGCGTCAAGCGACGGGTTCTCGACTTCGATCACGTCAAGCTGCGGGTTGTCAACCCCAAAGCGGGCTGTGAGCTTTTCGCAAAGGTCCTTTATCGAGCTTCCCTTCTTTCCCACTACGACTCCGGGCCTGCGCACGTAGATTATGATGCGGGTTGCCATGGGCGTCTTTTGGAGTATGACTTGCGACACGCCTGCGCGGTCCATTTCCTTCTTTATGAATGCGCGGACCCTGTGGTCGGAAATCGCCTTGTTTATGAACTTTCTTTCAATGCCCATTCCTATGCCCCCTTGTTCTCCGCCCCTGCTGTTGATGGTGCAACTGCAGCAGGCTCTTCGGCCTTCTTTTCCGCCTTCGCATCCGGCCTTGGCCCCGTGGGCTTTTGAGTCGCCTTTGCGCCTTTGGCCTTCCTGTCCTTTCCTGGAAGGCTTGGCCGCTCTTCAACTGTGATTTCCATCCTTGCTGTGACGTAGTCGGAGCGGATGGCCTGCTTTCCGTAACCGAGTGTGGCTCCGCCCACCCAGGTCCTGCGGTAGCGCGGGAGCACGTTCTGCTTGTATGCGCAGGCCGCCTTGACGCAGAGCAGGGACTCGTCGAGGCCCTTCTTGGTCGCGTTGGCTACTGCGTTGTCGAGTATCGCAAGCGCTGCCTTGCACTCCTTCTTTGGGAAGCGCCCCTTGCGCCCCCCAAGCTGCGAGCGGTGGCCCACGCCGGTGTTGAATTTCTTGAAAAGTATCGGGGTCTTCAGCTTTATGGCCTCCTGCAGTATGGTGCGGGCCTTTGCGACGCTCCTGTTGCGCAGGGCCGCGCATACGTTGCACAGGTCCTTGTAGGAAACGTCCAAGTCGTAGCCCTGGGCCTGGCCTGCCTTTGCCTTGTCGGCTTTTACCGAATACTTGTAAAGTCCCATCTGAATGTTGCACCAAATCTACTTGAGGTCGACTGACTTGCTTCCGCGGGTTGCTCCGATGCCGGGGCCCGAGTGCTTGACCATCTTGGTCGTGTGCGAGTACTCGCCGAGGCGGTGCCCCAGCATCTCGCCCTGGATCAGCAGGTCCTGGTAATCCTTTCCGTTGTAAACCTTTATGTGCATCCCGAGCATGTCCGGAACTATGGGCATTTCGCGGATTTGCGTCTTGAGCATCTTGTTTGCGGGCTTTGCCTTGCGGATGCGGGCGAGGAACTGCTTGATTTTCGGGCTCTGCCTCTTCATCGTGCGGCGCTGGTTTGACGGAAGCGTAAGGATGAAGGCGTCAAGCGGCATCGCCGCAAGCTCCTCCGCAGTCTTTCCGTGGTACAGAAACTTCTTTGCCAAACCAATCCACCTTCTTGATGAAAATTACTTCCTTGAAACGTCCGCCTTGACCTTCTTTCCGCGGCGCCTTCCGGTCCTTGAGGCTGCGATGAGCCCCACCTTCTGGCCTGCTGGCGCGTTGCGCGCAATGGTCGTGGGCTTGCCCATCGACTTTCCCCCGTGCGGGTGGTCGTATGCTGACATTGCCGACCCGCGCACCTTGGGCCACTGCTGGCCGCGCGCGTGCATTGCGTAGAACTTGTATCCTGCCTTCTTGAAGGGCTTCTCGGTCCTTCCGCCGCCTGCGCAGATTCCTATTGTCGCGCGGCAGCGCGGGTCCATGACCTTGATTGTCTTTGACGAGAGCCTGACGTTGACGTCGCCTGTGACCTCGTCGCGGCTCACCACGAGGATGCCTGCGCCGCTGGTGCGGCCGAGCTTCCCGCCGTCAAGGGGCCGCAGCTCGAGGTTGAACACCGTGGTTCCGTCGGGGACAAAGGAAAGCGGGAGGATTGAGCCGGTTGTCACGAGCGCGCGGTCGTACTCGAAGATTTCGGGCTTTGCGTAAGTCCCGATGGTGCGGAGGTGGACCTTGTCGCCTATGCGCATCCCCTCGGGCGCGATTGCCGTGAATGCGGTCTTGCCGTCATCGAGCAGAAGCTCGGCAACAAGCGAGCGGCGGCCGGGGTCGTGGATGAGCGCGGTGACCTGGCCCATACCTTCGAGCTTGCGCTCGTAGGAGACGTTGCCGTAGTAGCGGTGTCCCGGGGTGCGGTACCTGGGCGAGCCGCGTCCGCGTTTTTGCGTCTTGAGATGAGTACCCATTCTTACAACCCTATATGAGCTTGAGCTTTCCTGCAACCTGGGATGCCGCGCCCTTCCTTGAAAACTTGACTACCGCCTTCTTGCGGCCTGAGATGGTGCGGAGAGTGTTCACCGAGACGACCTTCTCGCCCCAGGTTGCCTCCGCCTCCCTCTTTATTTCGGTCTTGGAAGCGTCGTCTGCGACCACGAAGGTGAGCGTGTTTGTCGCCTCCATTGCGCCTGCGGCCTTTTCCGTTGTCAGTGCGTAAAGAATCTTCATTGAAATCACATGTAAAGCCTGTCCGAGCCGAGCTTTTCAACAGCGTCCCTGGTCCAGACCGTGAGCCTTCCTGCGTCCCCGCCCGGGCAGAGGAGTTCGACTGTGAGCTTGTCAACTGGCACGACGTCCACCCCGGGGATGTTGCGTGCCGCCTTCCAGATGCCGCTGTCCTTCCCTACGACTATGAGCGCCGAGCTGGGGGTGCGGTAGCCGCCGCGGCGGAGCCTGGCGCGGCCGCTGCGCATGGTGCGCGCCTTGTGGCAGCGCTCGATGTCAGCCTCAAAGCCAAGAGCGACTAGCGCGGACTTTGCTTCCCTGGCCTTCTTGAGCTGCTCGATTGATGCGTCTACGATTATTGGGAATGAAGTTGAGTCCGAAAACTTGTGCCCGCGCTTTACCACGAGCTCCTTTACTGCGGTTGCCGCTATTGCGCTGCGGATTGCGTAGTTCTTCTCCTTGAGGTTGATGCGCTCGCGGATGATTTTTGCGGCCTTTGGCGGGTGCGCGCGGGTCCCGTGGGTCGCTTGGGGCACGGTCAATACGCGCCCGCTCCTTCCGCCCGGAATTTTCACGCGGGGAAGCCTCGAGCGGCCGGTGTTGATGGTCTGGCGCCACGCGTGGCGCCTGCCGTAGTACTCGGCAGTGTAATTGCGCCCGGCCATGGGGTAGCTGCCCTTGGGCTGGAGGAGGAACGAGCGCTCGGAGTGGAACGCGCGGCGGATGAGGTCAGGCCTGTACACCTCGGCAAACTGCGAAGGGAGCGCCACTTCAGCCGCCTTCTTCCCGTCGATTGCAACAACCTGGGCGTTCATCATAATCACGTGAAAAAAATCATCCCTGCTTTGATTCCTTGCTGATTTCCTTTATGACCGGCTTCCTTGCGGCGCGAGAAAGCACCGATTTCCGCAAAAGTATTGCGCGCTTTGCCGGGCCGGGCACGCTGCCCTCTATGAGGAGGTACGGCGACTCGATTTTCCCGTAGTGGATGAAGCCATCGACCGGGAGGACCGCCTTTGCGTCGTGCGATATCATCATCACGCGCTTTGCCTTGTCCACCCTGCGGTGGAAGCCCATCTGGCCTGCGCGGGGTATGGTGAACATGACCTTGGCCTGGGTCTCGGGGCCTATTGAGCCCCCGTGCCGCCTTGCCTTGGTCGACTTGTGGGTGTTGAGTGCGACCCCGTAGCGCTTGACTACGCCCTGCCAGCCCTTGCCTTTAGTGACTGCGATTGCGTCAAGGTACTCGCCTTCGGAAATAATGTCGGTGATTGCAAGCTCCTTTCCAAGGATTCCCTTGGCATACTCGATCTTTGCCTTCGCATCGGCACCGCCGATTGGCGCTTCGAATATCTCGGGAGTCTTCTTTCCCAAGCCGGTCTTTTCCGGAATGGAAATCATCTTTATGCGGACGTCGGCAGCCGAGCTTGCAAACTTGTCAAGCTTTGAAAGGTCGGATTTCTTTGATGGGGTGATTGCCCTGCTTGCGTTCTTGGGCGCAGTTGCCGAGGTTACCTCGGTCAAGACCTTGAGCCCGAGCGGGGTGTTCCCAAGAAGCGTTATTGAATAGACAAAAAGCGGCGGGACCTCGATTACGGTAACTGGCCTGACTATGTCCTGGCCCTTTGTCGGCGACTCGGAGTCGTCGGAGTAGAGCACGCTGGTCATTCCCACCTTGTAGCCCAGGAGCGCCTCGGGAAGCACTTTCCCGTGGTTTGCCCACCCTGCCACGCGCGGGACCATGCGCTTTGCGCGGCGCCTGTGCCAGACGGCCTGCGAGCCGCGTTTTGTCGAGCGTTTACCCATGTTTATGAATCATCCGCCTAAGCGTAACAATCGGAAAAAGCACGAAGGGAACCTAGACTGCCTTGAGCTTGCGCGCAATCGGCGGGGTCGTCTTGAAGAAGACCTTGCTTCCGCAGTACGGGCAGCGGATGAACTCGATGTTGTCGAATTGCTTTCCGCACTTCATGCACTTGTACATTTTTCCAACCTTTTTTGCCGTCAGAATTCCCGCAGGCCGACTATGACAAGCGCCCATATGACGAGGTTGGCCGCAAGTTGCCAGCTTGCCGCAAGAAGCAGCATTATAGCGCCGAATTCAGCTGCGAAAATTGCGAACCACCTGGGCCTTACGACCATCTTGTCGCCCACTTTCAGATGAAAGTAAGCGTACGGAAGACCGAATGCCAAAAGCATTGCAGACAAGTCAATCGGAATGGAAGGAACCATATCAAGCGACCTGCGTTCCCTGCCGCTTCCCCCCGACTTTTCAAACGGTTTACCTATACTGCAAAAGCAATGTTAAAAGCCTTTCGCTCAAAACAGCCGAATTTGTGCCAAAAACGATGCTGCAAAAACAGAAATCGACCGCTATTTCAAAAAAAAGGAAGAATATGGGCTATTCTGGCAAACGGAGTGCGTATAGGTCTTTTTGCCAGCGGCCTATATTCCCGAGCCAAGGAGAATGACAGTAAGAACCGAGAATGCCGCGCCGTATTCCAGCCGGAAGTTGAATGCCTTGGTGTAGATGAATGCAAGGGCTATCAACAGGGTGTAGACTGCCGGAAAGCCCAGGCCCACAAGGAAGGGGAGAAGAAAGTACAGCACTGCGGCGTAGAAAACCAGGGTTGCGGCTGAAGTCATCCACGGGGTCAAAAAAAAGAGCGTAACCGGGGGAAAGTCCCAGGCGGGTATTGCGCCCTTTTCCAGGGCAATGTAGGCGTACGCTGCGATTGCAACAGCTGCCACGAGGGCCACGTCGCTTCCGAGGAACTCGACTACGCTTATCATAACCCAGACCTATTTGTTACTACTAATTAGTGACAACTAGGGTTTATTAGGGTTTTGGGGGATAAAAACACCGAAATAGTGCCTTTTTCCCTACAGGTTCTCTTTGTGGTGCATCCCGGCATAGAGGTGTTCCGTGGCTTCCCCAAGCTCGAAGAATGCAATCTGTGCGACCTTGGCCCTTTTCTTGAGCTTTGCGCCATTTTTGTTGTGCACAATCAGCACGGACTCCCCGCGGCCTTCGTACCCTGGGTCCCAATAGCCGTTGTAAAGGTCGATTCCGCAGCGCGAGAGGGAGGAGCGGCAGAAGGTCACGCCGACCAGGTCAGCGGGAATCTTCACAGCTTCCGCATATTGCACCTTGTATATCCCGGGCGCAAGGTCAACCCAGCCTTCCGCATCGAAGGGAATTTCCTCGGTCCTTGAGATTACGCGCTGGGAGTTGTCAAAGTCGATTGCGCCCTTGCTTGTAATCCTGAAGACTTTTGCAAGCGTAAGGTCGAACGACGCCGGCTGGAGCTGCTTTTCCAGGTCCAGGTAGTCACAGACGAGCTTTTCCTTTTCGATTAGAGAGCGCATCTGCGCGGAGTTTAGGACCATAATAGAAATTCACCCAAATAAAAAAATCACCAATGCAGGTATTGCAAAAGCCAAAATATTAAACGATGAACCTTGCCTTGCCTTTGGACTTTCTCACGAAGAACGCGTCGCCTTGGGAGAGCTTGGCAAAGCGCGGCAGGTTGTCCACAAAGAGAAGCCCCTTGGTGCGCGTGACTACGCCGCGGAGCACGAACCTGTCCAGGCCCTTTGTTATGATGGCGGGCTTCTGGGCAAACTTGGGGTTGTTCTGGATTATGCCGATTCCTTTTGAAAACGTCTTTCCGCCGCTTGCAGAGTAATAGTATCCTGTTGAGCCGTAGGGCGTGCTTATGATCACGCCGTCGGAGACGCAGTCCTTCTGGAACACCTTGCCGTTGATATAGAGGTCGAAGCGCACTGCCTGCATGGGGTTTAGGTTGTGGAGCTGCACCTCGTTCAATGCCTCGGCTTCGAACTTGCGTCCGCCCGCGCTGGTGGATGCGACGAGCTTCATCTCCTCGATGATTTTGTAGTCGCCTTTGATTGCGCGGTCAAGCGCCTTTTCAAAGCAGTAGGCGCAAAGCTGCACCCCGCTCCTGCGCGGAAGGTCTATCCTCTTTGCTCTGGGCCCGCACACCGGGCAGATGTCCCAGTCGCGCACGCAGATTTTGGGCACTCCGGGGTAGATGTGCTCGGTCTTCAGGGTGGTGCCGTCGCCGCCGTAGGAAATCACCGCGTCAGGGTTCTTGGTGACCTGGCGCAGGCCCTTGCTTCCCAGGAACTGGCGGAAGCGCGGGGGCTCGTAGCCTATGACTGCGAACCTGCGAAGCTTGGGCATCTTTTGCATAGAGTAGTTTTACCCGCTGCGGTTATTAATCTTTGAAGGCCATAAGAATTTCCTGATTATAATATAATGGTAAGGGACTGCCGATGGCTGTTGACGAGAAGAAGGCGTGCGACGAGGTCGAGGAGAAGGCGAGCCAGAAGGTCGCTGCCTATTTTGCGCAGGAGCACGGCTTTGCAATCGAGCTTGCCCGCGACGCTGCCGAGTCCGCAAAGAAGCTCTGCGAGTCGCTCAGCAGCTTCTCTTCAAACCAGTACTTTTCGCAGGCAACAGCAAAGAAGTGGTTCGAGCTTGCGATAAAGGCCGAGGCGCTCAAGTTCCGGACCGAGGCTACCAACGCAAGGCTTGCAATAATATCTGCCAGAGTAGAGACCAGCGTGCTGAGGAAGGAGAAGCCCGCAGTTGACGCTTCCGCTGTGAAGGCAACCGGGAACGAGCTTGAGAAAATCCTGGAGGAGCTTGCCGGGGCCAACGAGGAGGCCCAGGTGTTGCTTTCCAAGCTTTCCGAGGACATGAAATCGCGTTAGTCGTTGCAGGTGGATGTCCGGATGGTTGAAGCGCACAAGCCCCTGCCGAAGCTTCACGTCTTTGGAAGTCAAGGCGAGGCATACACCGAGGCTGCGCCTACGCACCTTAAGGGCATTGCCGAGATGATGGATAGAATCCGCTCACCGGTGCACGTCGTATATGACGGGAAGAAGCTATACATAGGCACGAGAATAAACACGGTGGCGCTTGGACCCGGAACAGAACGAAGCGAACGCTACGCCCTTTTTACCGAGCACGACCCCGAGAAAACAAATGTCAAGGACGCGATAATACGCCACTTTGGGGCAATAGGGCAGTTCAACGAAAATACGGGCCATTACACACTCAGCCAAAGGGCAAAGGCAGGAGTCAAGCTAAAGGAGGCCTACTTTGACCTTGCAAACGCCAAGCACGGCGAGCAGTCGTACGTGGGCATAACAAAGGACGTGCAGCAGGATAATGTCCCGCTTGACGAGTTCATCAATGCGCTGAAAAAGCCTGCGCAGGTAAAGCTTCACGGCGAGGCCGTAAGAAAAATCCTTGACGCGCCGGCAAAGGACACTGTCCACGCGTCCTTGAAGACAAGCAACGCGGCTGACATTGTCGATGCACTTGCGCAGGTGGCACAGGAGCATATAAGGCAAAAGCCCGGAGAGCCTTTCGAGGCTGCGATGCCGCGGCTGCTTCAAGGCTCTGGCAGGCCGCACAGGACGGTGAGTATAAACCCCGAAAATTTGCTTTCCCCTCTCAGAAGCATCGCCCGCATAGACCTTGAGACAGGCGAGGCAGTTGCGCCAAGGCCGCGCGAGCCGCCCGCACCAGAAAAAAAGCCCGGCCTGTTTGGCTGGCTGCGAAAGTGAATCCTGCACGGAGATTGCGCGCTTTTTTATCCACGCCGCAGTAACCAAGTGTATGGCAAAAACACCTAATTATATCGGAATTGACGTGGGCGGCACCAAAATCCACGCCGCAACAGTATCTTCTTCTGGAAAGATAATCAGGCAAATGCTGGTGCCAACACCGAAGAACAAAACAGAGGCAATAGAAAAAATCGCTGAAATGGCAAACGCTCTTTCTGACAAGAACACTACTGCAATTGGAATAGGCGTTCCCGGGCCTGTTGATTTTGAAAAGGGCGTTGTTTTCGAGCTTCCGAACCTGAAGGGTTGGAATAACGTTCCCCTTGGCAGGATAGCCTCAAAGGCGACCGGGCTTGCCTGCACTGTTGAAAACGACGCCAAGTGCTTCCTGCTTGCGGAGATGGCTTTTGGCGCGGCAAAAGGGAAACGAAATGTCGTTGGCATAATCATGGGGACCGGGTTTGGGAGCGCGGTTGCAATTGGCGGGAAGATTTACCGCGGCGCGCACGGCTCTGCTGGCGAGGCCGGGCACACGATTATTTCAGGCAGAAGCGGCGCTCTTGGCTTCCGGAACGCAGGCGAGCTTGAAAGTTACGCGTCCGGAAAGGCAGTTGCGGTGATGGCAGGAGGAAAAGATGCAAGGATTGTTTTTGAGGCTGCAGCAAAAGGCGACAAGAAGGCCAAAGACATTGTCAAAAAGGCCGCGCACTACTTCGGAGTGGGCCTTGCGAACATCATCAACATCCTCGACCCGGAAATGATTGTCGTGGGCGGCTCGCTCTCGAACGCGCTGCCGCAGATGCTTCCGGCAATGCGCAAGGTCATTTCGCGCGACTGCTTTGGGCCTGCAAGGAAAATCCCGATAGTGCGGCACAAGCTGGAGTTTCCGGGGACTGTTGGCGCTGCTGTTGCCGCAAAAAATGCCTTTGAAAAATAGTTCCGGTTGCTTTTTGCCGGCTACTGCTTCTTTTCCTGCGCCGCAAGCTGCTCGTCAGTCGGCTGGTTGCACAGCTTCATCAGGTGGTTCCAGTACTTGTCTGCCTTCATCTGGACCTTTGCAACGTCGTCCGGAGTGAAGTGCTTGAAGCGCGCCTGGAGCGAGAGGTATTCAAGAACCGGCTTTTTCTGCGCCGGTGCGACGTTGACCGAGAGCTTGTACTCGCCGTTTTCCACCTCGAACATCGGGCACATCCGAGTCTGGGCCGCAAGCCTTGCGACTTTGATGCTTTGCGAGCCGTCAAACCCGGCTCCGAGGGCGCAGGGCGCGAAGATGTTCACAACTCGCGCGCCGCGGATGCCTTGCGCCTTCTTTACTTTTGCCCTGACGTCGTGGATGAATGCTATGTTTGATTGCGCCGCATAGGGGATTCCGTGCGCTGCTGCAATCTCGATGAGCGCCTTGCGGTCGCCTTCCTTTCCGCGGTGAGCGGAGCCCACCTGGGTGGTGTTGGTGTTCGCGCCGAAAGGCGTTGCCCCGCTTTTTTGCACGCCGGTGTTTGCGTAAAGCTCGTTGTCGTAGCAGATGTGGAGCACGTCGTCGTTTCGCTCCATCATACCTGAAAGCGCGCCAAAACCGATGTCGTAAGTCGCGCCGTCGCCTGCAATCACGACAACTGTGGTGTGGTCGTTTCCCTTTGCGCGTAGTGCAGCTGAGATTCCGCTTGCAACTGCTGGCGCGTTCTCAAAAAGCGAGTGGATGTAGGGGACCCTCCAGGCGCTGTTGGGGTACTGGCTTGAGTTGATTTCCATGCAGCCAGTTGAGTTGACCACTATGATGTCCTTTCCAAGCGCGTCCAATACTGTAAGGAGCGTAAGGCTTGGTGCGCATCCGGGGCAGCCGGAATGGCCGGGCGCAAACAAGTGCATCTCCGATTGCGTGCTCATAGCAAAATCACAACTTCCTTTCCTTGGAGCAGAGCCACCCTTTGACCTTGCCCTGCTTCATCCGCTCAAACAGCGCCTCGAAAGCCTGGCGCTTGGCCTCGCGTCCGCCAAGAAGGCCCGCAGCGACGGATACTGTTGCGCCAGTTCCTGCAAGCGCTTCGGACACTTCGGCATAAACCGGGGGAACTGCGCCTGGCGAGATGTCGCGCTCCACTACGAGCACGTGCTTTCCTGAAAGGTTTGCCCGAAGGTTCTCTGCAGGGAAGGGCCGGAACGCGCGCAGGTGCGCAACCCCGACTTTCTCGCCCTTTGCGCGCAGGTTGTCGGCAACCTGTTCGATCGTGTTGTAAACGGAACCGAGGGTGATGATTATGCGGTCCGCGTCCTTGCAATTATGGTATTCCACCAGGCCGTACTCGCGGCCGAACGCCTTGCCGAACTCCCTGCCCACTTCCTCGATGGTCCTTGCCGCGGCTTCCAAGTCTGCGCTCAAGTCCTCGCGGAAATCCTGGTAGTCTGCTGGCATCGCATAAGCGCCTACTGAGAGCGGGTTTTGCGGGTCAAGCACGCAGGGGTTCCTGTATGGGGGAAGGAACGCCGCGACCTTGTCCTTGTCAGGGATGTCGACCTGGCCAACGGAGTGCGTAAGGTAGAACCCGTCAAGGCACACCATCGCAGGAATCATCGTTTTTTCAGCTATCTTGAATGCCTGTATTACCGTGTCAACTGCTTCCTGGCCGTTCTTGCAGTACAATTGTATCCAGCCGGAGTCGCGCTGGCACATCGAATCCTGCTCGTCGGCCCAGATGTTGAGCGGCGAGCTGATTGCGCGATTTGCAACTGCCATCACAACAGGAAGGCGCAGTCCTGAAGTGGAGAATAGCGCTTCGTGCATCAGCATAAGGCCCTGGCTTGAGGTTGCCGAGAAGGTGCGTGCACCTGCTGCGCTTGCGCCAAGCAATGAAGAGATTGCGGAGAACTCCGCCTCGACAGTGATGAACTTGGGGAACCCGCCGTTTACGTAGAGCTTGTTCAGCTCGTGCGTGATCGGCGTGCTGGGGGTGATTGGGTAGGATGCGACCACGTCGACTTTGCAGTAGGATGCAGCTAGCGCGATTGCGGCGGAGTTGTTGATTGTGGTTAGGGCCATTTTTTCGTTCCTTTCCATTGCAAATAACATGCTAACTTCTTTTGCTCAAACCCTATACTTTCGGTTTTCCAACTGTCTTGATTTCCTGCTCCATCCTGATGCACTTGACCGGGCACTCCTGCGCGCACAGGCCGCACCCCTTGCAGTAATCATAATCTATGTCAGGCGCCTGGCTTGGGGTTCCCATGCAGCCTTCGGGGCAGTAGTTCTGGCAAGTGGCGCACTTGATGCACTTTGCCAAGTCGACGACGGGCTTTTGGGAGCGCCACTCGCCGGTCTTGATTGCGACCGTTGTCCCGGGCTTGGATACTGCAAACTTCATTTCCAATCAACGCTTGTCCTTTTCACAT
>Ga0315277_10006963_pt1 | contig 14688 bp, 15 predicted proteins | sample YL17G05_15_MG_FD_203695 | JGI IMG/M metagenome (GOLD analysis project Ga0315277, IMG submission 203695) | Sediment microbial communities from Yellowstone Lake, YNP, Wyoming, USA - YL17G05_15 | ecosystem: Environmental > Aquatic > Freshwater > Lake > Sediment | place: USA: Wyoming | collected... | reverse complement strand
CGTACTGGGTGCATTCCGACCAGGCCGGCCAGGAGCTTTCTTCTGGGGGAGGGTCATGAGAAACCTCGATCTCGCAAGGGACTACCTGCTCAGGGCCAACGGCAGGCTCAAGGCGGTTGACACACTGATCGAGGAACGCATGTGGGCCGACGTCGTGCGCGAGTGCCAGGAGATCGTCGAACTGGCGCTCAAAGGGCTACTGCGCCACCACGATATCGAAGTGCCCCACGTGCATGACGTGAGCGAAGTACTCGAGGAAAACAGCGCCCGCTTTCCTCGGGTTGTGCGGGAGTCGCTTGAGGAACTGATGGAGATCTCCCAGGAGCTGCGCCGCGACCGGGAGCTCGCTTTCTACGGCAGCGAGGACATCACTCCCCACTCTTTCTACAAAGAGAAACACGCAAGAGTCGCCCGTCAGCGCGCCGGCCGCGTGGTGAGCATCTGCCGGGAAGCCTGTTCTCCTCCTGAAAAGCGCAGAAGAAAGTAGTTACGCCGGACGGGTGTGGACGCGCCTCCCCGAATGAACAGGGCGTTAATGATAGGCAATTGCTTTTGAGTGAAAACTGGGAAAACTGGGGACTGCCCGGTTTTGCAGGCAACCGTTCGGGATTGTTCCCTCCGCTAAACGCAAAACCGGGCAGCGTCCCTGGTTTTATTTACCGGAGCGTGGTTTCCCAATTCATGATGCCCCTTTATTTCGGCGAGGTGCCGATCATCTTCTGGCTTCTCATCATAGGTGCCAAGGTGAAACCACTGCCTGCCACCGCCTCTTGATCAACCAGTTGGGATAAGCCATCAAGCCAGCAGGGAAGCCGGAGGATCATCCGTAACGCTCGACATCATGTGGCGCGCCACGGGCGCCAAGAAAAGACACCTTGAGCGTCCTCCGGCCGAATTTGCCCCTTAACGGCTACTGATGAATGCGATCCAGTTCTTTTCCAAGTCTGGGAGTGCAACACCGAAAACGTCGGTCCAGATATCGGGTTTGTTGGCGCCCTGGTACAGCGCCTTGACCTTTGTGAGTGAATATTGGCGGATTAGAAAACCGACAAACGATCCTGCCGCGGGATAAGCCACCTCGGTTGCTGGATCCGAGCCGATGTTCATCGTAAGCATTTTCTGGAGCGGAACCAGCTTCGATTGCTTCAAAAACGTGGCGGTTTGGCGATCGTTGACCACAGGGTCCGTCGCCATGGCTTCCGCGTACTTGCCCAGGCCTTCGTTCAGGAAGGAGCTCGATCCGCCCCAGTTGGAGTTGATGAGGTTGTGAGCGTTTTCATGAGCAGCGAGGCCGAAATTGGGAGTCGTGCCGTCGAACACCATGAAAACGCCGGCACTGGACGAGGCTCCTTTGCCCCAATGATGGGTATAAAAGAGCTTCGAATCATAATCACGGAAGTAGACAGTCAGCGGCTTGTGCCATTGCAGCTTCTCCGCCTTAAAAAGGTCGAGCAGGAAGTTGACCGATTTCTCGTTTACCGCTGCCAGCGCCGAAACTGTCTCAGCGCCGATTTTTCCTCTTTCGAAGAAAAAATCGAAATTGTTTGTGGAAACCCGTTCAAAATTGCCGTCAATTCTCAGCGCCAGCCGTGAAATGAGAACTTGGGATTTAAAGCTTCCTTGCGTCCTCCATTTCTCGAATATGTCCCCGGCATTGAGTCCTCCACTGGCAAGGATCACTTCGGCCGAACGCCGATTAATGGCGATCACCGGGATCTCAGGAATGTTTTCCGGATTCGGGTCCCTGAAGCGCGGAAACGGAAACTCCTCAATCCAGGAGAAAGCGACGACGGCCTGTGCCTGGTGCGCGGCGGCCGCACGTATGCGGGCATCCAGAGTGACCTCCTTTTCAAGGCTCGGGCGCGTGCTGTCTGGAAAGTCGTACGAGAACATTACGGCCTTTCCGGCGACAGCCAGCCCCGAGTATGGATCGGAGTCAGCGCGCACGACCCCGTCGCCGAGAAATGCAATCGGCGCATCCACGCGGATGTCGCGGCTGTATCTTTCGGTGCCGCACGGAGCCCATTTTGCGTTTACGACCGGGAGGAACGGAATTTTGTGCTGTGACCCTCCCGCGAGATAAACCCGGCAATCGGCCCAGGCAAGTTCTGTCGAGGGATCGGCCAGGTAAGAAAGCGTCGGCCCTTGGGAAAAGGCGGCGACCGGGAACAGCAAAAGAAGAATCAACCGTTTCATGTCTTCACTCCAAATGGGAAACACGATTGGATAGAATTTTATTCCGAACGATGAATTTGTCTATCGCTTTCCCACAACTTGTCCAGGTCCGGCACCAAACTACCAACGAAAATCACCGCACCTTTGTGGACAGCAAGCGAGAAATCCAGTCATTCCTAGCGGTTTGGCAGGTCGGAAAACAGATCGACGTAGGCTTGTTCAGCGGAGGCGACCTCTCCATCGGACATGGCTGCCAGTTCGCCCTCGCGCGCTCGCTTGGAAAGGCGGCCGCCATTCTGCCGGAGAAAACGAAACAAGAGCTCCAAAGTGCGATCCGGCATATCGACCATGGCTTCGATGCGCGCGCGAAACTGGTCATAGCGCGCCAGGAAATTGGTTTCGCGTGGCAGATCTTCCTCAATAGTCTTCCTGACGCACGAGTAGAGAAACTCGGCGTGTGGCGTGGCGTCGAAGAAGCGGTAGAAGTCGGCCGTATCGTTAAGCGTGCGCACGTTCCCCTCTGCCGTGGGCTCCCATTCGACCAGCGGCAGCATTCGCCGTGAGTAGTCCTCAAGAACCGCGCGATATTCCTCGATTCGGTCCAGGATCGACGCCGAGATCGGAAAGACGACGCCGGCCGGGTTGAAGCCGCGCCGGGCCAGGACGTGATGGATCAGGTAGCGGTGAATTCTTCCGTTTCCGTCCTGGAACGGGTGAATGTAGACGAATCCAAAGGCCAGCGCCGCCGCCGCGATCACGGCATCGAGTCCGCTGACTGCGTCGGAGTCGAAAGCGCCCAGGCTCTCGATCAATGAAACCAGATCTTCCGGGCGGGCGCTGATATGGTCCGGTATCGGCATGCCGGTTTCGCGATCGTGTTGGCCGACAAACCCCCCTTCCTGGCGGAGTCCGAGCCGCACAAAGCGCGCGTCGCCAATGACAATTTGCTGCAGGCGCAATAGTTCCTTGCGATCGATCCGATGCCGGCCCGCCTCCCCGATGGCACGCCCCCAGCGTTGGATCCGGCTTTGCGGAGCGTGCTCTCCCTCGATGGCGTAACTCGACTTCGAATCCTTCAACAGCAGGAAGGCCGCCGCGCGTGCCAGCAGATCCCGCGGGACATCGGCAACCACGGCCCGGGCGCGATTTGAAAGCTCCATCGCCGCGAAATCCTCCAGCGTCTTCGTGCGGAAGACCAGGGGGCAGAAAGCGGGCGTTCCCGGCAAGTTGTTCACAACACGATGCCGGGGCGAATTTTCCCCTTGAACCGTCCATTGCTGCTCCGGATCAATCGCCGGAACATAACCGCCCATGCCGGCATCAGGAAGATCGAGCGGCGTGCCGGTCAGCCACTCATACAGGAACCAGATCCGGCGCGCATATCTTCCCGTCGGTTTTGAGCGGACCAGATCTTCAACCTCGCTAGGCCCCGCGGCTTTGAAAAGCCGCTTCAGTACAACAAGGTCTACCCCTTCATACTTGAGGGCAAAAGTCAGGTGCCCGCCAAGATCGGGTGATGGTGCATGCCTCGGACTTAAAATTCGCCAGCCGCCTTCGATACGGATGCGATGGTGCTCACCGGTTGCTGATAGAGTCCTTGGCAATGGGACCTTCAACCCATACACCTCGATCAGGGCGGCATACCCTGCAAGCGTTGCCCTCTCGGGCAGGCTCTGTCCATGAAAAATCGTTACCGGCCCTGAAAAACGCTTATTTCTTTTCATAATATCCGAAAAATGGATAGAACTCGTGAAATTTTACTAAGACACTAAATGTTTCATGAATAATGATAATACTCCATGAAAAAGAGTTTTTCCAACAACAAATTACGAAAAATAGCTCATGCGGCAAGTTTGACTCTGCTGTTAAAGGCATCTATGGCGGGATTCTCTGGCGGGCCGTGCCCCCGAGGCACAGGTCCCCGGATATATCAGGGCTCCCATTGCAGACAGTCTTGTTGGAGGGCTGCAGCTTCAATCGACTCAGGGACGACGTTGAAGCTTTTGGAACGCTCCCATTCTGTGTCCGCCAGGTCCCCGGGCTTGGTACAGGCTCTATGTGCGTTCGCGGTGGGTCAGAACCAGGTGCGCCGCGAACAGATCTTCGACCGCGAGGCCCAACGATTTGAATACTATGATTTCCCTGTCGTTGTTTCTGATGGGCAACTCCCCGAGTTCGGCGGCAATGTGATCCGCCGTCCAACGCCCTTCGGCGATTCCCATTACCACATCCCCCGATTCCTGAAGCGCCGCTGCTCGAGAGTCGACGACCAACCGGGCGCGCGCAACCAGGGCCGGATCGAGTTCCCGGTGCGATGGCAGGCATGACCCGACCGCGATGACGTGCGCGCCCTCGCTTACCCATTCGTTTTGGATTACCGGCGCCGGCGATGTCGTTGCTGCCACCACTACGTCAGCGCCGCGCACCACCCCTTCGAAAACAAGGGCTGCCCGGTTTTGCAGGCAACCGTTCGGGATTGTTCCCTCCGCTAAATGCAAAACCGGGCAGCGTCCCTGGTTTTTGATGTTGATTCCCAAGGAACCGTTGCAGAACCGTCGTCAAAAAACTCTTCTTCTTATGCCGAACGTCTGCGGCTCACCCGCGGCGGCCGCCTACGATCGATCGAACCACCTCAATCTTGTCGCGGCCGCAGTCGGGTGCAGCCGCTTGTTATGCCGCCGTTCGCTCATGGCAACTACAATTCAAATCCGAGTGATGGTTTCAGGGGATTCACCAAGATGATCTTGCTCCACGGGCCGTCACACCGGATCATTTGCCTCAATTGGTCCCGATCCCCCTCCTCCAGATCTCCATATCCGATGCGATCTTCCAAAGCAAGCCACCACTCCGAGTACCGGCTCCTCACTTTGGAAACTTTCAGATTCTTCTCGGCGATGCAGAGCTGAAGGTTTCTCGCCATCTCCGCTATAACGAAGCCGCCAGAATCATGGTCGGACGAGCCGCCAAGCACAAAGAGGCTAGAGTGCACCCTACTTGCACGTGTGAAGTCAAGGCGAAACCGGCTCGTGACGTAAAGTTTAACCTCCTCCAAATTCGTCACCTGCCGGATCTCTTCCAGAGCGCGACGTATCGTTCCTTCGAGCTTTGTCCAGGGAGGCAACGGACGTCGATAGGTGTAGAAGACAAACCAACTTGCTCCGCTAATCGGAGATCCCATTGACGCAAGGGCCTTCTGCATCAAGCTATTCAGCGGCTTCGAAGTCTCCTCGAGGCCACGATGCCCCCGAGCGCTTTCTTCGTTCTGATTCAACCGACGGACCTCGACTGCAATTCGGTCGTCCACCAAGAAGTCGGGAGGGACCTTGCCGTCGGGCTCGTACACCACGGGACCCAGGCCTAGACTCACAAGGTACTCATGAACTACCTTTTCTGAATCGTTCATTCGATTTCCAGGATCAGCGGCATAACGCCGCGCATAACCGGCTGGCAATGGAGCGCAGCGGAATTGCCAGTCCGGGTTGATGCGCTTGTTAGGCGATATTCTTACCAGAACTTCCACCATGGCCTCTTTTTCACAGGAAGATTCGAGGTCAGTGTCGGTTCATTCGGTGAACTGGTTTGGGACGAACGGAAGATTGAGACAATGGAATTGTGATGGAAACGCATCGCAAGGTCCAGCGGCGTCGCTCCCTCATCATTCCTTGCATTCGCATCGGCACCCCTAGACAAAAGCAATCTGATGACGTCATCTTGAAGGCCGATAACAGCCATGTGAAGCGGCGTCCATCCATCAACCTTCCTGACGTTTATGTCTCCTCCCTTGTTGAGAAGAAATTCGATAATCTCCATGCGACCGTTTCTTGCTGCGACGTGCATCGACGTGAAGCCGTCATCTCTCCCTTTGGCGTTAACGTCAGCGCCTCTGGAAACCAGAAGATTCGCAATCTCCAATCTGCCATTACCCGATGCAAATATTAACGGAGTGTAGCCATGCTTGTTCCTCACATCAACCTGGGCTCCTTTGGAAAGCAGGAAGTCCGCGAGTTCCCAGTCTCCGGACATCGCAGCAAAGTGTAATAGCGTATCGCCATCACGTGTATCAGCATCTATTCTGGCTAGACGAAGCAACTCGTACCAGCTGGCATCGGAATCTCGAGCATGAACAAGCGCTGGATTCTGGTTGATCAAGGATTTGAGTTGGCTAAGGTCCTCACCTGGTTGGCGAAATTTGTGTATCATAATTGCTCTCCTTGTTTAGCCTTCCAGTGAGCGAAGGATGATTTCCAGACTTTTCTGTGCATCCTTATGGCCTTGCTCAGCGGCCTTGCGGTACCATTTTGCAGCTTCATTTTGGTTTCGTTGGGCCCCCATACCTGTACGATACGCCACACCAAGACTATACTGGGACTCGGCGTGTCCCTGCTGTGCTGACTTCAGCCACCATTTCACAGCCTGGGTATAATCCTGCGAGACGCCATAACCGTAATAGTATGCCACCGCAAGGTTGTATTGAGCCAAGGCCGACCCCTGCTCCGCACCTTTGGTGAACCACTTCACTGCCTCGGAGAGATGCCGTGGAACCCCTCGACCTGTTTGATACATCAGCCCAAGGTTGCTTTGAGCGTGTGGATTGCCCTGCTCAGCCGCCTTGCGGTACCACTTGGTAGCTTCAGTGTCGTTTTGTTGGACACCCTGGCCCCTTGCATATGACACTCCCAAGTTGTACTGCGATTCGGCGTCTCCCTGCTCAGCATCCATCCGCCAAGACTTCACGGCCTTTGGAAAGTCTTCGATCGTCGTCTGCGGCAGTTCTCCGAGTTGAGTTCTGGAAGTCTCCCTACCTCTAAATATCTTCTTCCAAAAGGTCATCTTTCTTTCCCTCCTTCTCACCGCCTAACGGTGGCGATCACCGGCCGGCAGCAGGCGGCGCAGCAGGCGGCGCAGCCGGCGGCTGGCCGGTCCGGTGCATCGCTGAGTTAGCCTTCCGCGTGCTTAGGCTCTGCGCAAACCGAACTCCCCTGAGACGCAATTTGGATCCGGCACGTCGATCCAGAACCCGCACAACAGTCGCAAGCAGCGGAACTAGTGAGTCCAGGTGAGTGATGTACAAGTCTCGTCTCTTCCCCACCGCGCTTTCCTCAAGGCCCAGCCGAGTCACGAACCGCCGATTCATAACACAGCGATTGTGAACGGAGATGTTTCTGGTCTCGATTGCTTCCTCTAGTGCCGCAAAGGGTATCTGATCCGCGATGGAGATCTTGAACCGATCCTGGAAGAAGTCGGCGAGGTCCTGAAACGACGAGTACGATAGCGACTCAACCTTGCGCTCGGCAATCTCCCGTACCAGGGATTCGATAGAGTCATGTCTGAGGACGCTCGCGACTTCGATGCGGTCGCTTGACCGCAAGGTTTCCGGTCGTTGTGTAAAGATCTCGTAGAGAAGGGCGCCCAAGTAATTCAGAAAGTTCTCCACGTGTCGGACCAGAACGATCTCTAAGAACAGTTGCCTATTCTGGCGGAGAGCGTCCGTTGCAGACTGGCGACGAGCCCAGGCTGCAATCATCTCTTGGCGCTTGGCTTCGTCTGGCTCCGTCTCCACCAAGGCCTGATGTGCTGTCTCTGCAGCCTGGTCCGTGTGGCCTACGAGATGGAGCACGAAATGAAAGAAGCGGTTTATCGCGGAGTAAGAAGCGAAGAAGCTCTCTGCCGCCCGCGTACCACGCCTCGGCAGTGCCGTGACTTTGATGCGGCGGGCCTTCGTGGAGGTCGGGGTGTCAGACATAACCTTGTAAGGCTAACTTAAAGCTTCAGCCGCGAAGGCGCAAAAATGCTTTCATCGCTCAAACAGTCGATCGCGCGCCTTCGTCGGCTGCAAGCGCTTGTTGGGCAGCTATGCACCCGCGAGGCGCCTATGTTCCTCAGGCGTCGAGCGGGCGAGCCCGAACTGCTTCAAACGCCTTCGCACACACTTTCGACTGCACCTTGGCGAGCGATGAGATCACTGCTGCCGGAACTTGTTTGGCCATCCCCCAGAAATGATCCGCGATGTCGTTAGTCAAGAACACATATTCAGAAGCCCCATCGGGAAAATGGCCTTTGAGCAGACCGACTTTGCGCAGGTAGTCCTCCACACGACGATAGCTGCCCGAAAACTCCTCCCTAAAACCGCCTGGCACTGCCCCACCACTAAACTGTCGTGCGCGTACCTGCCTGCCGTGACCTAGAACATTTCGGAAGTTGAATAAAACCGTCATGGGTTCCCATAGCGGCTTCACGTCGTGGAGCGCGTGTAGCGGGGTTCCGATCAGAAGCTCGAACATGTCATCGTAACCTTCGGCACCGAGACTCCTGGCAATCCGCGCTGACAAATCGTCTTCGAGTCTGGAGTAGAAGATGTTCATGGATCTACGAGTTTCGAAATCGGGAATGTCGACCTTGCCGTACACACTGCCGCGATACTCCAACAGCGCGTGAAGCAGGGTTTCGAGCGTTCCTTCGAGGTAACAGGCGGAGCCTAAGATGATGGAGAAATTAGTTCCAGCTCTGACGGTGTGCGCCATCGCATCGGTGCGAGACGCCACAAAATAGTTAACCGACGCCTCAATGCACGGCCAAATCGCCTCGGTAATAATTCTGATCAGCATCGTCAAACCTCAATTGCCTGCCCAACGGTGCGGCTCAGAGGCGCGCAGCTTTATGCGCGTCCTCTGGAGCCGCTGGTTCGGTGATTATTTCTGGTCAGTCCAACTCTTTGCGCGAATCACTCGCTTGAATGTGCTAACCTTGAGCTTTGTCTGAACCCCCCTTGACGAGTTTGGAAAAGAACCCAGCATTATGATCTCCGCTGATTCAACACACGCCGAGGGAATAATAATAGCAAAAAACCGGGGACGCTGACCGGTTTTTGACGTCCGGTCCGAGAATCCGAACCAAGCCGCAAGCTACTTGTGCTTGTGCAAACCGGGCAGCGTCCCTGGTTTTTAGATGTTGCGTGCGTACTGGCGGACCCATCGATCGCGGCCGTGGTTGTTTCCGGCGCCGGCTCGTCCCGGGCGGGACCATGGTTTGACAAGCGGCGATGGTCCGGTCGATCGCGGATGCCTGCATGCGGCGTTCAAAAGAGCTCTCCGACACAGCACGCGAAAACCAGGGACGCTGCCCGGTTTTGCAGGCAGCCGTTCGGGATTGTTCCCTCCGCTAAGCGCAAAACCGGGCAGCGTCCCTGGTTTTCCCTTATGGATCCCCCACATTGAACGTTCTCAGATACCGCCGTTTCAGATTGAAATTAACAACGGGCCCCATATTTTTGGAACTTAGAGATACCAAGAAATTCAATCTTCAGCAGAACATATGACTTTAAGCCCGCATCATACCTTCATGTCGTCAAGAAATTCAGAAGCCGGCTGGACACTGGTTACCAGGAGATGGTCTCTCGCTCGGGTGCAGGCGACGTAGAGCAGGTGGCGTTCGGTGTCGTATACCTCTTTCAGATCTGCGTCATCGCCGACTGTTTCGATGCGTTCCTGCAGGGGAATGATCTCGTCATCGCAGGCCATTACGACCACGGCTCGGAATTCCAGGCCTTTGGCCAGGTGCATTGTGCTGATTGAGACGTAGCCGCTGGTGGTTTCGACGCGTCCATCGAGAATTTTGAATCGCAAATCGGCTGCCTTGACGGCAGTTCGCGCGCGGTCCAACTGGACATCGGACCGGACAAATACCCCAAACTCATGGGGTAGCAGCCCATCTTTGATCCGTTCTTTCATCCATGTGGCGACTGTCCTGGCCTCCTCGCTTTCGCTCTTGAGCGAGTGGATTGTCGGCGGCGGACCGTTGAAGACGGAAACTGTGTCGCTCCGGTCCTCGCTGTTACCATCCACGTCGGTCATGACAGGACCGAGCAGGCGGTCCGCTTGCGTGCGGATCTGGTGCGAGGTGCGATAATTGACACGCAAGGTGCGGGAACGGCCCCGGATGTCAACGCCGAGGGCTTTCCATGAGAAGGGCTGCTGAAAAATGCGCTGGCCCAGATCGCCGGCGAAAAAGAGGGCGTTGGGACGACCACCGCCGAGGGCAGCGAAGAATTTGATATGGGCGACGCTGATATCCTGCGCTTCGTCCACGACAGCGAAGTCGAAAATCACCTTTTTGCTCTTGGAGATAACGGCTGCCAGGGAACTGAACAGCTGTGCCTGCGTGATCAGATTGCGCGCCTTCAGCCCGGCACGGACCTGCTCAAATATCGACCACAAAACGGCTCGCTGCGCTTCCGGGAGCCGGGTCTTTCTGCCAAGGCGAACCACATCGCGATAAGCCTCCCAGCTCTCCAATTGCCATGCGTCTACCACATGCTCCCATTCAGTGAGCAGAAAATGCAGGCCGAATTTGTGCCCGCCCACGGTACTTGCTGACGCATTCAACAATTCGCGCAGCACCTCGCGGCCTGCAATCGTCGCCTGTCCGACGAGCGCTTTGTAAAGGCGAAGGCCGACGGAATCGAGCGAGTGAACATCAATGCGTTCGGCAAGACGGGGTTCATTCCCCAGCAGCCGCCTGAGCTTGGTTTGCAGCGCGTTCGCCAATGTATCGGAAAAGGTCGTCAAGAGGATGCGGGCATCAGGGTGCGTGCGTGCAAGATGTGCGGCTCTGTGCAACGCTACGATGGTCTTGCCTGTCCCGGCCGAACCGGATACGCGCGCCGGCCCGGTATAATCATGCTCGACCCATTGCCGCTGCTCGGGGTGCAAAAAGACCGTCCACTTCTCCCAGGGGAAATCGAGGGCGCGCTGCAGCTCTTCCACGTTTGTCATTACGCGGAAGCGGCGCTGGGCGTCGGGATGGTCGAAGGGATTTGCCTCCGTCGCAGCGAGCTGGGCTATCCGGGGCTTGCCGCCGGTTGCCAGTTCCAGCAAGGCCTCGGCAGCCTCTGCCGGCAGGTGGTCAGTTAATGCCAGAATTGTATCTTCGGTCGCGTCCTTGACGTCCTTGAGCCACTCTGGGGGAATCCCATACCCGAGGATTTCGTCATCCGACAATCCGGCAAAAATCGATTTCCTCTCAGCGGCCGGTTTCATCGGCGCCGCAGGCTTTTTTTGCACGTAAACCGGGATAACGACTTCCTTCACCGTCTCCCGAACCTCCACCAATTGCGCGGCGCCCGTTTTGGGATGCGTCTCCAGCCTGCGCCGTTCCGCCCAGTCGTAAGCCTTGTCATGGTGGGCGACATAGCAGAGAAGGAGACTCTCATCGGTGCGGTGAACGATGAGCCGGATGTCGCTGCTCACCCGCACCGACCAGAAGTTTCTGTCCTTCGCCTTGTCAAGCCTATGGAATTTCACCCCGGGATTGGCCGGATTGAGCTGCAAGTCGAACGCGGTGGTTTTGGCAGCTTTCTGCTCTTCGCCAGTAAGGCGGGCGAGGCTGTCCGTGAAAGTGTCACGATGCGGAAGTCCATGTTATCTCCGCGTGCTCAGCGAAGCAGCAAGACAGCCTGACTCGCAATCATGGTCGCAATTTCTTTCTGTTGAGCCTTTTGCAATTCCGGATCAGTCTCATTCCAGGGCCAGCCCCTGATAACGGCATGACGTGGAGGTGGTTCGTCGGCCAGCACATCCAGTTGGGTTGCCCTGACTGCTCCGGCCTTGAAAAGGGCGGCGCCGTAAAGTTTGCGTTTCCCGGCTGCGGCAAGGCCAATCTCCCACAATATATCCCGCGGCTTGCTGCTGTGTCGTGATACGGAGGTTTCACGATCTTTCGGGCTTGGTAGAAATGCCGCGGGCTTTGGCATCGTGGCGATGAATTGGTTTCCCTGTGTCAGAAATCGCGCAAGATCCTCATCGTCGGAGACGGTTTCAGAAAGGCCGGAGGGCAGCATGGTCACGCCTCATGATCCCAAGAATGCCTTCAAGGACTCGCGCCGGGATTCTTTCCCCATCAAATTGGGCCACACCATGGCCCCTGTCGCTTCCGTCCAGCCAGGCGTAGGCCAACCGTGATCCGGCGCCGACGCTGACGGAAAAAATACGGTTTCGTGACTCGATCCAATCAAGCGAGACGGCGCCATCAGGCTCCGGCGAAAACTCGGGGATTGGGATGCCAGCCGGAAGCGCGCGTATAACGTATCCTGCGTTTACCACGGCTCCCACATCGACTGGGATGGCTCCTGCTCCATCCCAGTTCGGTTCATTGCACTCAGCAGCAATCACCCAGAGCTGCGATAGCGCGGCGGCCTTCTCCCCAAAAAGGGCCTGCGATTGCTCGGCGGATTCCACGACGGCAGCGGCTGCTTCCTGGGTAGCCCGTGCTTCAGAGGACACGGCACTGCCGCCGCGCACATAAGCTTGCAGGGCTGCATATCCCGCTAAGCAGAAAAGTCCTATCGCTGAAACAGGTTCAGGCATTTTTCGCTCAATGTGTGTCTGAAGATTCGATTCTTTAGGCCCCTTAATGATTGGACCTGAGTTGGGATCCAAATCCAATCCTTCGGTTCAACCGCGCCTGCGCTCGCAACGCAAATGTCAAAGATGATTGGAAGCTTCTCGTTTTCCGGCGGCTGAGATGCCAAGACAATATTCACCTGATGCCCGGTATCCATTTCCACGGCGCTATGCTGATCCAGGAAGCCGGCGAATTGCAGTCTCTCTTCGTCAGGTAGCCTCGGACCCAAATTTAAATATTCGAGTAAACGCACCCGCATACCAATGAATGGCAGCAGGATGCGGTTGATGTAGCGGAGGCGGACGACTCGAACTTGAAGGGGCGAGGTAAGCTCGATAAAGAGCTCCCAGGTCCGACGGATTTCCGGCAAATAATCATCGAGGCTTGTGTAGGGCGCCAAACGGTTGAATGAGAATCCCTGCGCCCTCAGCTGCACGAGCTGCTTTTCATCATCATGAAGAAACTGCAGCGCTTGAATCGCACGTCTCGCGGAATGTTTCGCTGGTTCGTCGATCCTCGATTCAATGCGGTGATGCTCCAGAAACTGATTTCGAAACTTCGGATATTGAGAACGGAAGGTCTGACGCGCTGGTCCTTCCAGCGCCGCCAAATCCAATCCTGGTGGCATGTCGCAGTCGATGTCGATCAGGGCTTCGACGATTGGGGCCTTCGCCAATTTCAATTCAGGTTCGCTCATGGTCTTCTTAAGGATACACAAAATCGTTAAATCTTGAAAACCTTCATGACCTCGTCGCCCAGGTGGTTGATGACCTTCACGGCGATGCGGCCGGATTTTGGCTTGTCGAACGGGCGGGAGGTGTCGCTGTTCAGGGTCGACCAGGCTTCGGCGTTGATTTCGGCTTTCAGGGTGGTTTTCAAGGCGCTGTAGGGGTCGTTGGCGCCGAGGAAATAGGCGTGGCGGACGAAGAAGCTCTCCTCGTTGTAGCCAGTGTCGACGAACCAGCAGGCGATGCCATCAGCATTGTCGCTGACGACCTCTCCGGTTTGCGGCTTGAAGACGTCCACTCCGTGGACAGTGACTTGTGATTTGTGGCTTGTGGTTAGTGAGAGGGGGAAATCCTCTGCGGTCAGCGTTTGGATTGCAGCGAGCGTTTGAGCCCTCCCAGCATTTTGCTGATTTCTGCCGCTTGATCGAGCAGACGATCCATCGTCGCGGAGTCCAGCATTTGCAGACGATTCGCCACCATCAACTGTGTTTCCGCTTCCGCCAGCGATCCGCTGGCCACGCTCAAGCTTTGTAGAAATTCCCCCGTTCCGCTTCTCGCCGCTCCCTCTGCGATATTCGACGGGACCGACACTGCGGCCCTCCGCAACTGACTGGTCAGACCGAACTTCTCTTCCGGTGGAAAGGCCTTTGAGGCGAGATAAATCTGTTCGACCCAGCCGATTGATTTCTTCCAGACTTCCAATTCCCGATAACTCTTTAACGCGCTCATAATTCGCCACCATCCTTCCATTCCTAGCCACTAGCCACTGGCCACTAGTCACTTCAATGTCCGGTTCGCCAAAGACGACGAAAAGGTTGCCTTTGCCGGTGTTCTTCAGGTCTTCGGCCATGTGCAGGTCGGCGTTCATGCGCGCCTTGAGCACCGGGATACGGCCCAGTTTGGTGAACTCGGTGGAATGCGCTTCGTAGTTAAACGCGCAGGCGATGAGTGCATCGAACGCCGCATCGCCCGCCTCGCGTGCGGCGGCGACGAGATCGGCGCGCTGGACCGTGCCGAATTCCGGGCCGATGAAGATAGCGGCGCGTTTCTCGGTGGTTCCTTCCAGATATTGGCCTTCAGCGCAGACCAGGTCGCCGGGCCAAGGGGTGAGCGCGGTGAAAGCGATTCTATCCTCCTTGTGCGCCTGCTGCACGCCGGCCGTTTTTAAGTTCTCCAGGATCATCTGCGGGAAGGACTGTTTGGCGCCGTAGCCTAGCCTGGAATCCGCAACGCTGTCGATCAATTCATCGTCCTCATCCACTCCTAGTATAGCGATTCCAAAATAACATATCAATAAATAACCTACACAACGGAAAGGCAATCGAGCTTATACTTCCAGCGAAACACTACCGGATCTTCATTGACTTCCCGCAGATACATCTCAATT
>Ga0315277_10006962_pt1 | contig 14692 bp, 12 predicted proteins | sample YL17G05_15_MG_FD_203695 | JGI IMG/M metagenome (GOLD analysis project Ga0315277, IMG submission 203695) | Sediment microbial communities from Yellowstone Lake, YNP, Wyoming, USA - YL17G05_15 | ecosystem: Environmental > Aquatic > Freshwater > Lake > Sediment | place: USA: Wyoming | collected... | reverse complement strand
CGTTTGGTGTGCTCCGAATGTGCGCGCTACCTCCAATCGATGGGCGCGCAGATCGGTGGCGATGATGTGGCTGGCACCGGAAAGCCTGGCCAACTGCATTATCAGCAGGCCGATCGGTCCGCACCCCAGCACAGCCACCATCATGCCAACCTGCAGGTGGGCTAGGTCCACCGCATGCAGCGCCACCCCCAGCGGTTCCAGCAGCGCGCCCTCCGCGTCGCTGATTGTTGCGGGCAGTGGATGCAGGCAGGCCTCGGGCCAAGCGATCCACTCGCGCAGGGTGCCATCCTGGGGGGCATGGCCTGCGAAGCGGACATCGGGGCAAAGGTTGGGGTGACCCTTCCTGCACCACTCGCAATGCCCGCACGGAATGGCGGGATCGACCACCACCCGCACGCCGCCCTCGGTGACGCCGGCGCACTCATGCCCAAGGACCAGCGGGCGCGTAAGTTGCGCGTCTCCGATGCCCCCTCCGCTGAACCAGTGCAGGTCCGATCCGCAGACGCCCACCGCGCGGACTCGCACCAGTACCTCGCCGGGCGCCGGGGTCGGCTTAGGCTCAACTTGCACCCGGAGCTGGCCAGGGCCGTAGAGCCGCGCGGCCTTCATCCAATGTCCTCCTCGCGATGCGGCCTGCCAGGCATGGACATCACGGACGGCTACTTGTCGGTGATATCAATGACGTAATTCGTGAAGAGTCTCGTGCCGGTCTCCACGCTCACCATGATGTAGAAGCCTTTCACATCTTGGGGGGCATTGACCATGGTCGTCCACTCCGTGGTCTTACCCGGGCTGGTCAGGGGAGCAGACACGCTGCCCGGGTCCGTATAGAGACCATACAAGATGCCATCCGCGCCGATCACAGGCGGGGGCCCAACATGCAGCGCAGATGGGTAGTCACTGGGATTGAAGGCCTGCCATTTGAATGCAAAACCCTGCTCGGTACGTTTCGCATCGGCGAGGGTGAGCGCGACATCGTTTAGGCCATTGATCTTGTCGCTATCCCTTTGGATCAGACCCTCCACAGGCGTTACGATTGGATATTTCAAGTCCTTGGCAACTTTTTCAAGGTTCACTTCCAACTTCGTGTCGGCTGTACCGGCAGTCTTGTCATAGTAGTTGTACTGACCGGCAACATAACTCACATCTACGGAAAGTTTGGATCCCGGGCCAGCTTCTCCGCCTTTACATTCCACATAGATAGGTTGCGTCTTCGGTTCAGCCTCGGTACCATCGGTGTAACCCCTCATCTGAAAGCCCGGAGCCAGGTAGTGGCCGCCCGTGCTCACAAAGACCGTATCGCAATTGGTGGTCTGGCCATTGCTGGCTTTGAGTACAGCGGGTTTGGCTGGGACAGCCTGCAAGGCGCTCCACTCGCCCGTCTCATTCAGAATGGTGAGGTCAATATGCAAGTCCCCCGCCTCCGATGTGCCGACATTCGTCGCCTGAGCGATCCAACCCTTTGCCGTCGTCGCTTCGCTTCCACATCCCCAGCCGTGATCATCCTCATCACAGGTAGGGACTACAACGTAACCGGTGGCAGCGAGTACAAGAACCAGGATCACCGCAACAAGGGGAATGAACAATGGCTTTAGAATACTCATTCCTGCTTCCTTCTCCCATATTCTCGTCTGCAGACGGCTTATGGAGCACCAAAATGCGGAATGATCTCATCAATCAATGCGATCACCTTCCAGTAGGCCGGAGGGGTGTCTGTTCCGCCGTTCACAGCTTTCACGGTCTTCACCTGGCCTTGATCAGAAACGGTCAGGAAGAAGGTAAAGCATTGCCCACACGGTTCATGCTCAGTGGAGTACAGCGTATCGGTAAACCATCCCAAGGCGTTGATGCCCGAAAGCAACTCTTCTATGTCATCGGAGGTCGCCTGCTTCTCAAGCCTATTCGCGCCCTCCTCGGCCGTGATCTTGCCTCCGGGATAGATCGCGTACAATTCGTCGACGCAATTTGACCCGCCATTGTGTTCGTATACAACAACCGCCCCACCCTCGACCAGTGCTGCAGCCTTTTCCTGCTGGAAGGGTTTTAGTGTGCACTTGGTGGGGATGTTCGGCATGAAAGCATTGACCCCTACTATGATCAGGAGAATCGCGACAATCACGCCGCCGCTATACAAGAGCATCTTGCGGCTGCGGCGTAGCATTTCGGCTAATCCTTCCTGCTTCCTCTCCCCGCCCACAGCTTGAACTTTCCGGGCCGCCAGGAAACTCTGCAGGCCGATGAAAATCAGAGTAAGCGCGCCTACAACGATATTGGTCCACCAGGAGCTTAGCATCCCGTTGAATTGGATCAGGGTTTGGGTGACACCCAGAACCAGCACGCCAAACAATGTGCCAAGGACGTAGCCTGAACCCCCGCTCAGCATCGTCCCGCCCATTACGACTGCGGCAATAACGGTCAACTCAAAGCCTGTTGCGTACAGGCCATGCCCGGAACCCACATAAATGTTCAGGGTGAGTCCTGCCAGGGCCGAGCAAAATCCAGCTAACGTATAGACAAGGACCTTGGTTGAGTTCACCGGCAGACCCATCAAACGCGCAGATTGCTCATTGCCGCCAATGGCGTAGATCGTGCGGCCGAAACGCGTATAGTGGGCAATGTAAACCGCCAGAGCCAACACCACCAGCGCAACAACAACGAGCAGGGAGATGTAAGCCCCTTCCTTCTTTGTAGGATCGCTTAATCCGGGAATCAATATTCTCGTCTGAGAAAGAATCTTGTAAACGCGGTTGTCAACCGCAATGGCGTCATCGCTGATAAAGAAACACATTCCACGGGCAAACCACAGCCCTGCCAGCGTGGCAATAAATGGTTGCACCTTCATATAGGTTATGAAGGCTCCGAGAATAGTGCCCATCGTCATGCCCATGACCAGCATGAGAAGAATTACAACCCATGGGTCCCAGCCCGCGCGAATCAATGCGGAGGCGGCTACCGTCGTCAGTGCGACCAGGCCGCTCACAGAAAGGTCAATGCCGCCAGTGAGGATAACGAACGTCCCGCCTATCGCGGCAATCAGCAGAAACGGAGAGGTCCGGAACAGATTAAGGAATACTTGCGGATCCCGCATACCCTGATAGAAGCCCGCTCCGATCGAATAGGCGATTATGAACAACACGGCCGTCGCCACAACCGGAATGAATCTCCGGTTATTGGCAATAGAGGCATTTATGTTCAGCTTCATCGTCAAGCCTCCTTCTGCTGCACGGCGATTCTTCGGAGCAAGTTTCTAGCCTGTTCCGAATACAGCAGGAGCACAAGGATGACAACAACACCTTTGACGGCCAAAACCGCATTCGCTGGAACGCCAATGGCATACATTGAAGTTGTAGTCGCCTGCATCACCAGGGCGCCGATGACGCTGGCCAGCAGCGAAAAACGGCCGCCACTCATCAACGTGCCGCCGATGACGACGGCCAGGATGGCGTCAAGTTCAAGGGCCCAACCAATGTTATTGGCGTCTGACGTTTTGATGTTTGCGCTCGCCAACACACCGGCCATTCCTGCAAAAAGGCCGCAGAGCGTATATGCCAGCAATTTGATTTTCTTTTCATCAATGCCGCTAAAGAAGCTGGAGCGGGCATTTACACCCACTGATTCAATGAACAATCCGATTGACGTTTTGCGGGTGAAAAGCCAAAGGAGGGTAAAGACCAGGATCACGATATACAAAGGAAAAGGCAGGATAACCCAGCCATTACCAATGAAAGCGTAGGGTTCATAGAAGATCTGGATTCGGATGCCATTCGTGATCAATTGGGCGATACCGCGGCCGGCAATCATCAAAATCAGTGTGCCCACCATCGGCTGAATCTTCCCGTAGGCAACCAGCAACCCATTCCACAAACCGCAGAAGGCCGAGACAATCAGGGTGACCATAAGCACTGCCCAGAGGGGCGCATACGTAAAATTCGGATCGCCGACTAGTTTCTGAAGGTTTTCCGGCAGTTCTTTCGCCATTACGTAGGGGTTCATCATCAGGGCCGCGATGGATGCCGCAATCGCCATCACAGCTCCCACCGAAAGGTCCACCCCGCCGGTGGCAATGACCAGAGTCATGCCAAGCGCTAGAAGAATCACGGTGGAGCCGCTTCGCAGGATGTCAATCACGTTCCCGTACAGATTGCCTTCTCTGGCTTCAATGGCAAAGAACCCGCGAACAAAGATCAGATCGAAGAGCAGAACAAGCGCCAGGGCAACAATTGGAAAAAAAAGCCTGCTCTCGGTAACTCTTCTCCAATCGAAAGCGGATTTGGGCTGCCTCATGGTTACTCGCTCCCTGCCATCAATTGCATGATCTTGCGTTCAGCTACTTCACCGCTGAATTCGGTGACCTTCTCCTTATTCCTTAGTACAACAATGCGGTGACTCGTCCGCAATACCTCCTCCAACTCGGATGAAATGAACATGCACGACTTGCCTTCCTCAGCCAGTGAAAGCACCAGTTTTTGGATTTCGGCTTTTGTCCCTACGTCAATACCTCGGGTAGGTTCGTCCATGATCAGAAGCCGAGGGTTCGTCGCCAACCAACGAGCGAGAATCACCTTTTGCTGGTTACCACCGCTGAGGTTTTTTACAAGTTGATTCGAGGAGGGAGTAACGATATTCAGGATCTTTATGTACTTGTCTGCGATTTCATTTTGTTCAGACGAGCTCAGATATTTGATCCAGCCGCGACTGGCTTGCAGGGCCAGGATGATGTTTTCCCTGACCGTCAGGTCTCCCAGGATTCCTGCGGCCTTGCGATCTTCGGGGCAAAGCGCCACACCCCGCTCGATCGATTCAAGTGGGGAGAAGCTTTCAACCGTTGCACCATCCATCGTAATTGAACCGCTATCCGGCTTTTCGACACCGAATAGGAGCTGCGCCATTTCAGTGCGTCCCGAACCAAGCAGACCAGCCAGACCGACCACTTCCCCAGCATGCAGTTCCAGATCAAATGGCTCAATCGAGCCTGTTTGGCCGAGGTCTTTCGCCTTAAGCAGCGCCTCACCCCTGATGAGCTTGCCGCTTTCAAGCTTGAGCTTTGACATGTCGTCAAGCTCGGTCAATGTTCGGCCGATCATTTTCGCGATCAATTCCAGGCGCGGCATGGACGCTGTATCATAGGTTCCGACCAATCTCCCGTTTCTGAGAACGGTAATCCTGTCGGCAATTTCATATACCTGGTCCAGAAAATGTGTGATGAAGATGATTGCCATTCCTTCGCTTCTCAGCTTGCGCATCACACTGAAGAGCTGTTCCGTTTCATGGGTCGTAAGGCTGGACGTGGGCTCATCCAGGATCAGGATCCTGGCAGATGAAATCTCGAGAGCCCGTGCAATAGCTGCCATCTGTTGGATGGCAACTGAATACGAGCCAAGCGTTTGAGTCACATCAATATGAACATCCAGCTCTTTGAGAAGGCGATTGGCCTGATCGTCCGTTGCAGCCCAATCAATGCTCCCCAATTTCATAGGAGCCCGACCGATCATGATATTCTCAGCTACTGTAAGATTAGGGCAAAGATTGACTTCCTGATAGACGGTGCTGATCCCCAGCGCCTGGGCGTGTTGAGGTGATTTGATGGAGATTTCTTTCCCATCAATCTCAATCGTCCCTTTGCTCTGATGCTCAACGCCGGTCAGAACCTTGATCAGGGTGGACTTGCCCGCACCGTTCTCCCCCAGCAGAGCATGAATCTCCCCTTTCTTGAGGGTGAAATCCACGTCTTCAAGAGCTTTGACACCTGGAAAGGATATATGGATCCCTTTCATTCTCACGATACCCTTCTCAGACGTTGCCATATGCTACCTCGGTCCTGGCTGGACAACCCTTCTATGCTTGGTGGGAGAGGGGGGAGAAGCGGCACAAATGCCGCTTCTCCCTTCAAAGCACTGATTCACTTGGTTACTTGTTGTCTCCCGGGATGGTAACCTATTGCATGTATATCTAGTACGTGCGGCTCGGGAAGATTGTGGCGGCATCTTTCATATAGAAGATGCCTTCCTGTGATGGGATCCACGCGGGCAGCTTTTCGCCATTGACGGCCTTCAGAGCGGCCTCGAAGGTCTGCGGAGCCAGAAGAGGATTGCACTCGAGAACGGTATTGACCTCACCGGCAATCATGGCTTTGAAGGCACCAGCGGTGCCATCAACCGTGATGATCTTGACATCGACGGCCGGCGTGAGGCCAGCTTCCTTGAGAGCCAGAACAGCTCCAAGGCCCATTTCGTCGTTCTGAGCGAACACGCCCTGGATGTCCTTGTCCTTCTTCAGGAAGGCAGCCATAACGTCCTTGCCTTCGGTGGCGCTCCAGTTGGCGGTCTGCGATTGCGTGATGGTGATGCCGCATGCGGTCATTGTTTCGCGAAAGCCAACACCACGATCTTTGGCAGCGGAGGAACCTACATTACCCACCAGCTCTACAACATTCTTCTTCTCGCTACCTTCCAGCAATTTGCACATTTCCTTGCCGGCATTCTGGCCTTCGAGAGCGAAGTCAGCACCGATGTAGGTGGCGTACAGGTCGGATGAGGCATCGATACGGCGATCCTCAATAACAACCGTCTTGCCAGCGGCCTTGGCTTCTTTCAATACATCGTCCCAACCGGTGGTCTCTAGCGCGGCGAGGACAATGACATTGACCTCGGGATCGGCAATGAAGTTGCGGAAAGCCGAAACCTGGTTCTCGAGTTTGTTCTGGGCATCGTAGAATTTCAGGTTGACACCCAATTTGGTTGCGGTTTCCTTGAAGGAAGCAGTGTTGGCAGCGCGCCAGCCGCCTTCAGAGCCAGTCTGGATGAAACCGACAACTAGGTCTTTGTACTGGCAATTCGGAGCGCACGCCAGCGTGCCCGCGGGCGCAACCGGTGCTTCAGTTGCCGCCGGTGCAGCAGGTGCTGCAGGTTCAGCTGGCGCAGCGGTGGGCGCCGGTGCGCAGGCTGCGAGGGCAAATGAAGCCGCGATCAGTACGAACAGGATTGTCTTGAAGCGAAACATGGTCTTCTCTCCTTTTTTGATGCTTACAGCTTTTCCTTCGGGGACGTCTCGCTAATAATGGACCAGTGCGGTCTGGTTTTGGGTTTCTCAGGACCGGATTGCGCACTCAGAGGTGCTTGCTTGGAGACGCCAAATCGCTAAGCAGGCACTTCTCCTTCTGCGGCGGTCTGTTTCATTCGTCCCTTGATCCACCTCCTTCGTCTTCTGCCGTGAGGCGGCGGGAACTCTGCCTCACGACCAGGGTTGGAGACAACATAATGGATTTGGGCTCAATGGGCTCCAATCCCTGCCATGCAGACTCGATGATCCTGGTTGTCTCCTCTACAGCAACCTTACCCACGTTGTATTGATCTTGCTGGACGGTCGTCAGGGCGGGCCGGAAATAGGCAGTTTCTGGGATATTATCGAACCCCACTACACCTAGGTCTTGAGGCACCCTACGCTGCTGCAGGGGCGCCGTGTACAGCACGCTGAGTGCCATTTGGTCGTTGGCTGCGAAGATCGCGTCCAGCTTGGGGTACTGCCTCAGCAGCTTCTCGGCTGCCTCTGCCCCGCTCACGGATGACCAGTTGCCCTCGGCCCAATATTGATGGCAGGACTCTAGGCCTGCCTCGTGTAACGCGTCTTTCCAAGCCGCCATGCGCTGACGAGCCTCCCACCAATCCAACGGCCCCGCAATGTGGCCGATGCTGCGATAGCCCTGCTCTAGCAGGTGGGCCATCGCCATGCGTCCCCCCATGTAGTTGTTGACAGACACCACTGAGATATTCTCTCGTGGCTCCATGGCCAGGTACACAATAGGAACTTGCAGCTCGGCCGGCAATCGCACGGCCCAGTTGCGGTTGGCCCCCACCTCAGGAACAGCCCAGATGACGCCGTCCACATGCCGCGACAGGAGGGCTTGAAAGATCGGAGTCGGGTCATCCATGTCGTAGCGCGGAAGTTCCTCAAGAAGGAGGGCGTATCCCGCATCTGCCGCCGCCGCCGTGATGCCGCCAAGCGTCCGAGACGGACCCGTGTGTCGCAATCCCGCGGTGACCACACCCAAGGTGTAGCTGCGCTGGGAGATGAGGCTTCGTGCCAGGGCGCTCGGTTGATAGCCGAGCCTGTCAATCACGGTCTGTACCCGGCGACGGGTTTCGGCCGAGACATCGGGCCGCTCGTTGAGCACGCGCGACACGGTCTGCGTGGATACCCCCGCGGCCGACGCTACTTGTTTTATCGTTGATCTACCTGTCTTGGAGTTCACTGATATCGTTCCCGTTATCGTTCCCGTTATCGATAACATAGTAAGCGATCTGACTTTCGAGTTCCAAGTGACAAATGTCACCCCAGCACTGTGACAAATGGACAAATCGTCTGCACATCTTGCACAGAACCCCTTCGCCAAGAATGCTTTGCCGATTGCGGCAAATATGACCAATATCATGCGAACAGGGTGACTTCGGCCGAGGTCGCAGGCTTCTCCCTCGCTCTCAGCCGATCCTTCCCCCTCTGCGCCGCTCGCATCCCAGCATGCGGCGCGATAATGAGGACGCCAGTTGCATCGGTATGGACGTCGAACGGCGAGGGGATCCAGCTATGTCAACTCATAGTGCCAAGAACAATTCCGGCCTTTTGCAGAAGCTTGCCCGCCTGATTGTTGGATCGAGCCGACTGCGCGATCCTGACGATCCACGCTCGCGTTCTTGGGCGCGCCAGGTCAACTCGTATGCGGACCTGCCGGAAATCTATTGCGCTTTCCTTGGTGGGCTTTCGTCACTCCAGGGGCAGCCCTTCCCCTACACGGTGCTTACCCCGACCTTCAAGGACGGCCATGGGTGCCCGGAGAACGAGCGCCTGCTGTGCAGCATGGGTCGTGACGTCCATGTTTTGGAGATGATCAACGGTCTGCTCCACACGACGACCTATCCCCCTGAAGGCATCACCTTCCTTGAGTGGGGCATCATCTTGCTGCATGCCTGGATCACCATCCATGGCCAGGACAGTGAGGGCAGGTTCCAATCGACGACCCTCCGCTTCAACTCGGTGACCGATCACATCATGACGCCGTTCGTCGAACGCCTGCGCCCCGTCACGACCGGCGATGCGAAGGCCGACCTGGCGACGGAACGCAGCCGGTTCAACTATCTCGCTCAAACCCACTTCAAGTTCATGAGCTATGGCCGGGGCAGCATACGACCCGGGGCAAACGTGTTCAGGATCCTGCTCCAGCCGCAGATCCGCAGGGAAATGCTGAGGCTCCTCGGCTTCTCCATCTCGCGCCTCGTCTCGCCGGCGCATCTCACCATCCTCACGGATAGCGAGCTGATCTTGATCCGCGATGACGACAGTCAGCGCTGGACCAAGGGCTCCCCCCACGGTGCCATCTGGACCTATGTCCCTCGCACGAAGATCATCGAGACGTCTCTCTCTTCGGCTGCCGACGGAACGCAGCTGCTCTCTATCGACCTCCCCGGAGACTTGCGTATTCAAGCGCTATTCGATGGGTCACAAGGGCCCGACTTGGAGCAGATGTTGCATGATCTGAAACCGTGAATGACGATCACGGCCGCCCAACGTTACCACCGACGGGTACTGGGGTTCGCGGATGAAAGCGTTCACGTCGAAGAAACGGTTCCGGGAAGTACGCGCCTGTACGATTCCGGATCAGTCTGTGGACTGGGACTTGGGTAGCTGTCAAAAAACGAGCCCCGGTCCATGCGAGGGATCTTTTTCCATCAAATGTAGGGGTCTTCAAGCACAAAACCCCCGCATTTAGGTGACCGACCAGGGACTTGCGCCGCGAGGCCGCTTCCAGCGGCCATTGCAAGTCCCGGCGACGTGCGTCGCTGGGAAACCCTGAGAGATCTGGACGATGAAGAAGGTTATAAAGTCAGAGGCTTTTGTGACCGACCGGGGACTTGCCTGCACCTTGCCGCAGGCACAGGTGAACCACCCTGCCGTAGTGAAGCGGTGGTGCTGAGCGAAGCCGAAGCAAACCCACTGATTAAGAGCCAAGGCTAAAGGCGTCTATTGCATCCTAGGAGTGAAACAACGTCTACTTGGTGCCAAGTCCGCGGGCAAATTCGTCTACCGCGTCTAAGGTTTCTAGATCGTGTCTTTCCAATCGCATCCAGATTGCATCTGGATAGGGGAGGCGACTCTGAAGGCAAGCGCGAGGTCGCGGGGCTGCCTGCTCTCGATTCTACACTGTGAAATAGGCCGACCAGACGATCATGTCCAGCACCGCAGTCTGCAGGCAGAATGCTGCGCATCCAATCACGGCCAGCCAGTAGGCCCACAGGGGTTGACGCGGCCGGGTGTTGAGCAGGGCGGCCAGCAACCCCAATGAGGCGAGCCCCACCGCCGCCAAGACCAGTCTTACACCCCATAGCAAGACCTGGCTGGATGCTTCGGCCGTCGCGAACGTGAGTGGCATCCATAGCGCAGATGGGATCAGGATGCCGGCAAACAGGATGTTGAAGGCACCAAAACCAAACCGGTTCCCTAGGCGCGCCGAAGCGGGCCTGAGCCGAAAGAGGAAAAAGTAGATGAACGCGAAGTAGCCGGCTGCTGCCAGGAACATGCCAACCGTATAGAAAGTCCGTATGCTCCCCGGCACACCTCCCCACAGCACGTCCGTGGCACTTGGATGGGTTCGGATGCCGTGGGCGTAGCTGCCCAGAACGGCCGCGCCACCCAGCAAATTGATGGTCAGCAGCAACCATTTCTTTGGGTGCACAATTCCTCCCGCGAGGATTTCAAACCTCGAACAAAGCGATCATAACCTCCATTTGTATTCGACTAGGGCTTGGAGCCCGGTAATCTTGATCCTGAGTCGTGCCGAAGGCCGGATAGGGCGTGCACGGACGTAAAATGACCTTGGAGTTCTATTTCCACGGATAGATCTGTCGCTGGCATGGATGGTCCCCACAGCGTCTTTCCCCATCTGCAACCGATCGGCAACCGGATTGCACGCGGAACAGAAGGCGACTCAAGAGCCGAAATGGCGGCATGGCCGCCCGGAAAGCGGACGCGGGCATCACGGTCGTATAATTTGCTCATGCCCCCAGCCCTCAGCCTACTACACCCGGCCGCGTTCGCGTGCGGCCTGCTCCTTGTGCTTCTGACGTTGTATTCGGCGCTCTCCACATTTGTGCTGCCGCGTAGCGCCCGCAGCTTCATTACCCGCGTCGTCTTCATACGCTTGCGCGCCGTGTTTGATTTCACTCTGCGGTTTGCCAAGTCCTACCGCCGACGCGATGCGATCATGGCCTACTACGCGCCCGTTGGCTTGATGATGCTGCTGCCGGCCTGGTATGTACTGATCGCGCTGGGCTACACCGCGATCTACTGGGGTTTGGGCGCTGGCGACTGGACCACGGCGTTCGAGCTGAGCGGTTCGTCGCTGTTCACCCTGGGCGTGGTCCAGCCGCAGGGCCTTGTCCCCAGTACTTGGGCCTTCTCGGAGAGCATGCTTGGGCTGCTGCTCGTCGCCATCCTGATCGCGTACCTGCCGGCCATGTATGCGGCTTTCTCCCGGCGCGAGCAGGCGGTCAACTTGCTGGAAGTCCGCGCGGGCACCCCACCATCAGCCGTCGAAATGCTCATGCGCTTCCATCGCATCCATGGACTCGACAAACTTGGAGAGTACTGGCGCAACTGGGAGGCCTGGTTCGCCGACATCGAGGAAAGCCATACGACCCTGGCCGCGCTGGTTTTCTTTCGCTCACCTCGCCCCGAGATCTCGTGGATCACAGCTGCAGGCGCCGTGTTGGACGGGGCTGCGCTGGCGCTCACAGCCGTGAATGTCCCGTACGAACCTTCTGCAGCGCTGTGCATTCGCGCCGGATTCCTGGCGTTGCGCCGGATCGCCAACTACTTTCAGATCCCGAATCCTCAAGACCCGCATTTCCCGGCTGATCCCATCAGCATAAGCCGGGAGGAGTTCGATGCGGCGTTGGTACGGTTGGAGGCAGCCGGCCTGCCGCTGCGACCTGATCGCGAACAAGCCTGGAGAGATTTCGGGGGCTGGCGCGTCAACTACGATCTTGCGTTAGTCCGCCTGTGTGTGCTCACCATGGCTCCTGCGTCGCCCTGGTCCAGTGACCGCATCCCCGCGCTGTGCGGCGGTGCGTAGACCAGTCGCCGACACTGCTCTGGCATGAGCGGGTCCGGTCTTGCGGGAGGCGTGGTGCCTGCCTCTGCATCGCATTCGGGTCGAACCTAGATTCGAGGTCTTTAGGGCGCCAGCAGCTTGAACTTGAATCGCGGCGTTTTTCCCGTGCGCGCAGAGTTCTCCCAAACCATGCGCAGCAACGCCAGTATGGGCGTCCACGCTTTGAACAGACGATATTCAATGAAGGATCCGCGGTCTGATTGCAGGACCCTGACCGGTCGCTGAGCAGCGCCTTCCGGCAAACGGCTCTGCAACCGCAGCACGCTGAGCGGCTCCAGCAACAATTGCTCGAGGATCAGGGATCGCAAGACCTCTCTCACGGTCCCGGGATTTGGCCTGATCATCAGAACCTAGGCCGACGGGGCGGTTGCGGTGCCCTCCAAGACAACGTCCTTTTTGTTGATTACCAGCCTTGCCTGCCCATTCCGCTCCACCTCGATGCCACCGGAATTCCCGGCATTGTCCTCAAGGTCCAGCTTCCCATAGGCTCGGATGCGGGTGTTACCCAACAGCGAGAGCACCAGTTCGCTCGTGAGCAGGCCTTTCAGTTTGGCTTCATACTCCCCAGAATGGAAAGCGAACTGTGAAGGCGCGGGCATGCCCAATCCGCGCAGCCCAATCGTCGTCCCCGTGATGCTCTCAGTACCGTCAAAGACGGAGCCGTCCGGCATCGTGACGTCGTACCCAATCCGATAGTGGGGCTTCGTGGACAGCAGCCGCGCGGTGACCGCCGCCCCCGTTGCCGGATCGGTTGCGCTGATCTGTGTCCCCAGCTCATCAAACCTCGGCTGATAGTGGGCTCGACCGAAAGAGGTAGAAGCGGCTACCGCGTACGCAGCGATGTGCGCCAGGGCGCGCTCCGTCTCTCCTTTGGCCACGAGCTGCCGCACGGGCATCAACCACTCCGTCTTGTGCATCCTCCGCACGATGTAGCCGAGCAAAGAGTTCCCCTCTACCGGAAGTTCGTAGCGCAGTGTGTCTTTCAGAAGCATGGTGCCCTCCTCAGTTGGCAACCGTCGGCGAAAGGTTCTTGTTGTGTCCAAACGTGTGCACAATCTCATGGTTGTAGATGGTTTTCCATACATAGATCAACAATCCGGCCAGCACCAACGCGCCAAAGACGCCTGGTGCGCCGGTGCCAAGCTGCTGCAGCAGCGCGCTGCCGACGATGGGCGCCAGGATGCGCGTGGAACTCTCAATGGAGGCCGACAAGCCCAAGATGCCACCGATCTCTTGCGGATCGACAGCCTTGGTCAACGTGGATGACAGCATTGTATTCAGCAGACCTCCTGAGAGCGAGGTGGGGATCAGGACCAGCAACAATCCGACAACCGACGAAGCCAAGGCCCATCCCACCAGGGACACGGCCATCATGGCCACGGAACCCACAATCAGGATGTCCTCGCGCACCCGTTCGGCAAGGCGGCCAACCAGGAAGCCCTGCGTGATGACCGATAGCACGCCAACGTAAGCCAGGATATATCCTGTCTGGGAGGCCGCGAGACCGAACTTCGTTAGCGCATACAGAGAGAAGATGGTCTGAAAGATGGCGAAGGCCAGTCCGAAGAAGAAGCGCGTTATCAGTAATGAGCCGGAGAACGGGCGCCGCAGCGCGATCAACAAGGCGGCGGGAGTGACTGTGGGCTTGCCTTGAGCCTGTGCAAGTCGCCGCTCCGGAGTGAGCGATTCGGCCAGCCAGAAGTAGATCAGCCCCAGGTTGATCAGGGAGAGGGCGGCTGCCGCGAAGGCCGGCACGGCATAGCCCCACTGACTGAGGAGGCCACCGGCCGCGGGACCGAGGATGAATCCCAGCCCGAAAGCAGCGCCGATCATTCCCAGGCCGCGCGCGCGGTTCTTTACATCAGTCACGTCCGAGATGTATGCCTGTGCAATAGAGAGATTGCCTCCCGTCAAACCGTCCACGATGCGGCTGGCAAAAAGCATCCATAGTGACCCGGCATAGCCCAACAACAGGAAGCCGACGAAAGTCCCGAAGACCGAGGCCAGCAGTATCGGACGGCGTCCGTAGCAATCGGAGAGACGCCCAAGAAGCGGAGCGCCTACGAGTTGCGCGACCGCGTAGGATGCCACCAAGAGTCCGATGACGAATGGGGTGGCGTTGAAGGTCTGGGCATAGTAGGGCAGCAGCGGAAGGATGAGGCTGAAGCCCAGCAGGTCAATAAAGACCACGACGATAATGGAGAAGAGCTGTTTCTTATTCATGCGATCCTTTAGGTGACGTAGTTTGTGCAAGCTCCCCGGGGTGTCCTAAATCCCTGTGGAGCCGCTGGGCACCAATTGTCGATCCTTTTCTGCTGACTGAGACGCGTAGCCCTCGAGCCAGTCCGTGATGGGGGCGCCCAACTTGCCGAACGCCCCCATCAATGCTTTCGCGTGGGCGCGTAGGCAAGCTGGCAGGGCTGGGGCAACAGCCCCTGATTGCAAGGCAACGCGTGTACTCATGTGAGGCCAGCTTCGAGGTACAAGATGCTTCCCAGCTCCAGGGCTGTTTCCAATGCCGTGCCAAAGTGT
>Ga0315277_10006961_pt1 | contig 14694 bp, 25 predicted proteins | sample YL17G05_15_MG_FD_203695 | JGI IMG/M metagenome (GOLD analysis project Ga0315277, IMG submission 203695) | Sediment microbial communities from Yellowstone Lake, YNP, Wyoming, USA - YL17G05_15 | ecosystem: Environmental > Aquatic > Freshwater > Lake > Sediment | place: USA: Wyoming | collected... | reverse complement strand
GTTTTGGAGCGAATGCCGGTGGGTCTACATGGTTTTGATGACGCATCACCTTTTGTCGCTCCTTTTATTTTGTGCCGAATTTGTTCAGGGTTTACAACAATTGGTGTAATACAACTCTGAACGCTCTTGTCGGCACGCTAAGTTTTGAGGCGAATCCGCAACTGGGTTTACAACACAGATCTAAAGTCTGTCCACCATAACTCACTGCCCTTTGTTGCCTCGCTAAGTTTTGAGACGAATGCCCGAGAAGGTCTACATTTAATGCAATAAATCTGTTGAACGTTCAACTCGTTCTCATAGAGGCCTAAAAACCTCTGTGGCTGCTGGTAGCGCTGAAACGACTTTCTCACTCTTGTCGTCTCATCTAATTTTAGTAGCGAATGCTGTATGGTCTACAATAATTATTAGGTCGGTGGTTCGAATCCATCCTAGCTTACCAATGCACTTACAAGCTAGTAGCTCAGTTGGTAGAGCAGATAAACCCTGACTATGCGATGTTGTCGCCGCTAATCTGCATGTGGGTGTTCATTTGCGTGGCACCCCTGGCTATGTTGTACGTTAAGTCTTCGTCGTCGGAACGTACAACAGAGATTGGTTCAATTCCAATCACATGCACTGTGAGATGAATTCGTAGAAGGTCTACAGACTTGTAATCTCGTTATCTGAGTTCGACGGTGTTGTTCTATACTCGATCTCATTCGTCTTTTGTGTCTTTTTTTGCCTCGGTAGCTCAATAGGTAGAGCATCGGTCTGAAGAGCCGAGTGTAGGTGGTTCGAAACCATCCTGAGGCACCGTTAATGGAGGTTACATGTTAACTACGGAATATATCGCAAGAATCACGTGTTCGTGCGGAACAAGCACTGAAGTACCCGCGAGCATACACCATGGTGAGACAAGCATCTGCCCTTGGTATTCACGCTAGCCGTTGTTGCACACGGTATTTGCGTGATGATACTTATAGTCAATATGCTTCTAATGACAATAAAGGCGTCAGATCTCAAACTAGAATTAATGTTAGTGAAGACGCAGCTACAACAATGCAATAAAGAGCGCAATGAATAACATCGTCACCTACTGGTACTTAGCCGGCAGCATCTGTTTTGTTATCGGCTCAGTGCTTAGACTGTGGGGCCTGTGAATAGCGCCACGAAAGGGTATTAAAATGATTACCGATATAGACGTAGTTCTCGCTGAGAAATTAGGCTTTACCCATGACTGTCCAGAAAAAACGGCTAAAGCAAAGCTGATAGCTGCGTTCCGCGAAGACGCCGTAACACGCGAGCTTGAGTCCATGCTCAAGACGCTAGAAGCGGGCTTGCTCGAAATAGGCGTAGCACAGCGTAAAGTACTACAAGTACAGCAAGACGTGGATGTTCAAGCGTGGTCTCGCTACGCAGCGGCATTACTGAGCACAGTGGACGAGGATTTAGGGAGAGTAATGCTTTCGAACTATTTTAATACTGTAGCTGCATCTGCTGATAGAATGCTAGCGCTTCAAAAGCAACGTTTCCCGAGTATCACATGACTAGCGTACTTAAATACTCCTGCCTCCCTACGCCAGAATTTGCTCTGATGATGCCCCAAGACGCTGAAGTTATAGCGTTCGGGCACCAAGGCGGCGTGCCTATGTTTTGGGCTCGTTGTAAGCGAAACAATCCCCTGGTAGAGCGCAAGTTTCTAATACTGCCCACGGGTGTTGAGAACGAGAAGCTAGACCTGATCAGTACGGTACACCTAGGCACAATCAACATGCAGCTTGAAGCAGACGTGCATTTGGTATTTCATTTATTTGAGGTTACAGAGTGAGTTATGCGCCCCGACATGGTCAAAGTAATCGTCGAGCGTGAACGTAACGGGACTTTTAGAAACTACCATCACGCTCGCAACAAAAAGACTTTCGCGACGAAAGACATCGAAGAAGCGCTGACCTACGAAGGTATGCGCCGAAGGCATAAATACCTCTACAATAGCGCGGGTAAGTCCCTCAACGAAAACCTAAGTCCACTCAAAGGTTTTTTAAACAGCCGCGTCGGTAAGCCTTGGAACAAGGTTTACTCAGAGCTCAATGAGTTTGTGAATCCACGTAATGCTGTGCAGAAGCACATTCGCGAGCACGTTGATGGCTTTGTTGAGCTCCACGCTCACAAAGACGAACAAGGCAATTACTACAGAGTTTCCCGTTGGGGCGGGCGTACTTTGCTCAAAGAAGGCGAGCTCTACGTCAACCAAGCAGGTATGTTGTGCCGTGCTAAGGCCCCCAAACAGAAGATCAAGCTGTTGCCAGGGCAGAAGCTCTACACCATGTACTGGCGAGCTATGCACCTAGACACAGAGTACCCGCAGCCTCTCCCCCGTTGCCGTTGGGTTTGCAAGCTTGAGTGCGTGCCCCATTTTCTATATTCAAAGCTAGCAACTTCGAAGTACATCATGCACGCCATGACATTTATCGTTTGTCGGCGTGAAGACATTGAAGCTGCTAAGAAAGAAATGGGCGCGACCACGGCGATTAGATATATCGATGGGTAGTCACTGAAGGAGCAGACGTGACGGGTACAGCCGATAACCTCGCGGGTACACGATACGGGCAACTCATATTAGTTGTCAGACGTAATTATGGCCAATGGTTGTGTCGTTGTGATTGCGGACAATATACGACACGCCATTTACCTAGCCTTAAAAAAAGAGTACATACGCGCAACCCCCTATGGTGCCTCCAGTGTGAATACTTGAAAGGCGCAGACGCTAAAAAACCTAGCTTTCTGCGGTAAAAGAACGTAGATCCATCTCTGGAGCTTTGCAATGTCGAAGAGTACGCTACTTTTTATCCTCGTGTTCCTAGCTATGGCATGTCATGCGGACCACGAGGGTTCAGCGGACGCACAAGCTTGGGCCCTTGTTTTTTACCCTAGAGCAACAACTATCGTGGCGCAATGCCAGCAATACGACACGAATACGAACGGTTACGTGTCGTGCACGGTCAAGGTAGATGAGCAGTTAATCGCGTTGGAGTGCCCTTCTACGGCTACTGATGCCTGCAACAAAAATAGAGAGTGTCGCGTAGCAAATAACCACTAGCGTTTCCGTGCTAATAGAAGCACGGTGTTAAGAAGAGGATAACATGAGTCAGCTTGAATTGAACAAAGGCGATAACTTCATTTTCGCCATCGATGTGTCCGCGTCTATGCAAACCACTGATTGTCCCAATGGTACCAGCCGTATCGAGTACCTCAAGGAACAGGTCAAGACTTTTGCCATCGAAGCCTCCAAGTGGGACACCGACGGCATCGACATTTTGACCTTCGGTCAGAAGGTGACCAAGTTCAACAACGTCACTGCCGAAAAGGCCACCGAAATCATTGGTGCCCTCAAGGCCAACGAAGGAATGACCGACACTGCCGCAGTGATCAAGTCAGCGTACGGCATGCACAAAGAGGGCAAGTACGAACAAACCGTATGTTTTATCGCCACGGACGGCGAGCCTGCGGACCGCAATGCAGTGAAGAAGGCCATCATTGACATTACCAACGACATAAAGGACGAGCACGAGTTTGCGTTGTCGTTCTTAAGCGTGGGTAATATCAGCCCTGACCTTCAGGCTTTCCTGACGGCGCTGGACGATGATCTCAAGGGTGCGAAGTTCGACATCGTTGATGTCAAGAAGCTCGAAGATGTCGATTTCATGGCAGCGTTCAGCGGTGCACTGCACGACTAAGTAGTTCTTTGCGGCGAATAGTGAAAGGTTTACAAAAATATAAGTTCGAACCTTATTACGTGTTGAGTAGTAAGACACTCAACCCGTAGCTCAGTGGGAGCAAACCCGACTTTTTACGCTTTGTCGCTGCATCTATGCACGTTCTCGGTGACGCTACCGTTCTTGGCCGAATACCTCTTCCGACAATGGTAGCTGTAGGGGTTCAATTCCTCTAACGTGCACTGAGAGGCTAGTACGCGTGCCTTTCTTTTAGCGCAACAGAAGCGCACCATATTTGCTGGTAAAAGCATGTGGAGGAAACCACATGCCAACCTACAAAGAAGCTTTGATACAGGATGCTGTTGAATTGTTTGAGAAGGTTCGGGGCCCTAACGGGATCGATAATGAAAACTTAGTTAAGACCTTAGAGGCCGCATACACGGGGGAGGACTTACAAGCCGCGCTTTCGATAGCGCACGCTAATCTCGTGTGGTGCGCGTCAGGGCTGCATCAAATCCGCATGGGGCACAAAATGCTCGCCGCTATGTTGGCGTCAACAGCCAGTGTAGACGTAGCGAATTATGTACGTGCTCCGTGGCCCGCGTTTCACCTAGAGTTACCGCCAGATTTCTTGCGCCTCAGGGACGAAATCACCTTTAGTCCGTGCAACATTGTGGAGCTCGCTGTCACTCTTATCGCTGATGTCCCTATAGGGGAGCGCAAACCGGGTGACCCTGTAGTGGAGGGTAAACCGGGTGACCCTGTAGCGGATAGGTGGCAAATAACGATGCACACCGACACCCGAATTACTTGGACTTACAGGTTCAGTACACGAGTTCTCGTGGAACAGGCGTTTGCAAAGTCCGGCGGTGATGCGTTGACTGCGATGGAGGATCCGTTCACTGCGATGGAGGATCCGTTCACTTCGGAGAATCTACTGACGCTGTGTATGGTGAGTAGACTAATAGTCAATACCTGCCTGGCTATGAGTGACCCTACGAATATTCGTAGTAAGCCAAAGCAAGTGCGCGGGGTGCATAGCGGCCCCGAATATAAGCGCAACGGGCAGGCAACTACTCAGACTTGGGTTCTTGGCAGGGAGCGTATCATTGATGTGCGTGACGTGGTGCGAGAGTACTTAGAGACAGGCAAGGTACGTCAAGGTCTGAGTGTTCAGATCTTGGTGGCAGGTCACTACAAGATTCAACACTACGGACCTAAGAATTCGCAGTCCAAAGTAATCTGGATTGAGCCTTATCGCAAAGGCCCAGACGACGCACCTATGCTTGTATCTCCAGGCGTATTGCGTAACTAATTGTGCTACCTTGCTTACTCGCTCGTGGCTAGCAACTGCGTCTAGCCTTGGTTAACGTCTAGAAAGGTTTTGATCCGGGCCTATCTGACGTGAGTTTGGTTCAACTCCAAACACGAGCTCTATGCGAACAAGCTACGTAATCATATTAATTATATTCGCAATCTACGGCGTTACTGTATTTCTATACGTAGCGGCTGCACGAGAGTGCACTACTCGCCTATGTCCAAACAATACAGGACATGTTACTAGTGGCGTCTGTGTTTGTCAACAATCACGCGGTCCGAGGTGGTGAATTCAATGTCTGAATATACGCGTACAATTACAGCGCACGAAGTTCCTAACGCTAGCCCTAGTGGCATCGTGCTTACTGCTGACGAGCGTGATGCCAACAACGGCAATACGAGTCATAAATATCTCTGTAGTTGGCAAGAATCTGGCGGAGCGCATTTATACGAACCTATTTTCTTTCAAGAAGGGCCAATCAAGGAAGTTGGCATCAATGGCATTACCAACGAACTTCTCTTGGCGATAGTAATTGACCGGCTCGAAGGTTTTCAAAGCGGACCATACGCCTGCGAGGAAAACGCAGCAGCTCTGGCTTCTACAAAGAATGCGCTGAGCATGTTACAGTTTCGAACGATGCGTAGAATTGAACGTGGCGTTGAGGGTACATACGAAAAGTGATCTAGGTTGTCGTACTGCTAGCATAGGGCTAAACTAACTAGAAGTTACAGAAAGGCTTGGTTATGGCACATATTGGAACAACTGCTTGTCCACAGATCATTGCAACAGGCAGTGGAGCTCAAGCGACAGTACCCACGCTGTGTGGGTTGACAGCAGACGTTGACACTACAAATGGTGTAACCTATTCGACATGCCCTTCAGGACATGTGCATACGCTCTCCGCTAGCTATGTTACGGATCATGTGACATTGGATTAATTCGTGAGCTCAGCAAAGATCAGCAAGTTGCACAGCTCGTAACGAATGCCCAGTCTCTGAATTTTTTCAGCTACTATTAGAGCTATGCAAGCCCGTATACTTATAAAAATATACGCAGCGCCTTACGAGAACTTTCGAATACCCAAATACGTACAAGCCCACTATCTAGTGCCTATCTCCCCAGGTACAGTCGGCGAAATACTAAGTCAAATTATACACCCTACAACAAATATTGTAATCACCACAGTGCAGTTCGGTGATCTATACGCTGATATTGGCCTTACGGCATGGGAGTACGTTGTGTGAAACCAAAGCTTAAGCAATGCAAAGCTTGTCCCTGGAAGAAGTCTGTCATACCCAACAAGGATATTCCAAATAGCTATTGCGCCACCAAGCATGCCAATCTAAAAAATACCATCGCCCGTCCCGGTGACTTAGAAGGCATAGGCTCAACAGTCCGCGCCATGGCTTGCCACGAATCAGAGGTAGGCGACGAATCACCATGCGTAGGCTGGGTTTATAATCAGCTCGGCACAGGCAATAATATAGCATTACGCATGTTGGCACGGGACGGGCGTTACGCTGGCCTGAAGATTGTCGGTGAGCAACATGAGACGTTCGAAGACACGCTAAGCAACAACCATTAGGTCTAGGCGGGGGTTACGTGTTACACGATGAAGTACTGATATGCAACGCGTATGACGTAACCGTTGCCCGTAAAACGCCACCGCGCAGGCCAGACACGCTTATACAGAGATTACGCTGTATGTTTGGGTTTCATTGCAGCGGCTTCACGCACTGTCTATGCTGTGAAAAACGGGATGCTGTTGTGTATGAGTGTCTCATGTTGCAGTGGAACGCCATGACTACGATGGAACGCGACAGCGTTATTGATGCGCTTATAATACGCGCTAAAACAATAGGTCTAGATCCGCATACGTTTATCTGGAAACAGATAAGGATACTGTGAAACTTACCTTAAAAGAACTAAATAGAGCGTCGACAGACGGATACGTGATAGTTTCACGTCCGGATAAACTCCTAGGAGGGTACAACGTAATGTGCGTACGTGTCGCTGACGTGCAAACAGTCGGTTGGCAACGCCATGTAGAGGGCAAAGAACACATAGCAGCAGCGGCTACGAGTATTCAACGCGATCTAGATAAATTCTTAGGTATTGGCGGTAAGATGTCGGCGTCTGGTCGGCATCGGGCAGGTATCAAAGAAAATAAATTGAGGTAACTGTGCCCCATTTCCACGTACGTGTACTCTGGTCTGAAGAGAACGATTGGAGTGGCTGGGTCGAAGCGCACGACCGTTGCACCGCTATAGCCTTGCTCGTACGTGCGATTACCGTAAACCAGGATATAGATGTGCCTGATACAGCTGAAATAACAGTACGTCAAGGTGATCCAAATACCAGGTAAATCCTAATGGGCATTGAAAAAATACGAATGGCTATCTGTGATACTCGCAAATGCGAGGCTAAAGCCGTACATGTAAAAGATAGACTACCCGCTGGCTGGGAATGGTGGCACATCACATGGCCCATCACAGGCGGACAACGCATTAAAGTGTCGGTAGCCAAAGCCTACGATATGTATTTACTTTGCCCTAAGTGCGGCGCTTCGGAGGAGATACCCGATGTTTAAAACGATGGAACTTTACATATGCGAAGATCGCGATAAGCAGCTTTGTATGAGAATATCATGCGGTAACAGCCAGACACGCCGGCTCGTACTCACACCTACTGAGGCCGATCAGCTCACGGCGTTTATGTGCAGCGTTTCTGAACGCTATGGCAAAGAAGTTATAGCGTTTGCACTTGACGTGCTCAAGGTTGAAAATGGAAGATCCTGATACCTTTACTCTAAAGATAGACCTAGGCGATAGTGCTATGCGAACTCCCGAAGACGTAGCGGAAGCTCTCAAGCGTATTGCTGCGTATATGCACGCGAATGGGTCTTGGCCGCATACGAAGATCCTAGATCTCAACGGTAATTCAGTAGGAACAGTAAGCGTGACGTAAATGCAAAAACCAAGACAAAACAAGTTAGAAATAAGAGTACTCAAAAGGGCTCAAGCGCAGGTCCCTGATCGGAACACTGCTTGTACTTGCGGTAAGGTGTACCGTAACCCCGAGTATACACTTCAATACGCTACGTGCCCTTTGCATAGCTCCAAGACGGTAAATGCATGAAATTCAAAGTAATTGACAGCGACGGCAAGAATCCCGCTATATATTTGAATGGACGGCTACTGACATCCGAACAGTATAAGTTCGAGGAACTAGAACTGTCACCAGCAATGCTAGGCTGGGTTGGGGTCTACGAACCTGCCAGCATTGCCCTCAATGACACAATATTAACGGGCGATACGCTCATTGTCGTGTATCCGAACAGGCGCTATGAGTACGTGCTTACGCATGCACCGCATAGAGGTACGCAGATTAATCTTCGATCTGAAGTTGTTATTAACAATGGCTGACACCGTTAACGTACCTACGAGTGAACCTGGTTTTTATCTAAAATTTTCCGTATGCAATGAACACGGTGAAGAATTGGTTCAAGGCAGACCTACACGGATACTCACAGCTCGTGAGTTTTACGAGCAGCGATTAATCCCTGCTAACATCGCACATATCTATGTGTTCTTTGCTAGGTTTGCGGGTAAGGCGTCTGAAGGCGTTAATCTGCTAGATGCGCTGACGGCTTTTTCACGAAGTAACTGCCCGCCGCGACCCGCAAAGCCATCAGAGTATGCACTTGAACAAATTGCTACACAAGCAATAGACACACTGGCAGCCGTCGTAAATGTTCTCAGGGAGTCCGAAGATTCAAATTTTATCGAGGCCCTTGAAACTGCAATGGCTTGGGAAGGTAAAAAAGATGGACCTTGAATCAATCGAATCTGACTTGAAAAAAGACTGGCCTAAGCTCGTATCCTTTATGTCGGCTTTCACCATCACAGGTTGGGCCACGATAGGGTTAGTTGTACTATTTCTGTTCCTCATGGCGCAGAGTTGGTACATATTTCTATTCTTTGGAGCAGGCGTGTATATCGGACGTGCGCACCGCACGCATATCGAGGACGTAATTCGTTCTAGTAAACCTCCGAATACGCCATAGACATTTCATAAAAGCGCCCGTTATTGCGGTATAATATATTAGGGGGAAACTACATGCGTAAATTTGATAGTGCTCTAGAGCTGGAAATGACGTTGCATCTCAATGCGTATACCGACGAGCTGGAAAAGCTCGACGAACGCCTTGATGTTGTGCGCTCAGCTTGTTCTAACAAAGAAGCTTTCGGTGCACGCATGGACGCACGCATGAAGGCTTTTTGCGAGGCTACGGAATACCTGGAGTACTGGGATCTTATCTACATGGAGGCGTTGATCAAGACAGTAAAGGGCTTCTTGAATAGTGAACAGCTGTCGTAGCTATTAATTGCCTTAACTTACGTTTTGTTTAGGTAATACGGGTCAGTAAACGCCTAGTTTTTGCGGTATACGGAGATAACTAGGAGGATTTATATGTATGTTTTTATAGATTGGTTATCTACCCCTTTTCAAGGACGTACGAAGGACCGTATCAAAACACTTCTTACGCGACACAGAATTTATCCAGGCGTGACCAAAGTGGTTGACGCTAATCCTGGGCAGAAATGCCTGGGAGTAGATCTTGTTGTCCACGTGGATAACCAGCAGATTTTCTTACAAGTACAACCAGGTTACCGCTGGGCCAGCGTGGCCAAGAAGGTAACGTACGCAAACGTGGCGATAATCGCCGCGGATGACAGTACGCCCGAAGGGCTTCTTTCTAAGAAAATCGTCGAGGGGCTCGACTACTTCCGCACCTAGAAATAGGCGTAGGAGTAGCGGTGGCTACTCAGGAATCCTCGCGATTTCTTAGCTGCGAGGAAAGTTCGCCAGCGCCAACGCCGAGGCCAAGTCCTGCAGCTGCCGCACCAAGACCCGCTTTGTCTTGATGCATACGGCCGGTAACCATTTCCTGTAACTTACGACTAGTTGCCGGGTTATTGTACGTACCTGGCGTTGGGTTAGACTCGATTAACCTGAACGTGCCGTCATCTAATTCGCCTACATCAAAAGCTTGATGCATCGGCGCGTCCCCATACATCGGATGCAGTGGTTTATTCACCTGTGCGACGTAATCTTGGAGCGCCTGGCGTTTATCTCCGGTAACAGGCATGTTCGCGAATCCACCTTCGCCGGCACCCAGTGCTTTGGTTATTTTATTCCAGGCGTTGCGCATGCCTCCCTCAGGTAGGCGGCGGTGGGTAGCCGTGAACGGTTCGCCTTGCACTGTATGCACACGGTATTCGTTCTTCAGAGGTATCTTCTCTTGAAGGATGAAACCGCCTGGATTTTTCATCACGTGATTCCAGCGTGTGTCTGTGAGGGGCGTTGATTCGTTTACAAACGAACTGACGTCACCCAGAGACTCATCCGTTGGCTTGATTAACCATCCGCCGGGCAGTGTTTCTTTTAGATGCGCCTGCATGGGTTCAGGGTGTTTGAAATGGCCTAATACTGCGTCCATTGGTTGTGTAGTGGGTATGGCCTTGACACCCTCAGGCAACTGCTCCTGCACTTGTTCGAATAGTCTACCGAAACTCGCTTTGTCAGCGAGCGCAGGAGCTACGCCTTGAACCGGCGCGTTGATATCTACTTTACCTTCGACAGGTAACTGCGAAAATGGCGAACCGTGGTGCAATACGGTAGCGTCTCGCTTTAGTACATGCCCCGCACGTCCTGCTTCATCCACGGCATCTGAAATATCGGGAGCACCGTATAGGCCACGACGAACAAGACGTCCTAATGTAGATCCTGTAGGGGCGTGCGTAGCTACCTCAAATGGTAAATCCTTGGCTTGTTCTTGCAGAGCCCGCAAGGCTTCATTCGAGGCATGCGGTTTAAATCGACGCAGGTACTTATACATACCTGCACCGCCTAGCGCAGCAGTCCCCGCGCCTAGCGCGTAATCCGCAGCACTCCAACCATCACTAGTATCGGCAGCGGCTAATTTAATACCCAACCGTACGAGGCAGGCTTGTTTTCCGGCTAGGTAGTACATTAATCAACCTTTGATATCTACACTAGTTAGTCGTGCGACGCTGCAGGACGCGCTGCAAGCCCGCCCATGACGGCGCCCCCTGCGAGAGTGCGAGCGGCACCTACCCCCTCAACACCTTTTTGCGCGTCGTTAATATCCGTAGCGCGCATCAGACCCGTAATATCGGTAGGGTCGATATGTGGACTGCCTGTTTGTATCGCTTTTTGCGCGTCGGGAGCCATCCGGCCCCATACACTGCGCATCTCGTCAAGATCCTCAGGGCCTACACGCAGTAACGCCTTACGCCCAGCGCTCATACCTCCTGCGCCAATACCGCCAACAAGAGCGCCTGTAAGCGCACCGCTGCCTCGATTATCTGGGTCAGCTGAATAAGCACCGACGCCTGCTCCGCCTAACGCTCCGCCAGCTGCGCGGACCCCGATATGTTTTAATTCGGCAGGGTCAAAGCCTAGAAATGCGGTTTTACGTTGATTAGCAGATTCGCCGTCACGCGCACCCATGTACGAACCGCCTATCAACCCCGGCACAGCTCCCGCTGCAGCGCCTGGCAGCAGGTCATCCATTATTTTAGGTGTCTTCGCATCTGCCAGTAGGTCTGTTATTGTCTGCGCACTCTCCGCGTTAGCCGACAATTGCCTTGGTCCGAAGATATTGGCACTGCGTAGTCTCGGCAGTGTCAATGCACCGTGCGCGCCGCCCGCCAGGCCCCCTAAGGCTGCGCCGGTTAACAATCCAGAGGCACGATCACCGTCTGGATCTAATGCAGCGCTGCCAACCATACCTGCGTAGCCGCCTCCTAAAGCGCCACCCGCTGCTTGCAAACCCATTCTGCGTAAGCTTTCCCCTGAATATCGTGGTAAATACGCGGATAAAGGGTCAGCTGTTTTGATTAGGCCTAGGCGGCTTAGAGCAGCTTCGGCACCATGGTTATATGCGTAGCGCATGTTACTCATCCCGCGTCATTCGCCCAGCAGCCATTGCAGGTATAGCGCCCATTGCGGCACCGCCGGCCATAGTGCGACCCATACCCGCGTCCGTGACGCCTTGTTGGATACGGTGTTGGTTGTTGCGAATAGTTTGGACCCCTTCATCTAGGTGGCGCTGACCCATAGCCAACTGCGCTTTACGCGCCATACTCGCACCACCCGCTGCCAACCCACCCATGGCACCGCCAGCAAGTGCGCCGGACATGCGATCATCTTCGCCGCCAGCCATTGCGCCGATACCCGCGCCTGCTGCAGCCCCTCCAGCCGCACGGAGGCCGATATGTTTCATGGCGCTTGGATCAAAGCCCATAAACCCTAATTTAATCAAGGCGGACTCTTGGCCATTTAAATAGTAAATTGATGCAGTCATGGTAACAATTCTTTGTGGGTAGACTTTGTGAAAGCTAATTTCGGCTGGTCTTCGTGCATCATGCGTCCCGCAGCAGCTCCTGGAATAGCACCCGCCAACGCGCCACCGCCCGCGGTACGCGCGGCACCCATTCCTGTTATACCGGCTGCGATACGCGCCGGTTGCTCAGCGACCATAGCGTCTAGCATTTCTGGGGTGAAGCTAGTTCCTGGTGAAGCCGTACCTCTCATGGCTCCAGTACCTAGGCTCGCATCGCGAAATTTTGTTTTTGTGTTAAGGCTGAGCGCGCCTGCTGCCAATCCACCCATCGCACCACCCGCTAGGGCGCCGGACATGCGGTTATTTTCACCGCCAGCCAACGCACCTGCCGCAGCTCCTCCAGCGGCACCACCTGCAGCGCGGAGGCCGATATGTTTCATGGCGTTTGGATCAAGTCCCATAAACCCTAATTTAATCAAGGCGGACTCTTGGCCATTTAAATAGTAAATTGATGCAGTCATGGTAACAATCCTTTGTGGGTAGACTTTGTGAAAGCTAATTTATCCTGGTTTGCGGGATTAATACCTGCGCCCTCGGCGGCGCCCAGGCCCAGGCCCGACAGACCGGCCAGACCCGATATAGGTGTAGATTGGTCTAGCATTTGCTGCTCAACTTGTTTACGTGCTTCAGCCACCGCCGCGGGATCCATATCTCTTAGCATGTGCTTAGCTAATGCATTACCGCCGAGGGTGCCAAGCAGGGAACCCACGCCAATAGCACTGCCGCCCGTAAGACCGCCGCGCAATGCACCTTCACCGCGATGGCCTTCGCCCGCCATTAATCCACCGGCAACAGACCCGCCAAGTGTGCCTGCCGCTGTGTGTCTGCCCATCATCGTTAACTGTTCGGGAGATATGTCCCACATCGCTGATTTTGCGGTAAGATCAGGCGTGGGACTACTAACCCCATTCGGCGCTCCAGAATGTTCCGCGCCCATTGCGGTACCCCTGGCCATTGTTTTGCCAACAGCTAATCCGTGTGTATGCGCTAGATCAAGGATTTCATCTGCGCTAGCCTGACCCGCTTCTTGTCCCATCGGCTCCATCAAGCGGTAACCCCCGTACCCGCCGAGTGCAGCTCCGCCAAGCATGCCTAGTGCAGATGCTGGGCCATGCGGTCTAATAGCGGCACCTAGTGCAGAACCGCCAAGCGCGCCGAGGCTGCCGCCTAGAAGGCCACCGGCTACGCCGTGTGCTGCACGGGACTCGTCGATTTCATTTTGGGTCAGCTTTTGCTGTAAAGCTTCGAGTTCGCCAGGATTGCGCATAGCTTTACCCGCGAAGGCACGGGCTCGATGGTCTTTGTCTTCCATTTCGAGACGCTGTTGGTCGCGCATAGCTTTACCCGCGAAGGCACGGGCTCGGTGACCTTTGTCTTCCATTTCGAGACGCTGTTGGTCGCGCATAGCTTTACCCGCGAAGGCACGGGTACGGGCTCGACGGTCTTTGTCTTCCCTTTCGAGGCGTTGTTGGTCGCGCATAGCGTGACCGTGCTGGTAGATATTATCACTTAAGCCGCCGTAAGGGGCATAACCCCGGTCATAGTATCCTAATTTAACCAGCGCAGCTTCCCGACCATTTACATAATGAATCGATGCTCTCATTTTAATTAATCCCTCGGAGCTATTCTAGTTCAACTTACAGCGCATTCACAGCAAGTACGCTACAGTCAACAGCGGAAGTGCCCTATCCTTCGGGCAACTGGACAGACACAGACGTGAAGCGTTGCTGCCAGCATAGCTGTGTTGAACTTGGTTCGAGTCCAAGTACTTCCTCCGTTTAATTGGTAGACATCTACGTACATTTGTTATATTGTGTAGCGCATGATTCTTTTAGCTGCCGTATCTGCAATCCTGCAGATGGCGCAAAAGACGCTATCTTTAGCGTTTGAATATATAGATACAGTAATTAACATAGCGAGTAAGACCGCAAATTCTCGCGGAGACGAGGCTGTGCGCATTCTAATGAACACCAATAACGTGGAGTCACAGCAAGACTGGGCTTTTGATAGACTCGATGATCTCATGGATACCGCCGTGTGGAAGCGCGGATCCATTATGCTCAAGCCCGGCAAGAGCATTATATATTGCTACGACGTGCCCATGCTTCGCCGTGAGTTGCTAGATCTAGCAGCGAATTACGTGCGTATAAGATTCAAACAATGCGATTGCTCTTTCGATGGAGTCGTCTCAAACATTCTAGAAGAATACGAATTAGAATTAACAAAGTACAATATCTTAAACACGAGATCGA
>Ga0315277_10006960_pt1 | contig 14697 bp, 12 predicted proteins | sample YL17G05_15_MG_FD_203695 | JGI IMG/M metagenome (GOLD analysis project Ga0315277, IMG submission 203695) | Sediment microbial communities from Yellowstone Lake, YNP, Wyoming, USA - YL17G05_15 | ecosystem: Environmental > Aquatic > Freshwater > Lake > Sediment | place: USA: Wyoming | collected... | reverse complement strand
GACCGAGACCGGCTGCTCCTCGGCATGCCAGACGTCATAATCGGTCACCAGGTTCATGGTGGCGTAACAGATCTCCGCCTCCCGGCAGAGCTTGGCCTCGGTGGCCGCGGTCATCCCGATGACGTCACAGCCCCACAAGCGGTAGGCCTTGGATTCGGCCTTGCTCGAAAAGGCCGGTCCCTCGATCGAGATATAGGTGCCTCCTTTGTGGACCCGCAATCCGAGCGCCTTTCCCGTCTCATAGAGGACGTCCACGAGCTCGGGGCAAACGGGCTCGGCAAAGCTGATGTGGACGGCGATCCCGTCCCCGAAAAAAGTGCTGCGCCGACGGGCCCGGTCGAAAAACTGGTCGGAGAAAACGATGTCCCGCGGCCGGATGTCCTCCCTAAGCGAACCGCAGGAGTTGACGCCGATGATCCGTCCCGCTCCGAGCATCTTGAAGCCGTAGATATTGGCCGGGAAATTGATATCGGAAGGAAGGAGACGGTGGCCGCGGCCGTGTCGGCTGAGGAAGGCAACCCGCTTCCCCTCCAGCGTACCCAGGAAAAAGGTATCCGAAGGCGGGCCGAACGGAGTCTCGAGGCGCAACTCTTGGACGCCCGCGATCCCTTCGATCTCGTAGAGGCCTGTGCCTCCGAGGATACCGACGTCCACGTGGGGAAGCTTGTTCGTACCGGCCTGCGCCATGAGTCCTCCTGAGAGAAGAATACTCATATATAATTAATGCCTGCCCAAGTCAAGAAAATGGGACCGTCCCCATTATCCTTGAAGAACCGGCACCTTTGGGTTATCCTAATCGAAAGCCAAATGAGTGAATTAGAAAAGCAGCTGGATGAGCTAATCGAAATCCTCAGAGCCGGCCCGAGGATAGCCGTCCTCACCGGCGCCGGGATCTCGGCCGAATCCGGCATCCCCACTTTCAGGGGAAAAGACGGCCTGTGGAGGCAGTTCCGGGCCGAGGAACTGGCCACGCCTCAAGCTTTTTTTCGCGATCCCAAGCTCGTCTGGGAATGGTACGACTGGCGGAGAGGGATCATCGGGGCCAAAGAGCCCCATGCCGGGCACCGCGTCCTGGCCCGCTGGGAACGCTATTTCCCCCATTTCGTCCTCATCACCCAGAACGTCGACGGCTTTCACCGGAGGGCCGGATCACAAAACGTCCTCGAGCTCCACGGCAACATCTGGGAGGTGCGATGTACCCAGGAAGGGACCATCGTCGAAAACACTGAGTGCCCTCTTCGGAAGATGCCGCCGCTGTGCCCGGCCTGCGGGGCCATGCTCCGGCCCAACGTCGTCTGGTTCGGAGAGTCGCTGCCATCTGAAACCCTGGAAGAAGCCTATGCGGCGAGCGCGAGCTGCGACGTCATGTTCGCCATCGGGACATCGGCCTATGTACAGCCGGCGGCATCCCTTCCTCTGCTCGCCGCGGAGCGGGGAGCCAAGATAATCGAAGTGAATCCGGAGCCGACGCCCCTGAGCTCGACCGCCGATCTCTCCTTCCTGGCCAAGGCGGGTGAAATCCTGCCGCTCATCAACGAACGCCTGCCCGCCGGACTGGGTCGGACCTGAAAGGAAACCAACCGATGAAATTCCTTTATTTTGACGCCTCCGCCGGGGCGAGCGGTGACATGATCCTGGGAGCTCTGCTCGACCTCGGCGTCCCGCGCGCGCAGTTCCTCGAGAAGATGGCCGCCCTTCATCTTCCGGTGGACATCCGGATACATGCGGTCCAAAGGGCCGGATTGAGGGGACTCAAAGTGGACGTCCGGGTCCGGAGAGGCAAGGAATCCCCCCCGAGGCACTGGAGTGATATCGAAGGGATAATCCTCAAAAGCTCCTTCTCCAACACGGTCAAGGCCAATTCCCTGGCTGTTTTCGGGACTCTGTTCGAGGCGGAAGCCAAAGTCCACGGCAAGAAACTCCGGACGGTCCATCTCCACGAGGCCGGGGCCGACGACGCCCTCGTCGATGTCATCGGAAGCTCGTATCTCGCCGAAACCCTGGGAGTCGGGCGAGTCTTCTGCTCTCCGCTCAACGTCGGCAGCGGCTGGGTCAAGACTACCCACGGCGTTCTTCCGGTGCCGCCTCCCGCCGTGGCCGAGATCCTCAGGGACGCTCCGGTTTATTCGGCCTGGGCAGAACAGGAACTGGTGACGCCCACCGGCGCGGCCATCGTGTCCTCCTGGGCTGAAGCGTTCGTCCCTTTTCCAGAGACCAGCTACTCCCGGATCGGCTGCGGGGCGGGAAGCCGGGATATCGAGGGCCTTCCCAATATCCTGAGGGCGTTTTACGGCGAGGAAAAGGACTTCCGGGCCGAAAAGAAAGTTTATCAGATCGAGGCCAACCTGGACGATTCGAACCCGCAGGTATTGGCCTACTTCCTGGAAAGAGCGCTCGAGCTCGGCGCCCTCGACGCCTTCCTGACCCCCGTGACCATGAAAAAGGGACGGCTGGGGACAAAATTGACCCTCCTCGCCGATGTTGCTAAGATAGATAAGCTCGTCGAGGCTGTCTTCAAAGAGACGAGCTCCATCGGCGTAAGGTATTATCCCGTCGAAAGAAGAGTCCTCTCAAGAGACATCCGCAAAGTCCGGGTCTTGGGTGAGGCCATCGACATCAAGGTCGCGGTTCTGGGCGGGAACGAAGTCAACGTGCAGCCTGAGTTTTCCGATTGCCTAAGGGTCGCCGGGAAGAAAGGGATTCCCCTTAAGAGAGTCCTGCAGCTCGCGCTTATGGAGTTTTTCAAAGAGGAGAAGAGAAAGCCCTAAGGCAAACAAGGTCTTGAAAATGGACGCGAAGAAGATCGAGAAAGGCATCCGGCTCCTCCTGGAGGGTGTGGATGAGGACCCCGGCCGGCCGGGGCTCCGGGCGACGCCGCGGCGGGTCGCCAGCATGTTCCTGGAGATCCTGGGCGGATCGGGAGAGGACCCGGCCAAACATCTCCGCACCATCCACGAAGAGAAACACGATGAGATGGTCCTCATTAAAAATATCCCGCTCTACTCTATGTGCGAGCACCATCTCCTGCCCTTCGCGGGCGTCGCCCACGTGGCCTACATCCCCAAATCAGGCCGCATCGTCGGGCTGAGCAAGATCGCCCGCGTCGTGGACATCTTCTCCCGCCGCCTCCAGGTCCAGGAGCGGCTGACCAAACAGATCGCCGATATCCTCGACGAACACCTCAAGCCTCTGGGCGTCATGGTCGTCATCGAGGCCGAGCACATGTGCATGTCGATGCGGGGGGCCAAGAAGCCGAAGTGCGTGACCGTGACGTCCGCGGTCCGGGGCTCGTTCCGCACCAACAGCGCCACCCTGGCGGAGGCCATGATGCTGATCCGAGGAGGAGCGACTAGTGTCAAAGACGTTTAAAAAGACTTTTTATATATCGACACCCATTTATTATGTGAACGATATCCCCCATATCGGCCACGCCTACACGACGATCATCGCCGACGCCCTGGCTCGGTTCAACCGGCTTCGCGGAAAAGATGTCTTCTTCCTTACGGGGACGGACGAACACGGCCAGAAGATCGAGAAGGCGGCGGCGGAGAAAGGGATGACGCCTCTCGCCCTGGCCAATACTGTGGTCGGCCGGATCAGAGACCTCTGGAAAGCCCTCAACATCTCCCATGATTTCTTCATCCGGACGACCGAGCCTTTCCACGAGAAGGGCGTGCAGAAAATCTTCCTCCGGCTGAAAGAAAAGGGAGACATCTACAAGGGGATATACAAAGGCTGGTATTGCATCTCCGACGAGAACTTCCTGGCCGAGGATGTTCCTCTCCAGCCCGAGGGCGATAAAATCTGTCCGGACTGCGGCAAGCGGGCCCTGCTCGTCTCCGAGGAGTGTTACTTTTTCCGGCTCTCCGCCTACCAGGAGCCGCTCCTCAAATTCTACGGCGAAAACCCGGGTTTCGTCCGGCCGCCCGGCCGGATGAACGAGGTGGTCAGCTTTGTCCGCCAGGGGCTCAGGGACCTGGGCATCACCCGGACGACGGTCAAATGGGGTATCCCCGTCCCGGACGACCCCAAACACACGATCTACGTCTGGTTTGACGCCCTTCACAATTATCTCACCGGCGCCGGGTACGACTGGGACCTGAAGAAATTCGAGCAGTTCTGGCCGGCCGATATCCATCTGATCGGGAAAGACATCCTGCGCTTCCATGCCATCTTCTGGCCGGCCTTCTTAATGGCCGCCGGATTCCCGCTTCCCCATTCCGTTTACGGCCACGGCTGGTGGCTCAAGGACGAAGCCAAGATGTCCAAATCCAAGGGCAACGTCCTCGACCCCCACTTGATCCTCAAGACCTTCGGCCCCGACCCGCTGCGCTATTTCCTGCTCCGCGAAATCCCCGTCGGCGTCGACGGCAATTTCTCCCATGAAGGTTTCCTCCACCGCGTCAACTCCGACCTGGCCAACGACCTCGGCAACCTCGTCCACCGGACGCTGACCATGATCCAGGGGTACCAGAAGGGCATTGTCGAGGGCGGCGATGATGAGCAGGAAAAGGACAGGGCCGTCCGGGAAGGATTCGAGGCGCTCAAAGGGCGGGTGGCGGGACTGTATGAGGACTATGCGCTGAGCAAGGCTCTGGAAGAGATCTGGGCCTATATCAACGTCGTCAACAAATACCTGGCCGATAACGAACCCTGGAAGCTCGCTCAGGACGAATCGAAGAAACGGAGGCTGGCCCGGATCCTCTACCAGACCGCAGCCGCCATCCGGGGGATCAGCTATCTCATTTATCCCGTGATGCCCGAGTCGGCCCAGAAGATCTGGGGCCTGCTGGGAGAGTCGGAGCTCGTGGCGGAAGAGCCGTACGAAAGATGCCGTTTCGAGAGCCTGAAACCCGGGGCCAAAACCCAAAGGCCCTCGCCGCTGTTTCCCAGAGTCGCGCTCAAAGACTTCCTCGCGGAGGAGGTCCAGCCGCCGCCCGTAATGCGGGCCCCGCAAATAAAGGAGGAGAGAATGGACATCGTCACCTTCGATGAATTCAAGCGCATGGACCTTCGGGTCGGTGAGATCCTCAAGGCCGAAAGAGTTCCCGGAACGGACAAGCTTCTCAAGCTCGAGGTCAACATCGGGACGGAAAAGAGAACCATGGTGGCGGGTGTCGCCGACGTCTATGCGCCGGAAGAGATGGTCGGAAAGAAGCTCGTCGTCATCGTCAATTTAAAGCCGGCCGTCATCCGCGGGATCGAGTCTCAGGCCATGTTGCTTGCGGCCGAAATCAGCGGCGGGAAGGCCATCATTCCCTTCTTCGACCGCGACGTCCCGGCCGGCGCCAAGGTCAAATAGGGAACCGAAAAAGCCCCGGACTACACAAGTTCCACGAGCAGCTTCACGGCTCCGTTCGGGCCGCGGGGAACAAGGACAACTTCCTCGCGGCCGTAATCGTCTCTGCCCGGCCTCCAGAAAACGAGATTCCTCTTGACCGCTGCAGCGACGGCCAATTCGACTTCCTGGACCCCCAGTTCCAGGCTTGTCCGCTTGCCCGAACCGATTTCGTACATGCCGGCTTTTCTCTCCACCCCTTTCTTGATCACGTCGATGAACACGGGCAGAATCTCGGCCGGGATGGTCGCGATTTTATGGAAGTCGAGCTTTTTCACATATTCCACGAACTTGCCGGCCAACCTCTCCGCTACGCTTCGCAAAACGGCGGCGAGGAAGTCTTCATACTCCACGTAATAGACATGGGCTTTGAGTTCGACCCTGTTTCCGAAACTGCAGGTGAAGAGATGGATATCTTCCAGGCCGAATGACGAGCTGAAATCCACCCCTCCCCGGTCGAAATCCAGGAAGGAGATGGCCCCTTCCATAATCTTGTTGCTGTTATAACCCGGTGAGAAAAGCTCTGCCTTCAGAATATAGCTGCTCTTGCGTTCGATATACTTCCTGTCGATATCGGTTGGTTTTCCGGTGTGCACAACCCGGAGACAGTCGGCGAACAGATTTACCTTCGGCATGAGTTTCGCCTCCTTGAGAGGATTCCCCGGCGGGTGCCGGATGAGCCGCATTTATTCTATTGTGACATGGCCCGAAGTCAAGCTCCCGGTCCTCGTTTATCATAAACTGGGGAGGTTGAGGCCCCGCGGCCGACTGATCCCGGATTGTCGGACCCGGCCTAAGATGATAAGATTCGGGCGTCCTTTGCCTGTTGCACCAACCGAGGAGGTTGAGTATGTTCCGGCAGCGTATGAAGCTTCTTTTATTATCTCTTTCGGGTCTCTCCATAGCTCTCCTCCTGATTACGTGCGCCGGAAAAGAAGTGGCCGTCTCATCTTCCGGGCCGGCGGCGCCCGCGGACATCCCGACAGAAGCTCCTCTTATCCCCACGGGCGTTTCGGCGACGGAGGGAAACAGGTCGGTGACGGTGACATGGAAGCCGGCGGCCGGGGTCGCGCACTACAATATCTATTACGCGACTTCCTCGTCGGTATCCAAAACGAACGGCACGAAGGTGGCCAACCTGTCTGGAAGTCCTTATACCGTTCGTCCACTGGACAATAAGACACCCTACTATTTCGTGGTCACGGCCGTGAACGCCGGCGGCGAGAGCGGGGAATCCCCAGGGGCGATGGCCACTCCCTTGGCGAAGGCCCCTAAACCCGGGCTGGTCCGCATCCCCGCCGGGACCTTTGAGATGGGCGACAATCTCGACAGCACGGCCTATGCCTTGCCCGTTCACACCGTATACGTCGATGAGTTCTATATCGACAAGTACGAGACGATATATGCCCTCTGGAAAGAGGTCTATGACTGGGCCGTCGATGGGGCCCAAAACCCCCGCGGGCCTGATTCGAGCGACAAGGATACCCGGATCAGGCGCGGAGGAAGCTATAGATACGGTTCCCGGCAACTAATGTGCTCCGCCCGCATGTTCCGGGTGCCGACCTATACGGCGCCCTACTTCGGATTCCGCTCTGTTACAAATAGGTTCAGATAGCGGGATCTCGGACCTTCCTCGTTCAGGCTTGAAAAGGCCGGGAGTTCATTGCTCGACCAGGGCTTTTTCCCACCGGAACATTTCTTCCACGGCCCGGGGATTCATCCCCTTAAAAATGCTGTTGCAGGTGGCGACCATGTAGCCGCCGCCTGGCGAGCCCTGCCGGATCGCCCGGGAAACCTCCCGTTTGACCAGATCCAAATCGGATCCCATCAGGACATTGACGTCGATATTCCCGATGAGGACAAGGTCCCGGCCGAATTCCCTTTTAAAAACGGCCAGATCGTTCCCTGCGCCCGGCTCCAGACCATGAAACCCGGCAAACCCGGCTTCGATCGCAAACGGCAAGAGCCCGGCGGCGGCCCCATCGGAGTGCCAGATGACAGGAACGTCCAAAGCGCCGACGATATCCCGGTGGAGCGGAAGGACCAGCTCCCGCCAGGTTTTCGGCGAGACAATTGGCCCGCTGCGGTGGGCGGCGTCGTCGCCCAGGATGATCACCTCCGCGCCAAGGTTGACGGCCTTTTGGAACGCAGAAACGCACCACTCCGCCCGGCTGTCGAGCAGGCGCCGGACGAAAGGGGGATCTTCGATGAGCCCTAGAGAGAAATGCTCGAGTCCCATGGCCATATAGGCCGCCGTGAAGGGTCCGATGTGCGACCCATAAATCAGGCAGTGGTCCGGATAACGCCGTTTGACATCGTCGATCTCGACCTTATCGAAAGTCTCCTCTAAGAGGCTCAAGGGGGGGCTGTACCGGGCGAGATCCGCCTCTGTGTTTATCCGGCCCGAAATGTATGTTCCATTTTTCCAGACCCGCCCCCATTCATCGACACCATCCCCCCAGGCGTTGCTGCCCTTCGGGATCCGGGTTGGCATCATGACACTATCCTGTCCAAAATGAACATAGGCCTCGGCCGCATCCGATCTCCCGAGTTCTTCCACCAAGGCGTCGATCCATATTTCAAAACGGGGAATTTGGTCGGGAGGTTGATGCTGTAAAGTGGCTAAGACTCGTTCCCGCGGTTTCATCGGGCTGATCAGGACCGGGACTCTACAAATCCTCTCAGCGCGCCGATCCCTATGACACCCTCCCGAACGAGAACCGGCTTCTCCCCTGTCAGGTCGATGACGGTCGAGGGTTTGCTGCCGGGCGTCTGCCCGCCGTCCACGATGAGGTCGACTTTTTCCATAAAGACACGCTGCACTTCCTCGGCCGAGGCGATCTCCCCATGTCCTGAGATGTTGGCGCTTGTCGTGACTAGGGCGAAGCGGGACTCCCGGATGAGCGCCTGCAGCCAGGGAACCGCCGGAAAACGGATCCCGACAGCCCGGGCCTGTCCGACGAGCTCCGGAGGGAGATGGGGGGCCGCCTTCACCACCAGTGTCAGCGGACCAGGCCAGAACCGGGAAGCCAGAGAGTAGAAAGCCGGAGGAAGCTCGGCGGCCAGTCCTTCCGCCATCTTCAGGTCGGAGACGAGGACCGGCAGGCCTTTCGAAATCGGCCTTTTCTTGATTTCGAAGATCCTCCGCAGCGCTTCCCGGGAAAAGCCGCTCGCGCCAAGCCCATAATAGGTCTCCGTGGGGTAGACGATCACTCTGTTCTTGGCGAGGACACCCGCGATCGTCCCAATCGCCCCGGGCCTGACATCGCCGGGATCTATCTTCAGAACTCTAGCTTTCATTGCCTGTCCGGACATCATGTCATCTGCCTTGCTTAAATGCTAGAGGGACTGCAAACGAATGTCAACGTGAAGCAAAATCCAAACAGCTTTATATTTACCTAGGCGAGGGGTGGATAGCGAGAAGTCCGTCGAAGCCTGAGCGGGCAGGGTTTCTCTCCGCAGGAGAGAAGAGCGAAGGCTGAGTCGGAGCTGATTCTCCTCGCTGGGGAGAATCAGCGTACTTCGAGCTATCTACCCCGAGCCCTTCTTGACAAGAATTTGCCCCTGGGATATAAACACAATCCGTTGGGGAAAACCCCAAAAAAGGTGACAACTGACCCCTTTTGGGCACATCCGGGGCCGAGCTTATCCCGGTACCCCAGCCAAGCCCATTTTGGCATATAATTTGCTAAATAGAGAGCGGAGGAGAAAGAAGATGAAAAAAACGATCGGCCTTCTAGTCAGCCTTGTCCTTTTGCTCCCCACTCTGGCTAGCTCGGGGGCGCTCTCGTTCCGTCTCGGCTATTTCGTTCCGCGGGCCCAGAGCGACCTCTGGACCATCGAGTTCCAGAACATGTCTTTTCAGAAATCGGATTTCCAGACCGCGACCCTGGGGATCCACTACGAGCAATTCCTCACCAAGGAGCTCAGCATCCTTGTCGGGTTTGAGAGCTACAGCCGGACCCAGCTCGGGTACTACAGGGACTTTGTGGGATATTCTTTCCAGGAAGGGGATTTTGCGTTTCCCGCCGATATATATGAAGGCGATTTCGACATCTCCCACAACTTCAGCGTCTCCAGCACTCCCATCCAGCTGTCTCTTAAGCTGACCCCGCTCGGCCGGCGCTCCGGCTTCATCCCCTACATCGGCGGAGGGATCGCCCTTTATGTCTGGAGCGTCAAGCTGCTGGGAGATATGGTCGATTTCACCGATGAATGGTTTTATGATGATCCGGAGCTGGGAGAGATCACGATCTACGGCATCTATGGAGCCGAGGCCCGAGCCGAGAGCCGCTTCTCCTTCGGTTTTCAGGGTTTCGCCGGGTTCATGATCCCTGTGGCCAGCCGGCTGGCCATCGAGGCCGAGTTCAAATACAGCCAGTGCAGAGGCGATCTGGGTGATGCATTCCCGGACTTCGAGGACTTCGACCTCGGCGGCTATCAGTTCTCGGTTGGAGTCAACTACTGGTTCTGAAGGATTGGATTCAAGGAAGCCGGCCGGTATTTATTGGGGCCGGATGAACTGAAGCTCAATCGGCTTGGCCAGACTCAGCTTGAACACACCCCAGATCGAATCGAACTGGGAATCGCCGCTCCACAGGCCGGCGGCCGAAGGTTTCTGAAAGATATCGAAGACCTCGCGGCCGATCTCGAAGAAGTCCAGCATGAGCGGCAGGCTGAAAGTGACCTCGGCCTGACTGCCGATCGTCTTCCCCGCCGGAATAATCCCCTCCGAAACGGTGCGGCCTTCTGCCTCCAGCTTGTAGGCCAGCTTCCCGAGGGTCAGGTCAAAGCTGTTCGGGTTTCGCAGTGAGAAAGACAGAGTGAACTCGGCGCCCCCAATGGTCAGCGTCTTTATATCGAGGGGTTTGACCTCGACCTCGATGTCCTGAAAGATCGGGAAATCCCCGGAAAAAGCGAAAGGGATTTTCTCCTGTCGCCCCCGGCTGTCGGTGAATATCATCAGTCCGGTCACGTAGCAGGAAGACTTGGGAAGGCTGGCCGCCCCGGGCACCCTTTCCAAGAGGTCGGCATAAGCGATCTTGATGGGAAGCGAGATCCGGGTGGCCGCCTCCTTTTCGACGGGTATCGGCGACTCCAGGCTCGTCCTCAGGGCGAAATAGTCCGTCCCCTCGACAACGACCCGGTAGTCGTATTCACCCAGGGAATAGTCCGAATTCGCGGAATTAGCGATCTCAAGCAAGAAGACGAGGATGAGCCCCTTGGAGTCCATCTCCCGGATCTCTTTTCTTTCCAGGGAGACCGCGATTTTTTTTTTGGCCGGAGGAGCGGCCGTTCCAGCCGCCGTCAGGACAAGGAGCAAAGCGGAGAGCATCCGCCGGTACAGAGCCATATCCATGTTCAATCCTAACCTTCTAGATTACACGATGCCGGGTCAAAGGACAAGACCAGACAAGGTATAGGGGCTACGGGGCGCGCGATCGGCCCGCGCGGGACCGATCCGAAACCCGTTGAAGATACCCCGGCCGGCTTATACAATAGGAAAAAGCGTGATAGAATAGACGTCCGAGAATACGACCATGCCATTCTTCAAGGCGGAGTTCCGGGACAAAGGCCTTTTCGTCCGGCTGTTCGGCCGGAATGTCTATGCAGTGGGCGGGTATGTCCGCGATCTCATCATGGGCAGGCCGTGTGCAGAGGTCGATATCCTGGTCACCGGATTCCCCCTGGATGAGGTTATCCGCCGGATCGGTCCCCACGGCAAGGTCGACCTCGTCGGCCGGAGCTTCGGGATCATCAAGTTCACGATCCGGAAAAAGACCTACGATATCGCCCTGCCCAGGAGGGACACCGCGGCGGACGTGCCGGCCCGCCGCCACAAGGACTTTCTGATCGCGGCCGACCCCGCTCTCCCCATCGAGAAGGACCTTGAGCGGCGTGATTTCCGCTCGAACAGCATGGCCCTGAGGCTTGCCGACGGCCTTCTCATCGACCCGTTTGGAGGCCGGGAAGACATCAGGGCGCGGCGGATTCGGCTGACCAACCCCCGGGCCTTTCCCGAGGACCCGCTTCGGGTGCTCCGGGTGGCCCGGTTCAGCTCCGTTCTTGGATTCTCCGTCGACCCGGAGATCTACGATATCGCCAAGGAAATCGACCTGAGCGGCCTGAGCGTAGAAAGAGTGAACGAGGAGCTGTTCAAGATCCTGTTACTCTCAGAACGCCCCTCGGTCGGGCTCGAAGAGCTCTTCAAGCTGGGGGTGCTTAAGAAGCTTTTCCCGGAGCTTTACCGGCTCACCCTGTCCGTCCAAGACTCGGTTTTCCATCCGGAAAAAGATGATTTCGGCCACCACAGTGTCTGGCATCATACCCGGCTCACGGTCGACCAGGCCAAAGCCCTCGCCGGCTTCGCCGGACTCGGCCAGGAGAAGATGCTCTGCCTGCTGCTGGCCGCACTCTATCATGACGTCGGCAAGCCGGCGACAGCTCACTGGGAATACAAGCGGGGCCGGATGGCCATCACCAATAACGGCCACGACCTGGCCAGCGAGCGGATGGTCAAGAAAGTCCTTGCCCGATTCCGGATCTTTTCCTGGAACGGTTATAACCTCAGTAAGATGGTGCCCTTGCTCATCCGGGCCCATCACAGGCTGTCCGAGCTCTGGCTCAACAGGGAGAACGTCACCAAAAAGGCCTTCAACCGGCTGGCCGCGGAAACCCAGGGAGAGATCGAGCTCCTGGTCTACCTCGACGCCGCCGACCGGGCCGGCCGCAAGGAGCGGCTGGTCAGGTCCCTGGACCGGCAGGGGAAGTGGCTTCTCAGAAGGTTTGAGCAGCTGAATGTCAGCCGGGAATCCATCAAGCCTCTGATCTTGGGCCGGGACCTGATCGGCCTGGGCGTCGAGCCGGGTCCGGCCATGGGCAAAATCCTCAAACGCCTGTACGGGATGCAGCTCGACAACGGCTTCGAGACCAGAGCCCAGGGAATCCGGGCCGCCGAAGGACTGATCAAAGGGAAAAAAGGATGAAGGTGCTCGTCTGCGGCGGCGCCGGCTATATCGGCTCTCATTCGGTCAAGTCCTTGCTCCGCGAAGGATTCGAAGTCGTCATCTTCGACAATTTCTCTTCAGGAAAAAAGGAGCTCATCCGAGGGGGAGAAGTCGTCCACGGCGACCTGGATGATAAAGATGAAATCAGCCGCGTTTTCCGGGCTAATCGATTTGACGCCGTGCTTCACTTCGCCTCGCTTATCCAGGTGGGCGAATCCTACCTCAATCCCCAGAAGTATTATACCCACAACCTCAGCACCAGCCTGAACCTGTTCGAAGCCATGCTGGGGGCCGGGGTCAATAAGATCATCTTCTCCTCGAGCGCCGCCGTGTACGGGATCCCCCGGGAGACCCCGATTACTGAATCCCACCCCCTGAACCCGATCAATCCCTACGGACATACCAAGCTCTTCGTCGAGAGGATCCTCCAGGATTATGATAAAGCGTACGGTTTGAAATTCATCTCGCTTCGCTACTTCAACGCCGCGGGGGCCGACCCGGAAAACCATCTGGGAGAGATGCACGACCCGGAAACTCACCTCATTCCCAACCTCCTTTTATTCCTCCTGGGAAAAAAAGTGAGCTTTGACCTCTACGGGACGGAATTCCCCACCGCGGACGGAACGGCCGTCCGGGACTACATCCACGTCACCGACCTGGCCGAAGCCCACGTCCTGGCGCTCCGGAGGCTCCTGGCCTCAGGGAAGAGCGATTCTATCAACTTGGGAGCCAGCCGGGGTTTCTCGGTCCTTGAGGTGATTAAGAAAGTGGAGGAAGTGACCGGCCGGAAGGTCACCTACAAAGCCCGGCCGGAGCGACTCGGAGACGTGCCGGTTCTTCTGGCCTCCAAAGAAAAAGCCGAAGAAACCCTGGGCTGGAAGCTTCGCTTCTCTAACCTGGAGAGTATTGTTGAGACCGCCTGGCGTTGGCACCGCAAGGTCGTCCAAAAATAAGATCAGTTTGTACTCAATTTGAGTACAATAAAGGCGAATTTTATGCATATCGACTAGTGGCGCGTCTCACAAATAACGTGACTATATGTCGATCCATTATAGACGCGCCACTGCGGGGGAGTTTGAGGGGGACGGCGTCGTTCCCCTCAGGGGGTCAGCGAAGCAAAGCGAAGCGCCGAGGGGGGAGCTGGACTCCCCCATGGAAGTGTCCCGTCTCCGGAGAGGAATTATGAAAGAAATTAATGAGACGGGACACTAGGAACCGGTTGACCGGTGCAGCTTGGCATGGTATAAGATAAGGCCTCAATAGATGAAAAAGAGCAGCCGAATCGCGATTGTCTTATTAGGGATTGGATTGGTGCTGTCTTGGACCTGCTCCTCGTCCGAGGTTTCGCCGAAGGTCGCCGTCCCCCCGCCTCCCTCCCCCGTCGCGGAAAAGCAACCGGCTGAACCGCCGCCTCAACAGCCGGCGCCGGAAGAGAAAGAGACTCTCCCCGTCCAGGAAGAAACCTTGCCGGAGAGCCAAAACCAGGAGAACGCTGCGCTTACAGGAAAAGAAGATCCGTCCGTCATCCTCGAGGAAGCGCTCAACACCTACCAGAATGCCTTGACCGCCTGGGAAAAGGGAGAACTGGAATCCGCTTTCCAGGCGCTCGACGAAGCCTACGCCCTCATTCTCAAAGTCCAGCTCCCTGCGGATTCAGCCCTGCTTCAGGAGAAGAACGACCTCCGTCTTTTGATCGCCCAGCGCATCCAGCAGATATACGCTTCCCGGCCGGTAACGGTCGGGGATAACCACAAGACCATCCCTCTCGAGGAAAACAAGGAAGTGCTGGACGAGATCAAGTCTTTCCAGACCAAAGAAAAGGCCCAATTCCTCGAGGGCTACAAGCGGTCGGGTCTCTACAGGGAGATGATCCTTGAGGAGATAAGAAAAGAGGGCCTGCCCGAAGAGCTCTCCTGGCTTCCGCTCATCGAAAGCTGGTTCAAGGTGAGAGCATTGTCCAGGGCACGGGCCCTCGGGATGTGGCAGTTCATCTCGTCGACCGGCTACCGCTACGGGCTTAAGAGGGATCGCTATGTCGACGAACGCATGGACCCCGTCAAATCCACGCAGGCGGCGCTTCGGTATCTGGTCGAGCTCCATTCCTTCTTCGGCGACTGGTCAACCGCCCTGGCCGGCTACAATTGCGGCGAGATCCGGGTGCAAAACGTCATCCGGACCCAGCGGATTGACTACCTTGACAACTTCTGGGATCTCTACCGCCAACTACCCTGGGAGACAGCGCGGTATGTCCCTCGCTTTATCGCTACGCTCCTCATTATCAACAATCCTGAAAAATACGGCTTTGAGCTCTCTCCGCCTGACCCGCCGCTGCCGTTCGAAACAGTCACGGTC
>Ga0315277_10006959_pt1 | contig 14697 bp, 15 predicted proteins | sample YL17G05_15_MG_FD_203695 | JGI IMG/M metagenome (GOLD analysis project Ga0315277, IMG submission 203695) | Sediment microbial communities from Yellowstone Lake, YNP, Wyoming, USA - YL17G05_15 | ecosystem: Environmental > Aquatic > Freshwater > Lake > Sediment | place: USA: Wyoming | collected... | reverse complement strand
CTTTTGATTCAGAAATTCCACATAGCTTTGAACTGTGAAAGGTCTTTCGGCTGGCTTCTCAGCTGGTTTCACAGCAGCTGGCTTTTCGGCTGGCTTCTCAGCTGGTTTCACAGCAGCTGGCTTTTCGGCTGGCTTCTCAGCAGGTTTTGCAGCAGCTGGTTTTGCAGCGGTTGGTTTCACAGCGGTTTTTTCTACTTTATCCGATTTTGGTTTTTGTGCCATACTTATTCCTCTATATTACCTCTTAAATATGTGAATTGTACAGGAACCTCCACTTCCACCGACATTATGGGTTAAACCGATCTCAGGAATATTCTTTAACTGCCGTTTTCCTTCCGCTTCGCCACGCATCTGTTTGAAAACTTCAACAATCTGCCCGATACCGCTAGCTCCGATTGGATGCCCCTTTGATTTCAATCCACCGCTCGTATTAATGGGGATCTGTGAGTTTAACTCCGTGAGCCCTTCCTCGACGGCTTTTCCACCTTCACCAAATTTGAAAAAGCCCACATCTTCCATCGCAACAATCTCTGCTATTGTGAAACAATCATGGACTTCAGCCGTTTGGATATTCTTCGGTTCTAATTTTGCCATCTTAAAGGCCTCCTTCGCGGCAACCTGCGCTGCCCGTAAGTGCGTCCTATCAGGGCGATCATGCAATGCAAGCGTGTCGCTTCCTTGCCCAGTTCCTACGATATAGAGAGGTGTATCTGTATATTGTTTCGCCTTTTCCTTTGTTGTTATTATGGCCATTGCTGCCCCATCTGTAACTAATGAACAATCATTCAATCGTAACGGATATGCTACCCACGGATTCACTTTATCATCATCGAGATACTCCCAAATATCTTTCCAGTTTCCAACGCCTTTCTGAATATTTTTATTCATGATGTCTTCGAGCGTCATTTGCATTTGAGCTCTAGGGTTCAATTTTCCATTATTATGGTTCTTGATGGCAACTAATCGAAGCTGGCGCAAAGTGGTTCCGTATTTCGCCATGTGGGCGGTCGCAATATTTGCGTAAAGTCCGGGGAAGGTTGCACCATAAGGATATTCGAAAGCACCGTCGGCTGCCGCTGCCAAGGTATCAGTGACTCCCGCTGTTGTCAAATCGGTCATTTTTTCAACTCCACCTGCAATAACTGTATCATATATTCCACTTGCTACTGCTATCACGGCAGTTCGAAAAGCAACACCACCGGACACGCAGGCATCCTCAAGCCTCATAGCGGGCTTGGGATTGAGTCCAATTACCTCTGCCATTAATGGTGCCAGATGCCCCTGTTGCTCAAATAAATCAGAGGAGAAATTTCCAAGAAAAAGTGCTTCAGCTTCTTTTTGAACATCCATTGTTTTATCCATATGCTTAAGCATATCCAGATAGGCTTCCATCCATAGATCACGTGAAGTCTTTATCTGGTCTGGTGGGCCATATTTGCTATAATTACCAAATTTACACATTCCAACTGCTACAAGTGCCACATCTCTAGCTAATTTTCCCAAATTCTTTCACTTCCAACTTTTTTAGTATCTACTTTCACATCTTTGTAAAGGAATTTAATTTTTTTTGTTGTATGAAAACTGATCATAAATTTTTAAAGTCTAAAATCTTGAAGTATGTGGGACAATTAGCATTTGATGATGGGTTAATTAATGTTTGAGACAATTATCGCATTAACTTCAACGACTACACGAAAGACAAACTCGGAGAAGTTTTTTAAAACATTTTCATCCTATAACTGGGCTGAAGTTCAAGTTGAACTCAATTATAGACCGCAAAAGAAGCAAGCCGGTCCATTTTCGATGAATTTTACTAATTTTAATTTCAGTCAGCCACATAATCAAAAGAGTCCACTTGAAAGTATTCGAATTGAAGGCGTTATTGGGAATTCCAAACTCGAGGTATCATGTATATTCAACGAAGGAATAAGTTCTTGGTTTGAAGCAAAGATTGAGGGAGATAACAAGAACACTATTGAAATAATAGAGAAACAATTAACCAATATTTTTAAAATCAAACAATAACCGATTCGGTTACTTGAAGGTCAGATAATTTTTGATTATATGCCACAATGATCCTGATGGTTTTGCTGCCGCAGGAATTTTTCTTTTGACAGGACAAGATCAACTCGATGATTTGCGGTATTCAACTGTTACTTACATCAATAAAATGCTCAAAAAAATGTTAGGGCAACAAAATCCTCAGCAAATGTATCTTATCGATATCAACGCCGATGATAGTGAAACTTTTTACCAAACACTCATCAAGTTGCGGAGGAAAGGCAATGCGATTACAATATTTGATCATCATCAATTTTCAGAATCCTATGACGCAGAATTAATGCGAGAAGGCATTATCGTAAACAGAGATTCATCTGGGAGCTGCAGCGAGTTATTACATAAAAATTATCTGAATAAAGTCAAGGATCGGCGAAAGGCAGATTTTTTAATGTGTGTAGGGGCTATTGGAGATCACGCCATTACACCATACGTTCAAAAGGTAATTGATTCGTTTAGACGGGAAGAAATTTTTGATGTTTATGCCTGCCTTCTTGCGGGGATTTCAAACGGGAAAGAATTCCTCTATAGCATTTTTGAAGAAAAAGATAAAGATGGTGTGGGCTTTACCAAGAAACTCTACTACCAGGCTGCTAAACAACGCTTTTGGATAGAAAAATTAAAGACACAAATTAACCTGCTTAAAGAATCTACCAGCTCTATCAGTACTGTTCATATAGTTCAACAACACATAGGCTTTGCAGCAGGTTATTTGATAGATCAAGATAATACTAACTTTGCAATTGCAATTGGAGATGGACTTCCCGCATTTAAAAATCGAATCTGGAACCATTTCCAGCAAGTTTTGAGATTTATCTTTCGCCAAACGACCAAGAAAGAACGTGCAATAATTCGTATTAGTTTTCGATCTAAAGTCCCAATAAATCTTTTAGTTTCAGCGCTTTCCAAAAAATATCATGGATTTGGCGGTGGACATAAATATGCCTGCGGTAGTTCCATCCCTAAAGAATATCTCGTTCCTTTCCTAAAGGAAATTATCTATGAAATTAAAAAATTATAAGGCTTTAATTGAATCTTTTTTCGCAATTAATCTAGCGCTCGAATTTCGTTGATCATCGTCTTCAACTGCGCAAAAATATTTCCTTCGTCTGCAAAATGATGCGGCTCAATAATTACGAAGGGATTCAGGTCCTTTATATAATTCTGGACTTTTATCAATTCAAATAATTGCCCAATATGAACTGAAATAAGCCGGGCCTTGAATTTTTCTAAGATCCGGAGACTGTATCGCTCAGACCCATAAGTTCCGTGATGAAAGTCAAAAGTAAATCTAAGGGTCGGGATCTCCTTGAATATTTGTTCGAGAAACATAATTCTGGAGGTTAACCGCCAAGGTGAGAATGTCATATTTTCAATTGAGAGTGTTATTCCGTATTCTTCACAGTTTTTTGTGAGCTCTTTTAATCCTTCAATAGTTAAATCCAACGCCTTGATGAGATAATCCTTTTCAAAATCAGAAGCGCTTTTAAACGAATTCTGGCCTCCATGGACCACAATATACGTTATATCATCAGATAATTGAGAGGCGAATTTGATGGTATTTTTCAATTCCATAAGTGATGCTTCACGGATTCTGGGGTTGTAACTCGAGGTATTTATATCTTTTATGGGCGCATGTACTGAGATTCTTTTTATTCCATAATTTTTTAAAAGGGTTTTTAAATTTCTTACCTCTGGAAACGTCTTAAAAATCTCAGGATGTTCTGGCTGGATTTCCAATCCATCCAATTGTATTTCTTTCGCGTTTGTACAAATTGTCTGGAGCGAATATTTCCAGACCCCGCGGTCTAGCCCTAAAAGGATCTGATTCTTCACTGATTCTTACCCCACCAATACCGATTTCTCGGCAATTTCATTTCGCAGAGTTCCAATTTTTTCGATCTCCGCTTCGACAATATCTCCTATTTTTAAGCGTTCTTTTCGTTGAATCGTTTTCTCCTCCAATCTTCCTGGATTTCCTGAAAACAGAAGTGTTCCGGGTAAGAGCGTCTGATCCTTGGACGTATAAGCAACCAATTGATGAACTGACCAGTTCATATCTTTTGTATTCCCGCGCTGCATTACCTGCCCATTGACTCGAAGTTCCATCTTTAAATTATGAGGGTCGCCAATTTCATCTGGCGTTACTATGCAAGGCCCTAAAGGTCCTGCACAATCGAAATCTTTGCTTTTGAACGGTCCTAATCTAAGGAGTATCTCAGGGATCTCAATATCCCGCGCCGAGATATCATTAAAGGCAGTAAAACCTGCAATATATTTATTTGCGTTACCTTCCTCGATATCCTTTCCCGTTTTTCCAATAACTACTCCGAACTCGACCTCGAAATCGAGCCATTTCGTTATTATCTTCGGAAAAATAATCGGATCAGTAGGCCCTATAATGGAATTAGGGTTTTTCTTATACCCAATAGGATATTTTTTCCAAAGGGAATAGTCTGTTATTTTCTCTAAACTCTGCCGATAATGTGTTTCAAATGTCATAAAATCAACTATGTACCTCGGATAGGTTATCGGTTCAATAATTGTGGCTTGATCCCGGCTGAAAACAAGATTCTCTCTTTTCGGACCTACAAGTCCTTCATTCCGCTTCATTATATTTCGAAAATACTCTTGTGTCTTCCGGGCGGCTTCCATAGAGTACTCGCCCCCATCCAAAAATGATAGCATGTTATTCGAAATGCGTACATCCGCCATTTCATAGGGTTTCGTTTCTTTCGTTTCCTGAACTAAATAGGTTACATAACTAGAATACAAGTCAAGGATTTTATTCTCTAATAAAATTCCAATCCTTTTCATTTCCCCTAAAGGCGTTAGCATTTTGAATTGGATTAATTTCATGCTTCTTTCCTCAAAGATATGGTCCTTCTTTATTTAATGAACATTTATCTTAAAAAAATTATCTAGAAAGCTTTATGTTATTAACGAGTAAAATTTTATATTATGTTGCCCAGAGGCTCTTACAATGTGATAGATCTCTCGGTTCCGATTGAAAATAAGGCTAAATCAGAACCGAAACCTGCAATTATTCACTATTCATCACACAAGGAAGGCATAAAAATGGCAGAACCTGCCGGTGTCAGGGCCGAGGATTTTCCTGAAGGCATAGGTCTAGCCTCTGAAGAATTATCATTAATCACCCACGTCGCTACTCATCTGGATGCGCCCTATCATTTCGGTCCGCTCGTCGAAGGTAAGCCTGCCAAAACCATTGATCAGGTGCCCCTTGAATGGTGTATAGGAAATGGGGTCGTCCTGGATTTATCATATAAAGCGGACACAGTCTCAATTACTGAGGAGGATATTCAGCATGCTATAGAAGCGATTAAGTACGATATTCAACCATGGGATATTGTGCTAATCCGAACTGGTCGTGACAAACTCTGGGGCTCTCGGAATTATCCTTGGGTTCATCCAGGGATGACAAGGGAAGCGACGCTGTACTTACTAAAGAAAGGTGTTAAAATAATCGGGACTGACGCTTACGGGTTCGATCGTCCTTTTACGGTCATGTTCAAAGAGACAAAGGAGGGGCATAAAACGGCATTATGGCCTGCCCATTTCACTGGTCGAGATAAGGAATATCTCCATATCGAGAAACTCGCCAATTTGGACAAATTACCTAGCTATGGGTTCATTTTTATGGCTTTTCCCATTTTAATAAAAGGCGCCAGTGCCGGATGGGTCCGCGCGGTGGCATTGGTCCCTAAGCCATGAAATTTTTGTTTTAATTTTAAAGGATATATTTTAATGAAAACAACTTAATGTATTAAAGACAACATAATAGCTAATAACAGTTAAAAAGCTCAAATCTTATTTAAGAGTTAAAATATTCCTTTTAATTACGATGGGAATCGTGCTCCTCCTATCCACGAAAAGCGGAGAAAAAAAAGTATGGCGCAAAAAACTTGTGCAGAATGTGGCAAGCCAAATATCTTTTATTCATGTAACAAATGCAATAAGTCCTATTGTTGGGAACACACTGCGAGCAATGAAGTTTTTCAATGTTTGCGTTGTAAAGGTGAGTTTACAAAAGCAGATCTCATAGCTGCAGGCGAATTTGAATTTAAATGTAGGGCCATCGAAAAATCTAGATGTCCCAAATGCAAATTACCCGTAATGATAAAAAAATCAGATAAAAATCAACTCTACTTTAAATGTACAAAATGTGATTGGAATAGTTTCTATACTACCCCGCTAATTGTAACAGAAAAAGAAGAAGATCTGATTCAGGAAGGTCTTAAGAAGACTATTCTAGCCAAAAAGGAATTGAAATATTGTGAAACAAAATTAAAACAAACGAAAACGGAAAATCAATATTTATATTGTAACAATTGTTTTGTAACTACCCTAGAGCAGGGGAATATTTTCACCTTTGATGAGATCGCTTCTATGTTCGGACTAAGTCTAAATATGTGTCCGGATTTGTTGAAGGCGTACCGTGAAAGCGGACGAATTAAGGGGGTCATTGATCCCATCAAAAAGACTTATATCAGTTTGCGGAGCGACTATGAGAAGCATTTAATTGATAAGATATTAGCAGCGCCCGTGAATCTTGAAGCTTTAGGAAAAGAAGTTCAACTGGAAGAGCGGCAAGTGCGATTGGTTTTGTTGAACCTCACTAAGAAAAATAATATTATGGGACGCTTTATTGATGCTCATAATTTCATAGCGGATGATCTAGTTTTTCAAGAATTAGCTAAAATGATAAAGGACCGGGGCTCAGTAACTATAGCGGAGATATCCAAAAAATATCGCACCGATGAAAATGAAACAAAACGCCTAATTTCTGAAATCCTTAAAAGGGGACTCGTTAAGGCGTTCTATAGCCCCGATTCCACCGCCATAATTTGTGGTGAAGGCATTCAAACTAAATTGCTTGAAACCATTCAAGAGAAGGGCAAGATCTATATTGATCGTACTGCTGCGACTTTAGGCATCCATTCAAATCTATTACGGACGCAGATTAAACAATTCACGGATAATAAGCAGATCGATGGCTGGTACACGCAGGATCGCGGATTCGCAACCTTGGATTTTTTGAAATCCGAAATTTTAGGAGTTCTGAAACTTTATGAAAAAATTAGCATGAAAGAACTCGTTTCTCGCATGTTTCTCCCAATCAAATATGTTGAAACTCTCCTGCAAACACTGATCAATGAAGGAAAATTGGCGGGCTCTTTATCCGATGGCTTCTTCAATCGCGCAAAGCTGGCGACTGTAGAAACCACAAAGAAGACCCTTCCATCTTGGATATTAAAGAAAATGGAAGCCGCAGAAAATTTACAATATGTTCTGATCATCCACAAATTATCCGGAACATGTTTGTTTTCCTACGCATGTTCAGCACTAACTTTTGACCCGGATTTGGTTAGCGGGTTTCTTCAGGCAATTTCCTCCTTTGGAACAGAAGTTAGTTCACAAGAAGCAGGATTAGAAGAAATTAAGTATCAAGGATTTGTGGTTGTTCTAAGTGAAGGTGAATTGGCGAGGACTGCCTTCATTTGCAATCAAAGTCCCGAATCGACTCTTCGATCTAGCATAAAGTATTTTACTATTAAATTTGAAGATGAATACCGGCAAAATCTAACGAATTGGACTGGCGATATTTCAGTCTTTAAAAGTGCGCCTCGTTTTGTAGAGGAATTCTTCAAAGTCGGTTCCAAGGTCCTCTTTTTAATTCCTAAAATGCCTCAAGATACTACCATAAGCAAAGAAAAACTTACAGAAAAACTAAAAGCCCTATTGAAACAAAAAGGGCGGGTGACAGTAGATCGGTTAGAAACGGAATTAGAAATTCCTGCCGTTCAAATTCGCAAGTTTCTGGTTGATTTCGCTCTAGAGGGTATGGGGCGTTTCACTATGGATCAAGATGAATTTATTACAGAAGATAAATTAAATGAAGAGATAGCAAACTTAATTCTTAGTGCCGCTGAAATCCCGTTAGAGCACATCGCGGAAAAGACTAAGATTGCCGAAAATGAGGTTGCAGATTTCTTGAATAATCTGATTAGGCAGAGCACCGTTCGTGGGCGGATTGAAAATAGAATATTCCATCGTGAATAATCCATAACCCTTGTTTCTTAAAAATTCCTCTTCTCTTTTTGAATAATTTTTATATCAGAAAGTCGAAAGTATATAATGGAGTTTTTTGGATGGATTAAAAATGCAAATAACCGAAATTCTTCCGGTGTGGTTTGAATACCCCTTAGACATTAAAATTGGAGCAATGCCGAAATTCAAAATAACAGGCACCATTCTCCGGATTAAAACGGATGAGGGGTTCGAAGGTATCGCCGGTACTCATTTTGTAAATGCCGATAGCGCTCTTGTTGCCCATATAAAAGCCTGGCAGAAGATATTGCTGAAACAGGACCCCCTTGATATTGAAAAAATCTGGCGGGACATCTATAACACCCAAAATCGCATCCTATTCGGTATTCCCCATGCTATCAGCGTGATAGATTGCGCGCTATGGGACCTGAAAGGTAAAATTTGGGGGAAACCGGTCTATCAAATCTTAGGGGGCTACCAGCACAAGATAAAAGCATATGCGTCCTTTCCCTGGTGGGTCAATCCTGTTCAGTTGAAGAGTTTTTTGGAGCCGGCGATGGAAAAGGGATTCAAAGCCGTAAAAGTCCGAATTGGCAAGGATCTTGAGTGGGACGAGCGTGTGCTAAAAACAGTCCGCGATCTTGGCGGAAATAGTCTTGAGATAATGGCTGATGTTAATTCAGGCTATTCATTTAGAGATGCTTTGAAAATTGCGAGGGTGGCTGAACGCCTCGATTTATGCTGGCTTGAAGAACCCTTGCCTAGTGATGATCTTAATGGGCTCGCCGAACTTCGGCGAAAGGTCGATATCGATATAGCTGGGGGTGAAAATGATGCCTTCGCATGGCGGTTCAGAGATATTCTTGAGAAAGGCGCCTATGACATTATCCAGCCCGATGTGACTCGCTCTGGGGGTATAACTGAGGTAAAAAAGATTGCTGCCCTAGCAGAATCTTTTGGAAAGCTGTGCATAACTCATATATTCGGGATAGGCCCTATGCAATACGCGGATTTGCAAATGCTGGCCGCTATTTCTAATGCGCCCTATATGGAATACCCTTTCTTCCCTAGTGAATTTTTAATGACCAAAGAACCCATTGAATTAGATAAAGAAGGCTATGCGCTGCTACCGAACAGGCCGGGATTGGGTTTTGATCTGGACGAAGATATTCTGAAAAAATATCAAAAGGGCTGAATTTCCGCCACTCTTTTTTTAATATGGGCAAAACGGGCTCGATCAACAAAAAAGAAGCCTATTATAAAGCCGATAATAAGCACTCCCAAAAGCCAAATATGCTCGACAGGCGTAGGATAATAAAATATATGATTCAATAACACAATTGAACCTGCAATAATTAAAAAAATAAATTCCAGTTTATACATGGGCGTTCCCTTATACTCTTTTTCCCATAATATGCCATGTTTCCCTTTTGTCTTCTCACTTTGGAAGCGAAAATATTTGTTTTGAAATGGATAGAGCCATTTAATGCCGTCTGATGTACAAAAACTATCTGTAAATAGGTGGAGGTATAGAGCCGTGACCATCGTGAAAGTGTAAACATTCGGAAAGATAATCGTAATAACAATTAGAGGGGAATATAGTAAGGGAAAATGGGTAGGATACGCATGATGTTTAAAATCAAGTCCATCCATTTTGGATTTATCGCCTTTAATCAGAGATGCAATAATTATTGCCACATCAACATCTGGTAATAAGCCAAATATTACTCCAACCACAATGCCTAAAAGTGATGGAGTCGTTCCTAATAAAAAGCAATAGAGATTGTAGGTAATATAGCCAAGACAATAATGCCCCGGAAAAATCTGGATGGTTTTTCACTTCCGACTCGTGATCGAGAATTCTTAAATAATAATCTCTATGATTTTAAATAATCCTTTCTATATTGATCGAGAATTTTTAAATATTAAGATCTCAATTTATCAAATGGCTTACATCATAAATAATAACGAAACAATATTAAATTTAAAAGGGAACGTGTTTGATTAAACTGTTGGTCTCCCCCCAATCAATTCCAGAGGTTCATGAAATACTAAAGGCATCCCATGATCTTATTATTGACATAAAACGCCCCGCGGAGGGGAGTCTTGGCGCAAATTTTCCCTGGATCATAAAAGAAATACGACAAATTGTTCCTAAAAGTGTGGAATTGAGTGCTACTCTTGGGGATCTTCCCAATTTACCCGGAACAGCAGCTTTGGCAGCATCTGGTCTTGCCCACTGCGGTGTGAACTATATTAAGGCTGGGATTATGGGTCCAAAAACGAAAGAGGAGGCTATTTTTCTCATAAAGCAAATTTGCCATGCAGTCCGCGATATTAATTCAAAAATCAAAATTGTTGCTGCGGGGTATGCAGATGCGAAGCGCTTTGGAGGCATATCTCCACTCGAAATTCCTGAAATTGCAGCTGCCGCTGAAGCAAATTTTGCTATGCTCGATACTGGAATAAAGGATGGCAAACGCTTGTTTGACTTCTTATCAATTCCTGAGCTTACCCAATTCATCGAAAAATCCCATAACTCAGGTTTGAAAGTTGCATTGGCAGGTTCCCTTCAAAAGGAAGATATAATTCCCTTAATTAAAATTCGGCCTGATATTATTGGCGTCCGGAGTGCCCTCTGCGAGAATATGGATCGTTTGAATGGACAAATTCAAAGCACAAAAGTAAAGGAATTTATCCAAATTTTAAAAAATAATCTATAATAAGTCAAATTCTTATTGTACCTTTTCACCGCACTCAGGACACCATTGTGCCCCCTCTGTCAATTGGGCACCGCATGCACCACAAAACTTACCGTAGCTGGCAAGGAATTCATCGCTCCCGACTTGCGTGGCACTCCCAACTTGTTCAGGAACTTGTGGAGGCTCAGATTCCGAGGCGACCTCTAGTATCGGCATTACTTCAGTAGCGAGGTTCTGGAGTTCTTTAGGTAATTTTTTCAAATCTTTAACTAATTTTACTGGTTTTTGGCAGCTGGTACAAAGCACTTTTTTAATAAATCCTTTCCGCGGCAGCTTCTCCCGTTCACAAGTAGAACAATAAATCTTCGGGGGTTGGCAACTGTTGCAATAAAAGAGGATGTTCTCAATTGACGAGTCAATTTCACGAAAGCATAAATTACATCGAAGAGTCATATTTCAATACCTCTCTTTTATCTATAAAAGGTTTATTCCAAAGAGATGAATTCCTTATCTATAAATGGTTTATTCCAAAGAAATGAAATCCTTTTCGATTTTTTTTCCGGTTTCAAAATTTTTTTGTAGTTTCTCGAATTGAATGGAATTCAACTCCATAATAAGATGTTCATTATCATATAGTTCCCAATTTTCATGGAGAATATGAGCACCAAAATGCTCAGGGTTTTGATATAGAGCGGTACCAGGGTAAGGGGTGGCTGCAAAGAAATTAACCCTATCACTTCCTAGCTCCAAATGCAAATCATCAAGAAATTTGTGTGTAAGGGTAAAACTCTCTTCGGTCTCACCAGGTAATCCAATAATAAAATAAGCTTGAACTGATAATCCTGCCAATTTTGCATTCATTACTCCTTTTTTCACTAACCTCAAATCTTGCTCCTTATTCACTTGCTGCAGCACCTTTGGGTCGCCCGACTCAATTCCAACGGCGATTACCTTGCATCCTGCCCTTTTTAATGATTCCGCTAATTCTCTGGATAGACGATCTGCTCGCAATTCACATCCCCAATTCAAATTAACCTTGGCTTTCTCAATCTCATGACACAAATTAATGGCATAATCTTCAGAAATATTCAGATTATCATATAAATTCGCGAACCGATACCCCAAATGCGATAAAGTTTGCATTTCATAAGTGATATCTGCAATATTTCGGTATCTCACCTTTTTAAATATCCTTTGTCGCACGCAAAAAGCACAATTAAAAGCACATCCTCTATTAACTATTACCGTTCCTACCTCATACTGCTGTAAATCTAGCAAATGTCTGGCTGGGAAGGGTAATGTATCTAAATCCGTTGGAATGTAACATTCAGAATAATGAATTTCGCCATTTTCCCGATATGCCAAATTAGGAACTTTTGAATAGTTCTGATCTGTAACCGCTTGCATAAATTGTAGGATTGTTTGATCTGTCTCACCACATAGAATAAAATCCACAAATCGGTTTTTGCTAAGAATATCAGCAAATTTAAAACTAGCATGAGGACCTCCGTACAAAGTTTTAGTATGCGGTAAAAGTTCTTTTACCTCTTTTAAAATCTTCATTGCAAGGGGATACGTATTTGTCAAACTTGTAAGGCCCACAATACTTGGCTCCTCCGATAAACAACTCTTCAATTCAGAAGGAGGGGTAACCGATAAATCAAGTAAAGTAACCTCATAACCTGCATTTTCTAAAACTGCACTTAATATCAAGAGTCCATTTGGAGGCTCTCGATGAAAAGTTTTCTTACCTTCCAGTTCCGTCCTTGGATTAATGAATAATACATGAAAATCTTTCAAAATCTTTCATCTTTCATCAATACATCAAAATCTTTCATCTTTCATCAATTTCGCCTACATTCTAAATTTCAATAAAATAAATAAGGCATTAATTATTAAATAGAATCACTGAAGTTATTACCCAATCTATCTTACTAGGTGAAGAGGGTCTTATTACAATGAAACCCATGAAAAAGCCAGATCTGAAAAATCCTGAAAAAATCCCTAAAGCAATGCCTGATCAGAAGAAGATAGAAGGGAATGCTAAAGAACAAACCGAGCAGAAAAAGTCAGAAGGCACAGCCAACGTATCATTGATGAAGACCCAAATTTCAGAATTGGCAACTAAATATATTACGACTTTTAGTAAGTTTCCCATGGTTAGTAAGATTGAAGGCATCACCGATATCAAGGAAATCATTAATCGCAATATTAATTTTGAAGTAGAAACCAAAAAATTGCAAAAGAAACTAACTAATTACTTGAATACGATCAACCGAATGTTAGAAGCTGGAATAAATGCCGCGGTGCTGCACCAACACTTCCTCGGATGTATTGATATTGCATTACAATGCCAAGACCTGCTCTGTATGAAAATATTTTTATCCCAAGCACACTCAACGTTCACAGAGATAAATCGCTATATTCGGGAATATATGTCATTCTCAAAGGATATAGAAAAGTTTACCAATGAAGTTGATTCTCTCCTAAAATTTGTTCATCCTTCAATTGAATTTTCAGAGCAATTCCTCAAAATGGAAGAGGTTTTGCTGACAGATATTGAAAAAGCTATAAGTCAATTGGAAAAACAACTTGAGAAATGAGTTTAGCTTAAGAACCCTTTTCAATTCCTTTTCCAATTTTTTCTAAAGCAATAGTTGTGCCAAATTTTTTAAACAAACGGTCAATTTGTTAAATAAATAATAATAAAGGTGATGCCTATAGTTAAGTTAGCTGTTGTCGGCAAAGGTGGAGTCGGTAAAACCACTATCGCTGGCACGATTGCGCGCTTGTTAAGCAGGGATGGTTTTAACGTAATTGCCTTAGATGCCGATCCCGCTATGAATTTGCATAGTGCCATAGGCATATCTGAGGAAAATTTCGCGAAAATAATACCCATTTCGGAAGAGAAAGAATTAATTGAAGAGAGAGCCGGAAAGGGCAGTATCTTTATTGTTAATCCCAAGGTAGATGACATTCCCGAAAAATACCAAATTGAAGGCCCAGATAATGTACGGTTGCTGGTATTAGGGACCATAAAAAAGGCGAAGAGCGGCTGTATGTGCCCTGAAAATGCTTTTTTACGGGCATTACTAGGGCATTTAATTCTTGATATAAAGGATGCTGTAGTAATTGATATGGAGGCTGGGATAGAGCACTTAGGGAGAGGAACTCTTCGCTATGTTGATGCAATGATCATTATTATCGAGCCAGGCCGTCGTTCAACAGAACTTGCGGAAAGAATAAAGGAGCTAGCAAATGAATTAATGGTTTCGCACTTATATGTTATCGGAAACAAAGTATCTGGCACTGAAGAGGAAGATTTTATCAAATCAATAGCAAAGACATTAGATATCAAATTATTGGGGATGATTCCCTACGATAATGCATTAAGAAGCGCAGATTTAAATGGAAAAGCCCCAATCGATTTTGCTCCAGACTCTCCGGCTATCAAAGAAATAGAAAATATCGAAAAATTATTATTAAACATAATTAATTCTAATACAAACTAATAATAATCGTGTACTATAGGAATTTACCTTTTACTTGCCCAACAGAATTAAAGACGTTTTAGAAAAAACTCGGTGAATCCCTTGGCAAAAGCGGTATTAATATTCTCTGATGATTATTTAAAATATGATTTCGGACCCCAACACCCGTTAAAACCGGTCCGACTGCAATTAACCTACGAGTTATTGAAAGCCTATGACGTCTTTTCGAACGAAAACGCGGATGTCAAGCCGCCCCGCATGGCCACCAAAGAAGAAATAACACTGGTCCATACGCCTGAATACGTGAATCTAGTGGAGCGCTTCAGCAAACCGGGCGCAGGAGTCTACGCAGCCTATGAAATTGGCCTCGGTCC
>Ga0315277_10006958_pt1 | contig 14698 bp, 22 predicted proteins | sample YL17G05_15_MG_FD_203695 | JGI IMG/M metagenome (GOLD analysis project Ga0315277, IMG submission 203695) | Sediment microbial communities from Yellowstone Lake, YNP, Wyoming, USA - YL17G05_15 | ecosystem: Environmental > Aquatic > Freshwater > Lake > Sediment | place: USA: Wyoming | collected... | reverse complement strand
CAGCGTTTTGCTGCGCCGCCACCTGATTGAGATCAGCCAGCCCCGCCAAGGTCCTGCCCCAGGCAACAGGCTTCGCCTGACTGATCTGCGTGGCACTTACCTTCTCAGCCGCAGGAGTCTGGGGAGTAGAAGCTGGCAACGTCGCGGCAAATGCTGTTTTCGCTTGAGCGGTTCCGGTCTCGGCCTTGCGCGCAAAGCCGCGCGCCAAGACCAGTATCGCCGCTGCAACTATGATAAGGCAGATGGCCAACTTACCATTCCTGCCAAGGCCAGTCGTACCGCAGTTACAGCCCGGCCCGCATTGCGCTGTCTCCTCAACCTGACTCGGGACCTGCACTTGATCGGATCTCTCATCACTCATCTTTCGACCTCCTACTCTGTTTCAGTTGGCTTTTCGGCTTCCCGCCTTGCCTGCTGGTCTTACAGTTCGTTGGAACGCTACCCCTCTGGCCTGTAGGCGGAGGTATCGCGGGCGCGGAGATCCTGCGCCCACTGGCGCACTCTCGCCAGGGCAGCGTGCAATACCTCCGAATCGCCGCCTTCTGCGAGCATGTAGCCCAGCAAGAGCGCGTTGGCCTGCACCCCGGTGGGACACCACTCGTCCTTGGGATCGAACCGGTGCATCCCTGGCGGCGGTAGGTCGGACTTGCGGTAGCGGCACCACCGCTTCATCTCCAGTCCCAACCCCGCACAGACCCGATAACACGGGCACTCGATGATCTCGTCTTGCTTGCTCACTTGCGCACTCCTTCGGAACCAGCGACTCCACATAGATATGTCCTCACGCGCTCACCGCGGCCCTGGGACGAACAGCACCGGCCGCGGGGCCTTGCGGGCGACGCCGTTGGCTACGCTGCCGAGGGTAAGCTCGGAGACGAACCCTCTGCCCTGGCTTCCCATCACGATCAGCGAGAAGTCTCCTTGCCCGAGCGTACCGAGTATCACCGGCAGGGGAAGGCCGAAGTCAAGCTTGATATCGACCTCACTCGCGCCCTGCTGCAACAGGCGCTCGCGCATGCGTTCCAGTCGCTCCGTGTCGATCTCGTTGAACTCCTCGAGCCGCGGCAAGAGATGGGGTGAGAGACGGGACCTCTCCTGGACATGCAGCAGCATTACGCGACTGCGCGTCGCCTCTACCATGTGCTGGAGGTAGTGATAGGCCTGCTCGGCCGTCTCCGAGAAATCCGTCGGAAAGAGAACATGTTCGAACAACTGGGTGCAGGACAGCCGACAGGACTCGCCTTCTGCGGCCGCGGCCACCTCCAGGCGCACCAGCAGCACCGGCCTCGTCGTGATCCCGAGCACTCCCAGGCTGACGCTGCCGGCCAGTAGCCCGTGCAGCAGGCTCCTGCTGTGCGACCCGATGACGATTGCGGAGACATCTTCTTCTTCCGCTCGATCGGCAAGCTTATGTGCCGGTATGCCGGTCATCACCTCCGCGCGCACGCGAAGGCCCTGCGATTCGAGCAGTTCCTTCTGACGCGCCAGCTCCGGCTCCGCCTGCTCTGCCAGCGCCTCTGCCAGGCCCACGCTATGGGCGACGTAGACGACGTGAGTGAGGATGACCTCCTCCAGTCCGAGGGCCTTGAGCTGCCCCAGACAGGACAAGACCGCGTCAGACGCAGGTGTAAGATCGGTCCCTGCCAGCAGCTTACGGAACATGGCTCGTCCTTTCTGCAACTTGCGATGTGCGTTCGCGCCCCCGGAAGTAACGCCGCCCGAAGGCCAGCGATACCCGCACCAAGCTTATCAAGACAGGCACTTCGACCAGCGGCCCGATGACGGCCGCGAAGGCTGCTCCCGATCTAATGCCAAAGACGGCGACCGCCACCGCGATCGCCAACTCGAAGTTGTTGCTCGCCGCAGTGAATGATAGGGTGGCGGTCTTGGGGTAGTCGGCGCCGAACCTGCGCCCCATCCAGAACGAGACCAGGAACATCACCACGAAGTACACCAGCAGCGGCAGGGCGATCCGCACCACGTCGAGGGGGAGGGCCACGATGTACTCGCCCTTCAGCGAGAACATCACCACGATGGTGAAGAGCAGCGCAATGAGGGTAATCGGGCTGATGCGGGGGATGAACCGACGCTCATACCACAGCTTGCCCTTCCCCCGGACCAGCACGGCCCGCGTGAGCAGGCCCGCGAAGAACGGAATGCCGAGGTAGATCAGCACGCTCTCCGCGATGCTGCCCATGGTGATCTTGCTCAGATCCACGCTCCCGAAGTCCAGCCCCACGAGCGGAGGGAGCACCTTGATGAACACGTAGGCGTAGACGGCGTAGAAGAGCACCTGGAAGATGGAGTTGAAGGCCACCAGCCCGGCCGCGTACTCCGTGTCCCCTTCCGCGAGCTCGTTCCAGACGATCACCATGGCGATGCAGCGCGCCAGGCCGATCATGATCAGGCCGACCATGTACTCCGGGTAGCCGCGCAGGAACGTGACGGCGAGAGCGAACATCAGCACCGGGCCGATGACCCAGTTCTGGATGAGGCTGAGCACGAGCACCCGCCGGTTGCGGAACACATCGCCCAGTTCCTCGTACTTCACCTTGGCCAATGGCGGGTACATCATGAGGATCAGCCCTACCGCGATCGGGATGGAGGTGGTGCCGACCTGGAAGCGGGTGATCAGGCTCACTGCGCTCGGTACGGCGTACCCCAGCAGCACCCCCAGGGCCATGCCGAGGAAGATCCACAGCGTCAGGTAGCGATCGAGGAACGAGAGGCGGGAGGTCGCTCTAGCCACCTGCTCCTGCCTTCGCCGGTGCCAGGTAGCGCCCGAGGCTGGATGGTTCAAGCGAGCACAACTGCTCCACTGGTAGCTGGCGGATGCGCGCCACCTTGTCCGCATCGGCGCGGATGATGGCGTCCTTCTTCATCCACTGACGGATCAGCGAGAGGAGCGGCAGCGCGTAGTCGTTCACGCGCTCCTTGGCCAACCGGAGATGCACCCATCTGCCGTCTTTCCGCTCTTCCACCAGTCCGGCCGCGCGGAGCAGGGACAGATGCTTTGACACGGTCGACGTCGAAAGCCCGAGCACCGCCACGATCTGGCAGACACACAGCTCCCCGCCCTCGAGCATCTTCAGTATTCGCGCCCGGTTGGGGTCGGCGGCCGCTTTCAGCACTGCCTCGTAATCTCGAAGCATGGTTCGTTACCTCGACAGTTCGACAACTGACGAATTATAGCAGGCGATGACCGGCCTGTCAACAGCCATGGAGAGCAGACAGCAGTGTTCCTAGAGACACACTTGATCGCTACTACAGCCTTCCCGTAGGGTCAGCGGGCCATCAGGAACCCGACCATGCCGGATCCCAGCACCACATAGACCGCATCCACCTTGAACCGGACCAACAGAATCAGCGCGGCCAAGGCAAGAAGCAGCAGCCGCCAGTCGAGCCCGAGAGCAGATCGAGCGATGGTGACGGCGGCCACCAGCAACATCGCCACCACCGCCGGTAGCACGCCGCGGATGAAGCCGGCAACGCGCGGGTTCCGCCGGAGACGGGCGAGTGGGCGCGCCGCCAGCGCCGTCATCAGGAAGGATGGCAGGAAGACGGCGAGCGTCGCTACCACCGCGCCGGTTATCCCTTGCACTTTGTAGCCGATGAAGGTGGCCGAGATCAGAATGGGACCGGGGGTGATCTGACCCAGCGCGATGGCGTCCACGAACTGCTGCTGCGTGAGCCATCCATAGTGCTGCACTCCCTCCCGCTGAATGAAGGGGATCATCACGAAGCCGCCGCCGAAGACGACGGCCCCGATCTTGGCAAACACGAGAAAGAGCTGCAGCAGGTTCATGGGGCCACCTTCGGGTGTGGGGCGAGGAGCAGCGCTCCGATGATACCGCAGGTGAGAACCACCGTGACGGGGTTCGTGTGCAGGAGGGCCGCACCCAGCGCCGCTGCCGCCAGCACGCCCTGCGATGTGCTCTTGAGAGAGGACCTGCCGATGCGATAGGCGACCGAGAGCACGAGTGCCACCACCGCGGCGTTCAGCCCGCGGAAGACACCGTGGAGCTGGGGGACCTGGCCGTATTGCAGATAACCGATGGTAAGCCCGAGCATGATCACGAATGCCGGAACCAGAAGCGCAAGGAGGCAGACCGTCGCCCCAAGCCAGCCGCGTAGCCTGTAGCCAACATAGACCGCCGCGTCGACCGCGATCGGGCCAGGAAGCAGGTTGGCCAGGGCGAGTCCGTCTGCGAACTCCTGCTGGCTCAGCCACGCGCGGCGCGTCACTGCCTCTTGCTGGAGCACTCCTACCATCCCCATGCCGAAGCCTGTCGCTCCGACCTTCAGCATGACGCCGGCGAGTTGAAGAAGGCTGGCTGCGGCCGCCGGCGGCGCAGCCTTGGGAACGTCGGTCATCCGGATACCTCCGTCTACTCCATCTTCACTGAACAGACAGGTTCCGCCAGAGCTCGCGGATCGCTCGCGCCGCCAGACCGTCGCTGAACTCCACAACCGGGACACCCTCCGACACCGCCTCCACCACAGACTCGTCGAAGGGCACTCGGCCCACCGGCGTCGCCCCGAATCGCCTCCCGGCATCTTCAATGGTGATGGCCATCTCCTCGTTGATATCCCACTTGTTCACACACACGCCGGCGGGCACCCGAAAGTGCGCGGCCACTTGGAGCACACGCGTGAGATCGTGCAAGCCTGACGGTGTGGGCTCAGTCACCACTAGCACCGCGTCTGCTCCAGTCACCGACGCTATCACCGGACAGCCTATGCCCGGCGATCCGTCCACTAGCACAATGCTTGCCTGCTGTTCTGCCGCGATCGCTTGCGCCGTTCGTATCACCTGGGTGACGAGTCTGCCCGAAGCCTCGGCCCCCGGAGAAAGGCGGGCGTGCACGAGCATCCCGTATCGGGTGTCGCTGACGAAGACCTGCCCGGTGATCTGCTCCTGCATGGTGATCGCCCGCACCGGACAGACGAGAGCGCATGTGCCGCATCCCTCGCAGCGACGCGCGATGACGCGCAAGTCCTCAATCGCTCCGAATGCGCAAACCTCCTGGCAGCGCCCGCAACGGGTGCATCGGTCCTCGTCTGTTATCGCGAGCTTCGCACCCTGGTACTCCTGCTCGCGTACGGGGACAGGCGAGAGCAACAAGTGCAGGTTCGGGGCATCCACGTCTGCGTCGGCAAGCACCTTGTCTCTGGCAAGCACCGCGAAGGAGCCGACGACGGTAGTCTTTCCGGTCCCGCCTTTGCCGCTGATGACGAGGAGTTCCTTCATGAGGACGACCTCCTCGATATGTCTGCGTAGAGCTGCTGGAACTGCTGCCGGTACTCGGGAAACGCGTCCACAAGAGTCCTGCCTCGCGAGTATGCTTCGGCAATGCCCCGGTCGAAGGTGATGCGCAACAGCAGGGGGAAGCCTCGCGCCTCACACTCGCGCTCGATGATGTGATCCCGCGCGCCGCTCCGGTTGAGGATCACCCCGCAGGGCACAGACAGCTCTTCCGCCACGTCCATCGCCATGGCGAGGTCATGCCGCCCGAAGGGCGTAGGTTCTGTCACGAGCAGGCAGTAGTCGGCCTGGGAGATGACCTCCTGGACGGCGCAGGCGGTCCCCGGGGAGGCATCCACGATGGCGGGGAGGCCCCGCTCAACCGCTTCCATCTCGCGCTGCACAATGCGAACCGCTGACGGCTCGCCGGGCCTCAATCGCCCCTGGATGAACCGCATCCCGTGCGCCGTGCCAACCTCCACCTCACCAATCATCCGCTGGACCGGGCGGATCGCTCCCTGGGGGCAGGCGTACACACAGCCGCCGCAGCCGTGGCAGATCTCGGGGAACACGAGCACTTGCTGGTTGACCACCGCCAGCGCGTTGAACTGGCAGAACCGCGCGCACTCGCCGCAGAAGGTGCACTTCTCCAGGTCCACCTCGGGGACCATCATCTCCACCGGGATCGTCTGTTCGATTGTCGGGTTCAGGAACAGATGGGCGTTCGGCTCCTCTGCATCGGCATCCACGAGCTGAACGCCAGGGATGGACAACGCGAGGCTGACGGCAACGGTTGTCTTTCCCGTGCCGCCTTTCCCGCTGGCGACTGCTACAATCATGCGATGGTACTCCTTGCGTCCCGCCAGGCGCTCCAGTTTGGATACGGCCTGCCGACCGATGCGTCAGTCACCTTCACTCGGTGTCTCATGCGCTATCGCGACTGTGATCTCGGGCAGGCGGCAGAGCGTATTGTGGACAGTGCACGCTTTCGCCACCTTCAAGAGCGCCGGCTTCCTCGCCTCCGGGAAGGTGGCCGGCACGGACACCTCAACGCCCAGCACTGGGACGCAGTGGTTCTCCCGATCGTGCACGTAGTCCACCTTCACCTGGAACCCGTCGCACGCGATCCGAGCTTCCTTGCACCAGCGGGCGATGTAGAAGGCGATGCAGGTCCCCAGGGACCCGGCCAGCAGGTCAACCGGCGTCGGGCCGCGGTCGTCTCCGCCCATCTCCGGCGGCACATCGGCGATGACCTTATGTCCCCGCACATTCATGCTGGAACTCATACCGCCCTCGTGTTTCACTATCAGACTTGGCACTTGGCTCCTCCTGGCATGATCTGAAAAGCATTTAGCGTTGACAACAGCGCTTGGGACTTGAGCAACCCTCTTGCTCACCGCAGCAAGGCACCCCTTCGCGGTTTGAGGAAGCACGAACCGGGGCGATAGTGGACAGGTAGACCCGTTCCAGCTTGCTGTCCCCGCAGTGCTCACAGCGCACCCTGGCGGCCTCGCTCTCTGAACGGATCAGAATCTCGCTGATCTGCCCGCACTTCTGGCACCGGTACTCATAGATCGGCATGAGGGGGTCTCCCGCGGCCTAACGCTGGCGCGTCATTAGCTGCCCGCATTTGGGGCAAGCGAGCTGGCTGCACGGCACGCCGACCTGATGCGCCACTGTCTGGCCGCAGCTCGGGCAGACGCAGTTGCCCCCGGGCCCCGCGGCGAAGCCGCCCATGCGGCCCCGGCCGCCGCCCATTCCTCGTCCTGTTCCAGGTCCCTGGCCCCTCGGGCCGTTTCCGTCAGCTCGTGGCATTGTCGTCTGCCTCCTTTCTCATCTGAGGGTCTTCCGCTGGACAATCAGCGAAAGGTATTTCTGGCTCCGGGCGTCCCTGCTGAACCCGGTAGTGGGCGATAGCCCGGTGCAGCGCCTCTGCGGCGGAGTTCGAGCAATGCAGCTTCATCTGCGGCAACCCGCCCAGGAACTCTGCCACTGCTTCGTCTGTGATCTCACGGGCCTCCTCAAGGGTCTTCCCGGTTGCCATTTCCGCCACGGCTTCGCAGGTCGCGATAGCAGTCGGGCAGCCGAGGATCTGGTAGCTGATCTCCGCCAGGCGGCCGTTCTCGACGCGGATGGACATGACGAAGAAATCACCGCAGGTGATATCGCCCACCGGCCCCACCCCGTCGGGGTTCTCCATCTCTCCGGCGTGAGCAGGATCGAGGAAGCATTGAAGCACTTTGTCGGAGTAGAGCATGGGTGTTCCCGTCACTCGACAGTTTCACGCGTACGTACCCGCAGGAGCTTGGCATGCGCAGTAGCCACGGCCTCGCCGGCCGGGCCATCGGCCTCGGCCTCCAGTTCCAAGAGACGTTTCCGGTCGCGCACCAGACGAGCCGTAACTTTCAGCGGTTCGCCCACGGCCACTGCCTGACGCAGTCGCACCGTGATCTCGCACGTCAACGCCTCAATGCCCTGCATAGAGAGCACCTTCGCCATCGCTTCGTCCAGCCCCAATCCGATCAGGCCGCCGTGGATGATGCCCACGAACCCCTGGTGTTCCCGGGTCGGCACGAACGTCGTCTCCGCGCGGCCACCAACTAGCTTGAAGTCCAGCTTGAGGCCGATCGGGTTCTCCGAACCGCAGGCGAAGCAGTAGCCGTCCTCGCGCACCAAGCGCGGCCGCTCGGCTCCCGGCTGCTTGTGCATGCTGCCCCGGCCCTCAGCCAACGGCCCCACCGGCGCCGAAGTGCGAACCAACCGACGGCCCGCTGACCTCCTGGAGTTCGCCACGCACGAAGGCTTCGATCGCCTGGCGCACCGAGCCCGTCGCGCCGGTGTACACCTTCACCCCGGCCGCAGACAGGGTCTGGTAGGCGTTGGGCCCGGCGTTGCCGGTGACGACCGCCTCGACCTGCTTTGCAGCCACCATCTGCGCGGTCTGCACCCCGGCTCCGCCGCCCGCGGCGACGTTCGGGTTCGCCACCGCTTCGAACTCCATGGTGTCGGTATCCACGATCAGCAGCGATTGCGCACGGCCGAATCGCGGATCAACCTGAGCTTCCAGGTCATCGCCCATGCTGGTTACTGCTATCCTCATTCTCCTGCTCCTTGTTCTCCCGGTAGGCCGGGCTGTGCGGCTGCGTCAGCGTGACTGCCGGCGCAGCCGCTGTCCCCTGCCGTCAGCGGCAGCCTGCGCGTGTTCGCACACGCGCAGGCGAGCTGCCACTGACTCACTGCTGTTCCCGTCCAAGCCCGGCGACGCGCTCGTTGATGGCGTCGAGCTGCTCCTTCAGCCCGTCCGCCTGGCCGCGAAGCAAGTCCAGTTCCTGTGCGCGGGTAGGCGGCGCAAACGGCGCGGGGGCCGCGAACGACGCGAACCCGAAGCCCCGGCCTCGGCCGCGCCGCCACGCCATTCCCATGCCGAAGCCGCCTCCGCGGCCCCGGGCCATTCCCAGTCCCCGACCAAAGCCGGGGGTCATGAACCCCGGCGTCGGATAGCCGGCACAGTAGCCGGCCGCCCGTCCAGTCATGGGGCCCATTCCTGCGGGCCCGGTCCCATCTCCACGTGGCATCGTGTTCTACCTCCTTCCTGATGCACGAATCGAGGCTAATGGTCGCATGTGCTCTCGCCGCCCTCCAGCTCACCTTTCGCCAGCGCCTCCAGCGCATCGGCGACGCTTCCCGACACCCCCACAATCGTTTGGATGCCACGCTCGGCGAACAGCCCATGCGCCCTCGGCCCCATGCCGCCTGCCACGATGCACTCCACCCCGCGCTCCGCCAGGTAGCCGGGCAGGAAGCCGGGCTCGTGCCCGGGGTTAAGGATGCTCTCGCTCGTCACCACCTTCCCCTCCTCGATGTCCGCGAGCGTGTACGCCTCGCACCGCCCGAAGTGGGCGGCGACCATGCTTCCATCTGTCGAAACAGCAACTCGCATGTGCGTCCTTCCTTTCTCACAGTGTGAAGGTGGCCCCGACTCCGCCGGGGCTGAAGCTCTCGCCGAGAACCGATCTCAGCTCTGCGGCCGGGCCGAAGCCGGTGCAGTGGCAGGCCACGAGCCGGCGTACGTCCAGGGCTCGGAGTTCATTGACAGTGCGCTCCACCTTTGGCGGGTCCGCGGCCGCCAGGTGTGTGCCTCCGATCATCGCACACACGCGGCCATCCCCCGTCACTTCGATGGCGCGCCGGATGGTGTTGATGAGCCCCCGGTGAGCGCAGCCGACAGTCACAACGAGACCGCGCCGCGTGCGCACGACGACCGCTTGCTCGTCGTCAAAGGAATCCCGCACGAGTTTCCTTCCGCGCCTCACCGCGAAATGCGGAGGGGTGTGCTCGAAGTCCGTGATGCGAGGGATCACACCGGTTGTAGTCACCCCGGGCGCGATCTCCTGCGGCTCCGCGCTGAGCTTGAATGCCGCGCCCAGACGGGACAACCGACGCCGGCTCTCCGGGCATCCGATCGCACGCGCAGGGCGCGACCGCTGCCGGGAGAACTTCGCCGCAAACACTTCCGGGTGTCCGATGACCTCGCGGTCCCCGTAGGCCGACAGGAGGCCCGCCAGCCCGCCGGTATGGTCGTAGTGGCCGTGGCTGAGAACCACCGCGGCCGCGCGAGACAGATCAATGCCGAGGCGCGCGTCATTGTCCACGAACACGCCGGAGGCGCCGGTGTCGAACACGAAGGCGTGGCCATCGGCCTCAACGTGCAGACTCAGGCCATGCTCTGCGAGCACGCCCGGCCCGGCCACGGAGTTATCGCATAGGATGGTTACCGTGACTCTCCGAACAAGCGTCGGCATCAGGCTCCTCCGCCGTGAACCGCACGGATGAGACCGCTCACCGCCCCAGCGAGCGGATTGGGCCGGTATGATTCGACTTCGCCCGAATCGCACAAGGCGGCCAAGACAGGGTCGAGCGGAAGGCTGCCAAGGACGGGAATCCCAGAAGTACCGGCTGCCTGTGGTGCGCGCTCGGTTCCGAACACGTCGAATCGCCGGCTGCAGTGCGGGCAGACCGCGTAGACCATGTTGTCCACGATTCCGAGTACTCGAACGTCGAGCATGGAGGCCATCCGGATCGCCTTGCGCACGATCATGCCGGCCAGTTCCTGCGGTGTCGTGACCACCACCACTCCAGCCAGCGGCAGCCGCTGCATTACCGTGAGCGAGATATCCGAGGTGCCTGGCGGGAGGTCCACTAGGAGGTAGGCGATGCCGTCCCAATGCACGTCAGAGACGAACTGGGCGACCGTGTTCGACATGAGGGGGCCGCGCCAGATCACCGGATCATCGTCGTGCTCCATCAGCAGGTTGATGGACATGACTTGGATACCGAGATGGGGCGTCCGGGCCGGGACAAGCTGCTCGCCCTCATGCCCCGCCCCTCCGCTGATGCCGAACATCCGCGGGATGCTTGGGCCGGTGATGTCGGCATCGAGAACGCCCACCGAGTGACCTTTCTCTGCGAAAGCCGTCGCGAGCAGCGCTGTGACCACGGACTTGCCGACACCGCCTTTGCCGCTCAGGACGCCGATACAGGCGGCCCCAGCCGGCAGGCATGCGGCGAGGTCCGGCTTGGTCTGTTCCGTTTGCTCAACCTTCGCGCTCATCTCAGTAGCTCTGGCACTTCGTCGCCATGCCAATATCCCCTATATGTAACTTGCAGTTTCAAACGCAACCGAGCCCGCACTTTGGGACCAGATACAGTGAACGCGGGAGACTACGCCAGCGCCGCGGCCTTGCGGCCGCTCAGGGCGCGACGCGAGGCCTTCACGAGACTGCCGAGTGAAGAGACGATCTTCCCCATGACGTCTACCCACTCGGCGAGATGCTCGTAGCCGGAGGGGGTCAGCGTGTAAAGCCGGCGAGCAGGCCCTAACCCGGTGGTATCCCACGAGGAGGTGACATGGCCGTTCGCCTCCAGCCGACGGAGGGCGCGGTACACTGCGGCGCTATCCACGCCCGCGTGGGTGACCGCGAACTGCTCAGCCTCGCCGACGATCTGGTAGCCGTGGGCTTCGCCCAATCGAGCGAGCGTGAGGAGCACAATCGGCTCACAGAAGCGATACAGATTCCCCATCTCGCAGGAGCAGGGGGACCCGTCTGGATGTCCCCGGTGGCAGTGTCGGTGTTGATTCCGCATGTGCGTTACCTGTAACCTGCACCTATTATACCACGGGATCACTATCTGTCAACCCTCTATTTCGTCAGGACTCTCACTTTCGTCACCGCGCTCTCTTGGCGCACGTCGGCTTCACCGGGTCTCGGACGCGCCCGCCGACAGCGCGGTCCGAAAGCCTATCGCTCCTTTCGCGCATCCCTCTATGCAGTCCCCGGAGATGACGCAGTCGGCCACCCGATCGGTGCTCTCGGCTCGGGTCGCGGTCGAACTCACGCATTCACCAGATGGAACTTCACCCGGAACGTTATGCTCATGGCCACGGCCTTGCCATCCTTGAGGGCCGGCGCGAAGCGCGTTCTTCGCACACGAGCAACGGCCGCCTCGTCCAAGGCGGCGTGTCCGGAGGATTTCGACACGCGCACGTCAGCGGGCGCACCATCTACTCCCACCGTCAGCTTCAGCACCACTGTGCCCTCCACTCCCTGCTGGCGCGCCTGTTCAGGATAGGGAGGGTCAGTCCAGTTGAGCACCTTTGGCGGGTGGGAAGGCCCCTTGGGCTTGGGCGTAGGGCCTGACTTGGGTGGAGGCGGTGGCCGCGCCACCGACGTCTCTCTCTCAGAGCCGCCGCCGTCCGCGGTCGTCCCGAACGGACCTGCGCCTGTCGCTCTGCCAGTGCCGCCAAGCCCGAACTCGCCAGGTGGCCCCGCTGAAAGCTCACCCGCACGGCCGAACACCTCAGGAGTCGCCATGACTGGCGCCTTCGCCTCGGACTCCTTCACCACAACCTCCTCCGGCAGGCTCGGCAGCCGCGCGGTGGTCTCCTTGGGCGGCTCTGTGCGCGGCATCAACGCCTCGTCTGGCAGCACTACCCGTCCGCGCTTGGGCGCGGCCAGCGGCTTGTCCAGGCGCTTTGGGGCGACCACCTGTGGTTTGGGTTCGGGTCTCGGCTGAGGTCGGGGAGCGGGTGGCGGCGGTTTCAGTTCGAGGGCGATGCGGGCCTCCGGCTCGAAACAGATCTTTGGGCAGACAACTTTGCCGATGCGGCAGAGACAGTCACCCCAGCGGTGACCGGCATACAGCGCGCCGCCGTGGAAGACGGCCGAGACCACAAGCATGATCAGCAGCAGTGAGTCGCGCCGAGGTACTTGGTCGGGGACGAGTCGAATGGCGCTCATTTCACCCTCTCCTGCGCCCTAACCGCCATCCTCGCGGCCGGGCTTCTCCGTCGCCAGCGAGACGTTGCGAAGACCCACCAGCCGCGCCGCATCCATGATCCAGATTACGCGACCATAGGCGGCCTCTCGGTCTCCTCGAATTACGACCACCTTCTTCTCCGCCTCGATACCCCGCGCGGCCTCGAGCAGCGCGTTCGTGAGGCCGGCCTCCGTCGTCGGCCGGTCGTTCACCGTCATGCCGCCATCTTGCTTCACGATGACCGTGATCTCTCCCTCCTCCTTCGTGACCAACTCGCTCGTCACGGCCGGGGGCAACTCTACCTGCATGGCCGGTTCGGCCACGAAGAACGTCGCAGTCACCATGAAGATGATGAGCAGCACCAGCATCACATCCGTCAGCGGCGTGATGTTGATCTCGGAGATAATGCCGTCGTTGTCCGCGAGGCCCTTTATCGCCATGTCAGTGTTCCGCCACCATGTCCACCACCTGGGTGGCCACGATCTCGGCGCGGCGTAGGATGCGTGACTGCCAGGTGATGAGCAGGTTGTAGGCGATCACGGAAGAGATGGCGACGAATAGCCCGGCCGCGGTGGCGACAAGGGCCTCCGAGATACCGGTGGCAACGACCGCTGGCCCGGCCGCTCCGACCTGCCCGATGTCGCGGAAGGCGCGGATGATTCCGAGCACGGTGCCGAACAGCCCGATGAACGGCGCGATGTTCCCGATGGTCCCCACTATGCTGACGTGAGCGCTCAGCCGCAGCGCCTCCGCTGACAGCGCCGCTCGCACCCGTTCCTCCAGGCGTTCCAGAGGCAGCCCGCGCCCAGCGAAGACCGCGGCCACCGCCCGGATGCTGGGCGATGGTTCATCGCCCCACTCCGGCGGCGACTTCGCGCTCTTCAGCGCCGCCTCGGCCTGTCGCACCACTATCGCCGGATCTCGGTCGGCGCGGGAGAAGCGCACCAGCCGCTCCAGGAGGATCGCGAGCGTCAACAGCGAGCAGAGACCGAGCGGGTACATCACGACGCCACCTTGCTGAAGCATATCCCACATCGTTATGCCTCCCGTGAAGGCGCCGCCGCGCTGGAGCGCGTACTCCGCCCGTAGCGTCGGCGGAAGACGATATAGACACCCAGACCCGCGGCTACGAATCCGGCAAGCCAGAGCAGATCCGTCGGGGTGTGAAACAGATGATTGACCGCCAAGGCGAGAGAGGACAGACAGAAGACCGCCGGAACCCAGGGGTATCCCCAGGTCCGGTAGGGCCGGTCGAGAGCGGGGCGACGGCGCAGAACGAAGATCGCGGCGCCGGTGATGGCCGACAACAGCCAGATGACGAGTACGGTGAAGGCGAGGATGCGACCGAGGGTGGCGCTCAGGACTATGATGCAGGCCCAGATGGCCTGCGCGGTGATTGCCGCGACCGGGACTTTGGTCAAAGAGCTTACCGAGCCCAGGAGGCGAGGGAAGAGCCCGTCGCGTGCCATCGCATAGTAGATACGCGGGCCCACCATGATGGTCGCATTGAGCGAGCCAAGAATGCAGATGAGGACGGCAATGCTGACGAAGCCTGCGAAGCGGGGGCCCAGGAGCACGCTGACCGCGTCGCGCGTGACGTTCTCGGAGCCAGACATCTGTGCAGTGGGAACACCATAGAGGAGAGCCAGGTTGAACGCCAGGTACAGTCCCACGACCAACAGGGTGCCCAGCGCGAGGGACCTTGGGAGGTTGCGCTGAGGATGCCTGACTTCCGCCGCCATGTAGGTTGAGGCATCCCAACCGAGGTAGGCAAAGGAGACACCAATGAGAGCGATTCCCACCGCTCTGAGAGACATGCCATCGGAGCCTGGGATAGCAGCGAGGGAGAAGTTCGACCACTGCCCGCTCCCGGACAATAGGCCAGAGCCGGCGATGCCCACGAGAGCGGCGATCTTCAACGCAGTGAGGAAATTCTGGGTCCCGCTGCCGGCGCGCAGCCCGAGGGCGTTGACAAGAGATAGCCCGAGAACGATGCCGATTGCGATCACGTGGTTGGACTGCAGGGCCCAACTGAGTCCTAGCACTTGGACGCTGAGTAGAGAATGCCCAGTCCACACTGAGGGAAGATAGGCTACCAGTCCGAGAGCGACAAACGCGATGGAACCGGGGAAGGAG
>Ga0315277_10006955_pt1 | contig 14701 bp, 10 predicted proteins | sample YL17G05_15_MG_FD_203695 | JGI IMG/M metagenome (GOLD analysis project Ga0315277, IMG submission 203695) | Sediment microbial communities from Yellowstone Lake, YNP, Wyoming, USA - YL17G05_15 | ecosystem: Environmental > Aquatic > Freshwater > Lake > Sediment | place: USA: Wyoming | collected... | reverse complement strand
ACGAACTGCTTTTGGCCGTCGGTGATTTCCAGGGTTGTGACGAACCGCGAGGGGATTCGCGTTCTTGGGAACGTCGCCGTTTGAAAATCCAGACATCGCACTGTGAAACCGAGCGGGCGAACGGATGCCTGACCTTCAGGCAGAGTCATTGTCGTCGTGGATTCCCCTACGTTCAGTCGGATTGCACCGTGGAAAGCCAGAAATCCTGAAGCGAATCCTCCGATCAACACCACGACAAAACCAACATGGGCCAACGGGATCGCAAAAGCCCCCAGCACGCCCTTGCGGGCACAAAGGTAGTCATTCTCTCGCGACACACGAAAACCACGGGCGAAAAGGACCGACTCCACCTCCTCAGGCAATCGTCGTGAGGCGAAAGAAAAACGCATCGGCCCCTCTTCATGGAAATCCGCAGATTTGGGAATCCGTGGCCGAAGCGAGGGTAGCACCTTCGCCGTGAGCGTTTGGTAGGTACACAAGGCCAGGTTGGCCGCCAGAAAAAGCAGCAGTAAACGAAACCACCCACTGTAGAAGACCACTCGCAGGGACCTCTCATAGGGTAAAGCGGTTCCGACCATCGAAGCGACGGCCACCGCCGCCATGAGTAAAATACCTGTCTTGAGGGATGCCAGACGTCTTAGGTGGCGGTTGTGGAAAGGCTTTAATTGCATTCCTGCTTCCGATTCAGGGTAAAGGACCCTCTTCATGCCAGGGCAAAAAAAGTGCCCAAATACGAAGATCCAATTCACACGCAAAGAAGAATTTCCCCCTTGCATGGAGAGAGACGAAAACAACACTGACCACTTCCGACAGTTGGATTTACGCCGCGGCTCCACTGGGCACGTTAGCAGATCAATCCTATACAATCATGTGACATGGCTGTCACATATCGTGGCGACTACGCCTCACCTCGTGCCGTCCGTGCCTTTCTTGGGCCTGCTCACCGGTGCCAAGACCGAGTGAGGGCGCAAGCGATCCGCTTTTTGGCGGTCCCGTTGCGCTTCTTCACGCCCACCCGTGGCCTCGTGAACCGCAGCCCATGCTTCGAAGTATTCCGACAGCTCGGAGGCAAGAGGGCGGAGTTTTTCCAGCTCCGTGCGGGCCGGTTCGGGTTTTCCATCGAGCGCCTTGGCCCATGCCAATCCAATCAAGGCCTGGGTTGAGTTGGCATCGGCGGCGAGAACTCGCTGAAACTCGGCCGTGGCCGCCTTTGCCTGTCCAATCCGCAGCAGACAGAAACCCGCCCCCAGGCGGGCCGCGCGCATCTCCGGGGCGAGCTCGAGCGCCTTTTGGAAGTTCCGGAGAGCGGCCGCCCACATACTCCGCCCGACCATCAACTCCCCCAGGGCGACAAAGTGGGCTGCCTGCCGGGTCGTCGTTATGTTGGAATCGGCAACCGACTCGGGTAAGCCCAAACAGGCACGCAGGAGGCTGCGAAACTCTTTGCCAAAAGCGAAACTGTAGCCGGCCAGCCGACCACACACATATCCCCGCTCGTTCACAACAACGACTGTCGGCACGGCAATGACCTGGTAGAGGCGGTGGACCGATTCCGTTCGGTCATGCAGGAACGTCCACAGATGAGACTGTCCGCGAAAGGCGTCGAATTGGGAGCCATCCAAATTCATGGCCACAATGCAAACGAGCACAGTCTTGCGCTCGAACGAAGGGCCGGAAGTGGCGACTCTCTCTGTGGCGTTTAGCGCTTCCGCGACAAACCGCCCGTCGTTGCGGACAAAGAAAAGAACCCTCACCGACCCATTGTGTTTCGAGAGGCGAAACGGTGGGCCGTCGGCGGCGGGCAACTCAAAGTCGGGCGCCGACGCCAGCGCGGTTGTCGTCGCGGCGGTCGAGGCTTGTCCAGGCGACAGCGCACAACCCAGAGCGAACAAAACCAGCCCAAGTCCGCGCACGGTATCGAGAAGCCGGAAATCCCTCATTTCTGTGCCACCACATTCGTAATAGTACCTGTAGTTATGTTCTGCACGGGTTGGATCCGGTCATAGCCGTAGCGCGAATGGCAACCGGTCAGACACGTGCCGCCGGTTGCCGTCTTCTCATAATCAATCTCCATCGTCCAGCGACCGTAGGGAACGGAGTTGCGCATATGAACCGGATTGTTGCTCGCATGCTCGGCGTGACAGGCGCGGCAGGTCCGGCCCTTCTCGCGGTTGACGTGAAGATAGTGCAGGTTCTGAAGACCGTTGCGGAACTTCGTGTTCTCGGATTGAGGCGCTAGAACCGGTTTCTTGTCGTGGCAAAAGAAACACAGATCGTAGTTCGATTCGCTGAACGGGGCGTAGAAACGGGGCGGAAAGTAACGGGTCAGCATCCCAAAGTTGTCCGACCCATGGGCATTGTGACACGGCGTGCAGGAGCCATCGCGGATCGGTCCGTGCAGGTATTTCGAGTTGGCGAGTTGGGTCTGGATATTTGAGAGATGTTTGCCATCGGGTTTGTCGTAAGTGCGGTTGTGACAGTCCAGGCAAAGCGGCATGGAGGCCTGCTTGAGCAGCTTGGCGGAATCTGAAAAATGCGAGCTATGGCACTTGGAGCAGTCCTGGCCTTTCTTTACGGGTTCGTGCGGGAACTTGGCGTTCCTGGCCGCCTCAATGACCTCTTTATGGCACTTATTGCAGAGTTCATCCTCGGCTGCCAATAAGAAGTAGCGCCGGCCACTGCCGTGGCCGCTGTGGCAGCCCGAACAGTCTTTCTGGAACGGTTCATGATGAAAAAGGGCTTTCTTATCCTCCTCGGCAAGATCCTCGTGACAAGTTGCGCACAGCCCCTCCTTCGATGTGTTCAAGAGTTTCGGGTTATCGGATTCGTGGGGCTCGTGGCAAGCAAGGCAAAGGCCTTGCGCAAATGGGCCGTGCAGGAATTTCAGACCTTTGCCAACGTCGTCGTGGCAGCGGTTGCAAACCGCCGCGCCTTCGCCTCCCCGCACGAAGAAACGATTGTTCTCCCCGTGAATGTTGTGGCATTCCAGACAGTTTTCGCGGACGGGCTTATGGGCAACTTTGTGCGCGGGCAGCGGATCGTGACATTCCAAACAAAGCGCATTGCCCTTCGCCACGGAGGTGAAAACGTGTTTGCCGCCAACCGACTGGTGGCAAGGCTCGCATTTTCCCTCGGCCGTCGGTCCGTGTCGGAATCGAAGCTGTTTCATGGGCGTGTGACAGTCAGCCGTGATGCATGTCGGTCCTACATCGAGGTTCTTGAGCTCCTCGGGCGAGTAGGTCTTGTTCGCGGCAGCCTCTCCCCGCGCAAAGCGATTGTCGCCGGTTGCAAACAGTAGCATACCACAAAGGCAAGCGAAAGTAATTGGCCACAGGCGCGTCACTGGCTCATTCCCTTTCCAGCTATTCGGGTGCGCTAGCGAAAGTCCATTTTTGCAGCTCATTGAGGCGCGATGAAGAGATCAACCCGTTGCGCAACTCAGAACTTCCCGTGGTTTCAGAGCAAGATGCACACCACAAATTGATTCGATCCGCCCCCGAAGGCTGCCCTGGCACGTTCTTCTCATTCTCAAACGCGGGGGATGGGCAAGGACATTGCAGTACCGGCGTCGGCTAAAGCCTCTGTTGGCAAGCGCACGAGGCAACGGATGCCGAAAGCAGGCCGGGAAACGTGAGACATTTCTGTCTCGCCAGAACGTTCGGGTCTCTTTTCGTTGAAGGATAAATCAACCGTGTCCAAGGGATTTTGGAGCGATTTCCGTGCTTTGGTCAAAAACCATCGCAAGGGATTGCTGTTCACCTTCGCCAGTGGGATCGGACTGATCCTAATCCTGTTGGGGTTTCTGGCTTACAAAAGCGAGCAGCCGGAATTCTGCCGTACCTGCCACATCATGGAGCCCTACTACCAGTCGTGGAAACATTCGAGCCACAATAAGGTCAACTGCCTCCTATGCCATTTCAAACCGGGCTGGCGGGGCTTTGTGCGAGGCAAGATCGTCGCGCTCTCGCAGTTTGTTCGCTACGTGACGGTGACGTACGGTTCCAGACCCTGGGCCGAGATCGAAGACGCCAGCTGCCTGCGATCGGGTTGTCACGAGGGAAGACTGCTCACCGGCCCGATGGAATTCAAAAAGGGCGTGTTGTTCGATCACGCGCACCATCTGACGGGACTGCGGCGCGGCAAACAGCTGCGGTGCACGAGCTGCCATTCGCAAATCGTTCAGGGAGCGCACATGATGGTGACCGAGTCCGTCTGCTTCATCTGCCATTTCAAGCCGCAACCGGACGGCTCGCGCGACCCGGTCTTGTCGGACTGCCGGAAGTGCCATCGCAAGGGCATGAGCAATCCCAAAGCTCCCGCCGAACACGCTCTATTCATCGAGCGGGGAACGGACTGCCTGCGGTGCCACATCGCAGTGACTCGCGGAGAGGGTGGCGTATCCCGCAGGCGATGCGAATTCTGCCACGCCGACCCAACGTTTCTGCAAGTGACGGACCCGGAGGAACTTCACTGGAGCCACCTCGCAAGACGTAAAGTCGAGTGTTTCCAATGCCACGATCCCATCGTTCACAAGCTCGAAACGGCGCGAGAAATCACCCAGACCGACTGTGGCATTTGCCACGCGGAACGGCACCAGATCCAGAAGGCGTTTTATCAGGGAGCAGCGAGCGTGCCTTTCTCGATGCCGTTGCCCAGTCCCATGATCGAAGCTCACATAGATTGCACCGCATGTCATGCTGAGGTGGAAAAGGCAGACAGAAGCTCGTCGGTCACCGCAGAGAAGGCCGTCGCGCGCGCCAGCGGCAGGGTTTGCACCGAATGTCACGGGCCGGGCTACGATCGCCTGCTCTCTGACTGGCAGCGCGAGATTGCACGACGGGCTGGCCAGACCCGCGTCATGGCACGAATCGCAGACTCCGTTGGAGCATCCGTCGGTCTGACGTCGGCGACCACCCGGGCTCGAGCGGTCAATCAGACTCTCGATATCATCGCGGCGGCCAAGGCGGTGCACAACATTGGCTATACGGCGACGCTAATCGAGCATTGTCAGGCAGCACTGTTGGATGCGACCAGTGCAACCGTCGAGGGCCGGACGCTTCGGGATTGGGTCGGCGAGGAAATGGAATCCTTCCAGCAAGCGCCCTCGTGCCTGCAACAATGCCACTATGGGATTTCCCAGCAGACGGTTCGGCTAACGAATCAGAATCGCCTGTTTCCGCACGCTCCGCATGTCAATTGGGCACACTTGGATTGCGGCACCTGTCACTCACGTGAGCAGCATAAGGTCAATTTGCCACGCGGTTATGACTGCAATGGTTGCCACCATCGCGAGGCACAAGAGAAACCATGTGCTGATTGCCACCAGCGTACGGCTGATTTTGTTCAGGGAACTTTCGGTGGCTACGGTGTAGCCAGCCCTCCGAACCTTCAGTGCGACTCGTGCCATGCGGACAGCGGGGGGAAGATCGTCTTACTCAATCTCGACACCTGCGGCCGGTGCCACGCCGACGACAAGACCTACTTGGCCAAGCTCGATCGGCAAGTGGAAGAGCTCGGCCGGCTGGGTGTTGAGGTAAACAATGGTTTCAAGGCTCAGTTGGACAGTCTGGATTTCAAAGGGCTGCAAATCGCCGAGCAGGTGCGCATGGTCGAACGTGTGAGCGGTATTCATAACTATGATCTCTCCAAAAAGATCTTCTCGGCGGCCAAGGCATATCTGTCGAAACCCAACGATGAACGATGAATGCTGAACGCGGAACGACCGGCGATGACCGAGGAACGGAAGCAACATACCGGAACGATGAATGGCGGTCCGCTTCAATTCATCCTTCAATTCATCCTTCGGTTCATCGTTCATCGTTCATCATTCATCGTGGCGCTTCTGTGTGTGTCACGGGGAGTCACGGCTCAGGGGAATTTGCCGTGTTTGGACTGCCACAGCGCCACGCTTTATAGGCCTCAAAAGCCCGGCGAGCAGCCTCCTCCTTTCGTGGACACCCAGATGGTCGCCGACAACGTGCACGCCAAGAATGGTGTGGCGTGTCAACATTGCCACGTGGAGGCCAAAAAGATTCCCCACCCGGAGAAAATGGGCGGGGCGGTGTGCGCCGAATGCCACAAACAGATCACGCAGCAATACCGGGGCAGCATTCACGGGACGGCGCGAGAACACCAGATCGCCGAAGCGGCGAGTTGCGCGGACTGTCATGGCACGCATGACATTTTCGCGCGGACCGATCCCCGGTCAGGCACGAACGCGATCAACGTCGAGAAGACCTGCCTGCGCTGTCACACCAATGAGGAGATGGCGCAACGATTCCACTTCACCCGTCACAATATCGGTCCGACTTACGAACAAAGCGTTCACGGGCGCATGATTGCCGCCGGCCATGCGGACGCCGCGACCTGCAACGACTGTCACGGGTCTCACGACATTCTTCCCAGCCGGAATCCGCAGTCGCGAGTCAACCGCTCGAACATTCCCAAGACGTGCGGGGCATGCCATTGGGTGGTCCTGGACCTTTACAGGAAGAGTATCCACGGCGAGAACTTCACGCGCGGCTCGCCCGATGCTCCTGTTTGCAACAATTGCCACCAGGACCATCGCGTCATGAGTACCGAGAGCGATCTGTTCAAGCTGGCCGTGATCTCGAACTGCGGCAACTGCCACCAGGAGCTTCTGAAGTCCTATCGCCTTAGCTACCACGGCAAGATCACGCAGTTGGGCGGCACGATGACCGCGCGTTGCTCGGATTGCCACGGCTCGCACAACATTCTCGCGCCCAGCGATCCGCGCTCGCTGGTGGCTCAGGGCAACCTCGTCGAGACCTGCCGTCGTTGCCATCCGGGCGCGAACGCCAACTTCGCCAAGTATCAACCCCACGCCGATTATCTCAATCGTCGCGAGTTCCCCGTCGTCTTCTACGCTTGGCTATTCATGATTTTGCTTCTGGTGGCGACCCTCAGTTTTTTCACCCTCCACACGATCCTGTGGTCCATTCGAGCAACGGCCGAACGAGCGCGACGTCCAAAAAGCGACGCGACAGCTATGAACGGTGGAGGGCAACGCTACGTCTGGCGGTTCCATCTATACCATCGGCTGACCCATGGGCTGGTGATTCTCAGCTTCCTGGGGCTGACGATTACGGGCTTTCCTCTCAAGTATAGCTACGCGGCTTGGGCGCACCGGATTTTCGACGTTCTGGGCGGATTTCGCGTCGCCGGGCACCTGCATCGCTTTTTTGCTGTTCTGACGCTTGTTTATGCAATCATGCACGTGATTCATCTGGGACGGGCCTGGCAGCGCCGCCAAAGGCGGCCTTTCCTGAAGACCGTCTTTGGCCCATCCTCGATGGTGCTGAATTGGACCGACGTCAGACAATTCTTTCAGCATCTTCGATGGTTTCTCTTTCTGGGCCCGCGCCCGAAATTCGACCGCTGGACCTATTGGGAGAAGTTTGACTACTGGGGCGAGATTTGGGGCATCACCATCATTGGCGCCACGGGATTCATGTTGTGGTTTCCCCTCTTGGTCTCCCGATTCTTCCCTGGATGGATTTTCAATGTGGCCACGGTGGTCCACAGCATTGAAGCTCTCCTGGCGGCTGGTGTAATCTTCACGGTTCACTTTTTCAACGCGCACCTGCACCCCGACAAATTTCCCATGGACGATGTCATTTTCACAGGAAGAATGACCGAGCATCAATTCGCCCACGAAAGACCAACCGAGTACGAGCGCCTGCGAGCCGAGGGACGATTGGAGCAGATTCTGGCCGATCCACCCAGCCGCCGGCATCTTCTGTTCAACCGCATTGTGGGATTTGCGGCCTTGGGCATCGGCGTTGGGTTGGTTATTTGCATCATTTATGCAGAAATCCACCAGCACTTTTTGTCGTGAGTAACGGGACAGGTTGACACCCTCTCCCACATTTGGGGAGAGCTGAGGACTTGACGCGAGGTTTGCCTTGCCGGCAGAATTCCAAGAGTGAGTGGCACCACCGGCAGAAGGCCGTTTTGACCCTTCTGAGGGCGGGTTGACCAAAGGGAACCGCGGATGGCCAAGAGCAAGCAACAAGCAGTTTCGGATCTCTGGCAAGAGGATCTGCTGGAGCGTTTGGGCTGGCTGATCCGGTTGCGCTGGTTTGCCGTTGCGGGGCTTTTCGCGACCATCCTCTTCACGCGATATGTGCTGGATCTTCGTCCGGCGTTCTTGCCGCTTTTCCTGCTCGATGCCGCCCTGCTTGCCTCCAACGTCGTTTATCGGCTCTTGTGGAAACGATGGCGGAATGCTCCAATGCAGTCTCTGGTACGATTTGCCATCGCGCAGATGGTGCTCGATTACGTTTTGTTGACCGCACTGCTCCATTATTCCGGCGGCGTGGAAAACCCTCTGATCGTCACGTTTGTCTTTCAATGCATCATCGCCAGCATGCTCTTTAGCCCTAACCGGAGCTACCTTCTGGCGGCGCTGGCGATATTCCTGGTCTGCGTGATGGTTCTTCTTGAACAAACCAATCTCTGGCCCCACCAGCATGTGGAGGGGTATGTTCCGCCCGAGCTGCCGACCCAGGGAAGATACCTTCTGGGAGTGCTGGCCACGTTGGCGGTGGTGCTGTTTGTTTCCGTCTATTTGACCACCACCATCGAACGGGCCTCGCGCAGGCGGCGGACCGAGGTGGCCAAGCGGTCGGCTGAATTGGAAGAAGCGCGCGAACAGATCCGGCAGGCAGACAAGATGGCCGCATTGGGCCAGCTGGCCGCCAGCATGGCCCACGACATCAATAACCCGGCCGGGGTCATCTGTACGCGCCTGGAGGTCATGGAAGCCGAACGCGCGTTCGACAGTTTTCCGGAGCGGCTGCGCCAGGACCTGGCGACGCTGCGCGAACACGCACAATACCTGCGCCGGGTCGCCGAAAACTGGACCGACTTCGCACGCAAACGGGCGCTTCACATCGGCCGCATTGATCTCAACGAAATGGTGCAGCGAACAGCGGCCATGGTCGAGGATTCTCTGGAGCCCCATCGCGTCCGGCTCGATCTGGATCTTCATGATTCTCCTCTCCTGGTACGCGGGGATTTGGTCGGCCTTCAGCAGGTGGTTCTCAATCTCGTGAACAATGCTTGCGACGCAATGGCCAAAGGTGGAACGCTGACAATTCACACGAGTCTAAGCCTGGATTCGGATCGCCAGTCCCGTGCCGTTCTTGAAGTGGAAGATACAGGAAGTGGGATCGCTCCGGAAGACCTCGAGTTGATTTTTGAGCCGTTTTTCAGCAGAAAACCCAAGGGCAAAGGTACCGGGCTGGGATTGACGATCTGTCGAAAAATCGTTAAGGAGATGGACGGCGAGATCAGCGTGCGCAGCCGCTTGGGCGAAGGCACCGTTTTTTCCATCCGATTGCCCGCCGATTCCGCCGGCGAAAGGACCAAGACGTATGCCCGAAGCTGAACCCGCCTGCATACTCGTTCTCGATGATGAACCCGACACGCTCGAGAACTGTCAACGCATGTTTGCGCTCTGGGGCCACACGGTTTACACCTCGAAGGATAGTACAACCGTTGTGGATCTCCTCCGCCGATGCCAACCCGATCTTGTCTTCACCGATTTGATCTTCAATAAAGTAGATAGGACCTGCCCCGATGGCATCACCGTGGTCGAGCAGGTTCGCCGGGTCGCCCCGGATGTTCCGGTAATCGTGATCACAGGGTATCCGACGGTTGAATCGGCTGTCGAGGCGGTCAAGAAAGGCGCCTTCGATTATATCACAAAGCCCTTTACTTTGGATTTGCTCCAAGTGGTCACAAACCGGGCGTTGGAAAAACGACGCCTGACCAAAGAGAACGCCGCCCTGCGAGTCGAGGCGACGCGCGGCATGGGACTCGGCCGGCTGATCGGCGTCAGCAAGCCTATGCGCGAAGTTTTCGATCTCATCCGGAAAGTCGCACCTCTCGATGCCAACGTTGTGATCTCGGGAGAAAGTGGAACGGGCAAGGAATTGGCAGCGAGGGCCATTCACCACCAGAGTCGGCGCGCCAACAAGCATTTTGTCCCCATTGATTGCGCCGCGTTGCCCGAAACGCTTCTGGAGAGCGAACTGTTTGGCCACCAGAAAGGCGCTTTCACGGGTGCGGTCATCGAGAAAGCCGGCCTCTTGGAGTTTGCCAATGAGGGCACACTGTTTTTGGACGAGATTGGGGAACTCACTCTTGCCATTCAATCCAAGTTGCTTCGTGTGCTCCAGGAGCGGGTGTTTCGCCACATCGGTGGCCACGAGATGATCGAAACCGACATTCGTCTGATTGCCGCAACCAACGCCGATCTGGCGAAAAAGGTCGAAACCAAGGAGTTTCGCGAAGACTTGTACTATCGGCTCAATGTGATCAACATTGTGCTCCCACCGTTGCGCAATCGCCGCGAGGACATTCCACTTCTTGTTCACCATTTCATTCAACAATTCGGCGCCACTCACATTCTGCCGATCCAAGGCATCGTCCCGGGAGCAATGCTCATGCTTCAGACCTACCACTGGCCGGGCAATGTGCGCGAATTGCAGAATGCCATCGAGCGAGCGGTTGCCCTTGCGGAGGGCGAGTATTTGGACGTGGGCGACTTCCCGGAGGCGATAACACAAGGGGCGGCTGCCTCGACGGACGAAGGCGAAATCTCGGCGGATCTTCTCAGCATACGCAAACGAATCGTTCGAGACTTCGAGCGGGACTATGTTGTCCGGTTGCTAAAAGAAAATGCGGGGAACGTATCGGCGGCGGCGCGACAAGGGGGCATCCATCGTCGAACGCTCTACCGTCTTATGCAACGTTACGGCATTGATATCGAGTCGGTGAGGTAAGCCAAAACGAACGCCGATGGATGGGTGTGTTTCTTTCCGCACATCCTGTCATTGGGTCCAATGCGTTTTCTCCGGACTGACACGGACTAAACACTTTCTTAGCGGGTGCTGCGGCTCGGAGGTGGCGCCGTCCTGTCACCCGATTTGTCTTGGCTACCCGGAGCAGGCGTGGGAGTCGGTCTCGCCGAACGAGGCGTCGGTGCTCCCCGAACGCCAGGGGGTTGAGTCTTTGACGGCGTTGGCGTAGGTTTGCCGACCCGGGGCGGGCCGGAGGGTCCTGGTCCTTGCATTGGGCCTGCTGGTGTGCGCGGCGCGCCGCCCGTATCGGGTTGGTTGGGCGCAATCCGAGTCGGTGTTCGCGTTGTTGTCGGCGGGCCCGTCGGTTGTGGAGAACCGACGCCGGCGGATGGCTCTTGAGTGCCGGGCGACTTGATTAAGCTGCGGGGCGAGATGGGCGAAACCGGCGTGGACGCTGTTGTCGGCGTTGTGCTCGAAGCGACCCCCGAGAGGTTGCCCGTGATCAGATATTGCCAATAGGCGGCAATTTGGTATTCTCCATCGCTAGCCAGCATTTTGATATACATGTCTCTCGGCCTTGTGGCTGCGATTGCGCCCAGATCAACGTACCTGGGATATAGCGGAATACTCCAAAGCGCCACATCGTCAAGAAGGCCGAAATAGGGTTCGCGGATCTCGGCTCCGCTGGCAAATCGTGCACCGACGAAAAGCGGGGTGATGCCCAGGTTGGCCGCGTCGAACGCCTTCAGCATCCCCGGCATGTGTTGGGGCGGCTCTTCGGGAACGCCGTTAAAGTAAAATCGGATGCTGCCGTATTCAAAAACAACACATACATGAGTCCACCGGCGCAGTGGGACTGCGCCCTTTGCTTTGACCGTCCACGGGCCGGCTGCTATCCGGCCCGGATACGCCGAAGCGGGAGGTATGCGGCTTTCAAGAAAAGGTTGGCCTTGGGGTGTAAGGCCGAAAGCATAGCCGACCGAATAGTTGTTTTCCGGAACGGCGCCGCGGCTCATAATCATCATGTTGGTTGACCCGTCCGGACCGCCCAGAAGCTCCGGGTAAACCCATGCGGCCATCGTGCAGGTCTGGTTCATATTTAGATCCGCTAGGGCGGACGGGACGAGAACAGCCAGATGCATCGGTTGGATTCCCCCGAAAGGAGAGAAACCGAATCGCAACGCCTGGCGGAAACGTCCGCCCCAGATGTAGGGGCCGTTGCAGATGATCGGATGGTTGCTGCCGGGATAGCGAACAGGACTGCCCAGATCGAGGGGGATGTTGTTCGGGGAGAAGCACTCCCTATCGAATGGAAGGAAAACAACCAGGCAGGGCCGGTTCACGGGAATCTGGGTCAACTGGAGCAGACTTTGGGCTGGCGGGCGAGTAGAGTAACCGGACGTGCCTCCCTGGGGCAATGGCGTCGGGGTGACGGCCGGCGTTTTCTTGGGCGAACCCTGCGTGAGGCCTCGTGAGCCTTGGGCGCTTGGGCTTTTCGGTCCAACGACGACGGCAATTCCCAATAGCGCTGCGATGACGCCGATTTTCAGTCTCTTGTATGGCATATTCTGTCTCCTGCGGCTTGCAATCTGTGGCGTAGTTTCTTCGCCCCCCGGATGAACGACTACTCTCAAAATCAAGTATATAGCTCAAAGTCCTGTTCGTGTCCACTGAAAAACCAATTTCCGCTGGAGGACCATGAGGGAGTTGCGAAAGGTGGTCTTACAGAGTGGCGCAGCCTGCGCCACCTCCCATCTGTGCCGCATGGACCGGATGCTTGTGCCACCCTCACTCCGAGGCGTTTTCGCAGATGCGAATAAGAATGCCTGAAGCGGGGGTGGAAACTCCGCTTCAGGCATGTGTTTTCAAGCAACGTTACCAGCCACTCCCGCATCGCTATGATGGAAATCAGCAGCGGGATATAACGACGGTCCGGTTACTTACGGTGCGACCGGAGCGGCGGGAGCTTTTTCCCCACCTTTCCGCTCGCCCTTGGCCGGTCTGTCGCCTTTTTCACCACCTTCGGGCCGGGCTCCGCCTCCCATTCCACGTCTGCCACCCATATCGCTCTGAGACCCCCACGTCGTGGCAGCCTCTTCGCCGATGATCGGGGCCAGTTCCTTGGCGGTCGCTCCACGCAATTCCTTGCTCTTGGCCGTAGCATCCTCCCGCGACATTTCGCCCGCTCTGGCTTTGGTCCGCAACTCTGAGGTCGCCTTGTAGTATTTCACGAGCATCGGGAGAGCCTTCTCGACCTTCGCCGGCTCCACTTTGGCGTCGAGCAGGGAGGCTACAGCCTGTTCGAGACCGAACATGTCATACACGGCCTTGGCCTTTTTGGCCTGTTCCGGCGTCATGTTCGCACTCAAGACGGCATCAACGCCTTTTGACCTTTCTTCCATCAGCGCCCTAAAATCGGTTGCTCCACCCGCCTTGCGCGCATCGGCCGTTTTCTTGTCAAATCCCTCGCGCTGGGCTCCCATGGCGGCGAGAAACTTCTCGGTATTTTCTGCGGCAAGTCCAACGTCTTTGGCGACGTACTTGTCCACCATCGTCGTGGCTGCCTTGAGATTCTTGCTCCGCTCAGGGCGGCCTTCGCCCGGACCACGGGCGGCCCGTGCCCCTTCGCCTTCGGCCGCAAAACTGAGAGCCGCCACGGCGAAGAACATCGCTACGATTCCGACTGTTCGCATCCAACTTCTCATTTCGTTCTCCTTCTTTGTGGATTGAAATCCTGCTGCCTCCCGCTTTGCCCATACCGGTTTAGTTCTATCGGCATGTGACACAGTTCGGGAGCATCTATCCCTGACTTGCGGGCGCATTGCAGCGCCGCTCAAGGCACTTTTCCTGATCCTGCTATCTCTCGCCCCCCTTCGGCCGGCCAAAACCACCCGTATTCGCTTTGTCAGCCCCTAACCAAACGGAGAACATGGGACGATGGTTGGTCACCATGCCATAGTGCAATCTCTACGCTTTCCCCGATCAATGACGAGCAACTTCTGGGCCGCACTACACTCGTGAGGTGGGTAGTGGCAGGCGGCGGTAATCTTTGTTTTTTCAATGGGTTATGATAACCAAGGGGCGATAGATGGATAGGGGAGAAGACGAAGATGTGCAAAAACGAACCTTTTGTTGGACTTTCGGACGCCTAATGCTTCAGACCTTGCAGGGGCAAAGGAAATGGCCACACCATCGCAGGTTCCCTGTCTATGCGTTCTTCTTTCGAAGCGCGGCTTGCGCTTTCTGTATCTTCGCAATATGTTGCTGGATTTCCAGAACCAGGAGTTCGAAGGCACGTTTCAATTCCTCGGAATCTCCTTCGAACACCTCGTAGAATTTCTTTTCCAACAGGGAGTTTTCGATTTCCATGGCCATGGAAAAAGCTCGCGAGAGCGATATGGGCTGTCGGGCATTAGCCATCAACACCCTGACATAATTCAGAGAGGTTTGGGCTTCCCCGATGTCGAACCGTTCTTTGCAGACCGAAACGCTGCCATCTTCGGTTTTCGCATATAGCCTCCGTATCCAATCGGCATGTTCCATTTCCTGACGGGAAAGGTCGGACCAGAGTCTTTCATGCTCGGGAAACTTTCTGGCGAATAGCCCATACAGCTCGCCGATTGTCTCTTCGTGTTTCACCATAACAATCAGCAAATCGGCCAACTCTTTCGCCACACCCATGGGATCGGCCCTCCTGTATTTCACAGAATGGTTTTCTTGCCGCTGGGTGTTGTCATGTCGGAGTCGCGGCAAGACCGTTGTTGGTGAACCATAGCGCCATCTGATGTCCTCCGGCAGCCGCAGCGAGATGAAGAAAATCGGTTCCCGCCGCTGCGATGCGGGTATCTTGATAAGAGAGATTGAGGTAATCA
>Ga0315277_10006953_pt1 | contig 14702 bp, 11 predicted proteins | sample YL17G05_15_MG_FD_203695 | JGI IMG/M metagenome (GOLD analysis project Ga0315277, IMG submission 203695) | Sediment microbial communities from Yellowstone Lake, YNP, Wyoming, USA - YL17G05_15 | ecosystem: Environmental > Aquatic > Freshwater > Lake > Sediment | place: USA: Wyoming | collected... | reverse complement strand
CTGCAGTTTGGACCTTGCCCGCGGATTGCTTGGACATTCGTTTCGGAGCGCGATCAAGATCCGGCGGGCCGAGTCATATTGCTTGACTTCAATCAATTGTCCGGCTTTCTGAAGGCGCTGCTCAAAAGCAGCATCCGCGCGCACCTTGCCGGCCGCGTCGCGCGCCTTGCTGATCTCGGCGAGCGCCTGGGACGCCTCGGGAAAGCCGGGCGCGACAACCAGGCATCCTTTGCACATTTTCTCTGCGTCATCAAACCGTCCCTGGATGGCGGCCTGCTTTGCTTTGGCTAGAAACTGCGCGAGAGCGGCCTTGCATCCCGCCAGAGCGCCGGCGGGAGAAGACTTTGCCAGCTTGGCGTATATCTCGGCCGCGCCGGAGTAGTTCCTCCCATCGAGCTCCGCTTGAAACTGGCTGATAAGGCCGTCCTGTATTTTGGATTCCATCGCAGCCTCGCGAATGGGATCCTTCTTCGCAGGATCCCACATCGCGATCAACCGCAGGTATTCCATCGCGTCGCTGAACCGGCCTTGTTGCTCCGCTTCTTTCGATTCCGCGATCCACTTCTCAACCGGCGGGATCAGCTGACTTTCCGGAAGATTCAGTTTAGTGCCGCTGGGTGTGACAACACTGACCGTTCCCGCCTGCCTGGAGATGGAGGCGATTTCCAAGACCTTTCCGTTCTTGAGGGAGATGATGGGTCCCGCATTCGCCCATCCCGCAGAGAAAGCGATCGGGAAAACGGCGAAGGCCAGAAGCACCCTGGAACCGCGCTCTACAAGGCGAAAAAGCAATATCCGCGAAAAGGCGCAATGTTGATGCGTACCAGGAGGTCGCTGCATTTTGCTCTCCTTTTTCCAACATCCCGGAGATTGTGGGCATCATACTTGGATGGTTGTCCGCATTCGCATGGCGAACAGCTTTTAAAGTTAATCATAAACAGCCTCCGGCGTCAATCCACTTCAACGCGAGAAATGAGGAGATGCCAGGAGAAACCGGAAGGCAAGACCAAATTCGGATAATTCGGGGACACAATTCGAAAAGAGGGGACAAAAAGAGGGGACAAAAAGAGGGGACAGGTTATCTTTAGGGTTTCGGGGACAGGATAGAATGGCACTAACTTAAGGGGAAAACCATCCATATTCAAGCGTTTGTCAAATATATGGCAAAACCCCCTTTTGCCTAGAGATCGTGTGATTCCTCGTGAATCCGTTCGGGTTGCGTATCATTGGCACACAGCAGACATTGCAGACGTATAGCGGAATTAGCGATCTGTGCCTTAAGTTAGTGCCATTCGGGACAGGATACGAAATATACGGATTCCAGTTTAGACCGCAGATTCTTTGGATGCGCCCCATTTTTAATGGTTCATCATTTTTTACGCCTTTTTTTCTTGGTGGTTTCAGTGTTTCCGCCTTTTGACGGAGCCCGCTTCTTGGGTTTCGGAGCGGCGGGCGGGGTTGCCGCCGGCTGCCCACTTTTTATCTTGTCGTTTGTCTCGTTCGCCGGTTGCTCGATTTTCGGTTTGCCGTTCTCCGGTTTTTCACTCCGCGCCTTCGGGCCTTGAGGCTGTTGGTTTCGCTCCTTCCACTCTTTTCTGCGCTCGTCCCACCAGTCCATGCGCTTGCGGATCTCGCGCTCGAAGCCGAACTCGCCGGGTTCATAAAAAACCCGGCCCGCCACCTCATCGGGCAGGTACTCCTGCGGCGCGAAGTGATCGGCGAACTCGTGGTCGTAGAGATACCCCGTTCCGTAACCCAGTTCCTTCATCAGCCGCGTGGGAGCGTTGCGGATCACGAGCGGCACCGGCAACGAACCCGTCTTGTTGATTTCGTCGCGGGCGGCGTTGAGCGCCCGGTAGCTCGCGTTGCTCTTGGGCGCGGTGGCCAGATACGCCACCGCCATGGTCATCGGAATCTCGCCTTCGGGCTGGCCCAGGTTCACGAAGGCCTCGCGCGCCGCCACCACCACTTGCAGCGCCTGCGGGTCCGCGTTGCCGACGTCCTCCGCCGCGAACACCAACATCCGCCGCAGGATGAACAGCGGGTCCTCGCCGGCCCTAAGCATCCGCACCAGCCAATAGACCGCCGCCTGGGGGTCGCTGCCGCGCAAACTCTTGTGGAACGCCGAAATCAGGTTGTAGTGCTGCTCGCCGGTGGCGTCGTAGAGCATCTGCTTGCGCTGCGCGATCTCCTTCACGTGCTCCTGCCGGATGATGTAAGAGCCGTCCGACTCCAGCGGCGCGGAACAAATGACCATTTCCAGGAGGTTGAGCGCGCGGCGGGCGTCGCCGTCCGACATTTGCGCGATCAGCCCCAGCACGTCCTCCTCGACGACGATCCGGAGGCTGCCAAACCCGCGTTCGGAGTCCCCCAGCGCCGCTTTGAGGATGGTTTCCAGGTGCGCGGGCGTCAGTTCGCTCAGCGTGAAAACGGGGCAGCGCGACAGGAGCGGCGCGATTACCGAGAATGATGGATTCTCCGTGGTCGAGCCGATCAGAATCACCGTTCCCCCTTCGACGTGGGGGAGAAGCGCGTCTTGCTGGATGCGGTTGAAGCGGTGGATTTCGTCAATGAAGAGGATGACCTTGGCTTTGGCGCGGCGGCGATGCACCGCCTGGGCCTCGGCGATCACCCGCTTGATGTCGGCGATGCCCGAGGTCACGGCGCTCAGGGCGATCACGTGGGCTTGTGTCATGTTCGCGATGACGTGCGCGAGGGTGGTCTTGCCGGACCCTGGCGGACCCCAGAAGATCATCGAGCGCAGTTCGTCCGCCTCCATCATCCGGCGGAGCAGCGAGTCCTTGCCGATGAGTTCCTCCTGTCCGAGGAATTCATCGAGAGAGCGGGGGCGCATGCGGTCGGCGAGGGGGCGGGCGGCAGGCGGGACGGTTTCCCGCGGCTTTTCCTCGAATTGATCGAACAGGTCCATGACTGTTGGTTCCTTGCCCGTCTAGATGAACCCCGGCGCCTTGTTGACGGCAACCTCATGTTCCACGGACCGTTGTGGGAGTGTCAAGCAAAATGGGGGCGCAAGGCAAGGGAGGTCGGGAGCTCCGAAAGAACTGGAATCAGGGTGCGGCAAGCGCACGGCGTCACGGAAGGCGAATATTGCTCGACTTTTCCCCTGCGGTCCGGTATGAATGACGAGGTTGGCGATGTTGCTTTTGCGGTGCACGTAAGGGTTAGAAAAGCGAGTCGCACACAGCGCAACCACTCTCCAAAGGCAACACGTTTAGGTGGTCACTTATGATTACCACACTCGACATCAAAGGGTTCAAGTCGGTCAGGAGCCTTCATCTCGACTGTAAGAGAATCAACCTGTTCATCGGCGAGCCGAACACGGGCAAGTCCAACATCCTCGAAGCGCTGGGGTTTCTGTCGTGGTGCGGCTGCGGCGGCGACCTTCATGACTACGTGCGTTTTGAGAAGACCCAGGACCTCTTCTATGACGGTTTGGTGGAGAAGGGCGCGTGGCAATTGAGGGTCGGCGGAAAGAGTTCCTTTCAGCTCGACGCCGAGTACGGCCAGGGGGAATACAGATTTCTCAAGTCCGGTGGGCCCCTTTTCCTGCGCCTCGGACACAGTGGAGAGAACCGTGGGGGAGGAATCGCCAAGAAGGAACTCGCCTTTCTGAAGTTTTACCGGTTCAAATCCCTTCAGAACATGGACTCGGACGAACTGGGTTCCCTGGCGCCTCCGAACGGGCGCAACATGGCCGCGCTTGTGTACTCCTCCAAGGATCTGCGCCGTCTCGCCGCGGACTACTTTGCACCCTATGGATTGCAGTTGGTCATCAAGCCGCACGAGCACAAGTTCGAGGTCCAGAAGCAGTCCGAGGGTGTGGCTGCGAGTTTCCCCTACCATCTGACTTCGGACACGCTGCAGCGGATGATGTTTTACACGGTCGCCATTGATTCCAACAAGGATTCCACCCTAACGTTCGAGGAACCCGAGGCGCATGCCTTCCCCTACTACACGAAGCACCTGGGGGAGCGGATCGCTCTGGACGAGAACAAGAACCAGTATTTCATCGCGACGCACAACCCGTACCTTTTGACGGCGATCTGGGAGAAGTCCGCGGCGGGCGAGGTGGCCGTGTTCGCCACGTACTACCGCGATTATGAGACGCGGGTGAAGATGTTGACAGAGGATGACATGACACGGCTCTTTGAAGCGGACCCCTTCCTCGGCGTCAGCCACTTGGTCGAGGAGGCGCCGTGAGGGTTTTGGTCGAGTGCTATCACGACACGGCGCTTCTGCGCGCTATAGGTGTTCCTATCCGGGATCTCGGCCATGAGTCCGGAAAGGGAAACGTTCTCCGACAGCTGGCCAAGTTGGACGGAAAAGCCACAGGCATTGTGGACGCCGACCCGGGCAAACAGAACAGCAATCCGAGAGAAATGGCGAAGTATGAGGTGCGGGAAGACGCCTGCGGCCTGAAACTCATGGAGCATCGCGACAATCAACGAAAGCGGCTGGTGCTCATTGACCCCACGTTGGAGGGCTGGCTTCTCACGCGCGCTCGCGCTTGCGAGATGCAGCTCAGCGATTATGGTCTGCCGGTATCGGCGCGTGAAATGCACAAGAACCCACGGCGAGATCGAGACTCCGGCTTTCGCCGCTTCGTGGCGGAATTGGCCGCGAAGGACGAAGGCATGAAGACATTCCAGAGGTGGCTTGCAGGCGCTGAGTGCTGAGGACTGAGTGCTGAGTGCTGAGGACTGAGTGCTGAGTCTTGAGACAGACCGCTTGGCCAACTGCCTGACTGGCAGACTGGCTGACCGGCTGACTGGCCGACTGGCAGACCGGCTGACTGGCCGACTGGCAGACCGGCTGACTGGCTGACCGGCTGACTGGCTGACCGGCTGACTGGCCGACTGGCTGACCGGCTGACTGGCCGACTGGCCGACTGGCAGACCGGCTGACTGGCCGACTTCACGAGTGCGTTTCCCGGAACTTCTTCTTGATCTGCGCGTCGTCGGCCGGTTCGGGGTGGATGGTGACGTCGGCGCTGGGCAACAGTTTCTCGATCAGCGGTTCGATCTCCTCCGTCAGGTTGTGCGCGTCCTGCAGGGTCCGATTGCCGTCCACGGTGATATGAATGTCCACGAAGGGCTGAGAGCCGGAGTGGCGGATGCGGACGTGGTGGCAATCTATCACGCCCGGCACGGCCTCGACCGAGGCGGTGATGGCCTCCCGCATCCCGGAGGGGGCGGCGTCAAGGAGGGCTTGGACGGTACGGGTGCCCAGCTGGATGCTTATCCACACTACGATGAGGGCGACCACGACGGCGGCGATGGCGTCGGCTTCGCTCAGGAACTGCACGGCAGGGAACATCTCGCTGAGTTTCATGCAGACCAGGCCGAGGATGACCACGGAGGAGCTCCAGACGTCGGTGCTGAAGTGCAGCGCGTCGGCTTCGAGCGCCTGGCTCCGGTGCTTGCGGGCCGCCCGGTAGAGCATGCGGGAGCGCGACACGTCCACGAGGATGGAAATGGCCATCACGATAAAGGACCAGTAGGTTACTTTTACCTCGACGACCTTGAGGTGGAAGATCCGCTCGATCGCTTCCCAGACGATCCAGACGCAGGTGAGCAGGAGCAGGAGCGTCTCAGCGAGCGCCGACAGGTTTTCCACCTTGCCGTGGCCGTACTGGTGGTCGGGGTCGGCGGGCCTGCCCGAGATGCTCACGGCGAACAGAGTGACCACCGCCGCGACTAGATCGAGGGCCGAGTGTGCGGCTTCGGCCAGGATGCCCAAGCTTCCGGTAAGGATGCCGACCACGAGTTTCATGGTGGTGAGAGCGGTGGCGGCGAGCACGGAATTCAGGGCCGCGCCGCGCTTCTCTTTGCCGGCGGTCTCGTTGTCGAAGAAGTCAGTCATCGTCTCGTCCAGAGTGCAGGGAAGTGTGGACTCCGTCGGCACAAGGCCGAAAACACCATGTTCCAGACTTGGGCGCGAGAGTCAAGCGAAATGCGCCCACCTTCCTTGTTCAATCTTGTGCAACGCGTGCAACACCGAGCTGAGGAAGTCTCTCGTCTCTCTCGTATCCGTGAAATCCGCGGAATCCCTGTGTTCCGTTTCCCTCTCCTTCCCAGCGCCATATTTCACGGATTTCACATGATAGTGCATTATGAGTCATAAGCACCAATCTCTATTATGATTATTTTCCTCTTGACCTGCCGGCATTCTCTTCGTACAATGAAGCCGTGTAAGAGAGCAGTCCCCATTCCCCACAAGGAGTTGGTCTCCGAGGAGAAACCGCAATGACAACGAGAACAAAGAACACACTTGATGACACGGCCGCCGTCGAACTCGTGGAGGCCGACGAGGCCATGCGCCTCCTGCACACCTCGCGCAGCACCCTCTACCGCTGGGTCCGGCGGGGGCATATCCGCGCGATGAAGGCGGGCCGGCAGTGGCGGTTTTGCCGCGAGGACATTGACCGTTTTCTGCATGGGGAATCCCCCCGAGTCTTTCTCGACCGGGCCGCGTCTCTCGAACCCTTCATCGAGACCCTTCTCGCCGTGCTCAGGAAGACCGGGGGAGAGGCGCTCCTTCCGCCGCCCGCTCTTCGCGCGGAAGACCCCGTGGCCTACGCCGCGGACCTCGTGGTCTATCTCGCCATTCGGGTGGGCGCGAGCGACATCCATCTTTCGCCTCAGCGCACGCCGGAAAACAAAATCCACGTTCCGCTGCGCCTTCGGGTGGATGGCGTCCTGCAAACACAAACCGAAGTGGATCTTTCCCTCTTGCGCCTCCTCGTTGCCCGCTGGAAGACCCTCGCGGGATGCAACGTCCACGAAACCTCGCGTCTTCAGGAAGGGCTGATCCGCATGACGATCCCTCCCGACCGGTCTGGAGACTTGCGTTTCACCGTTCTGCCATCGAGTCTCGGCGAAGGCGTTGTGGTAAGGCTTTGGCAACTGGACGAGATGCTCGTCAAAATGACAGAGTGCTTTTCTTCACCGGAAGAGTCCGAAAACATCCTGCGGGCCGTCCGCGCCCCTAACGGCATAGTGTTCTTCACGGGGCCGACGGGTTGCGGCAAGATGACCGCCATGCTGGCGGCTGTCCGGGAAATCATGGATCCCATGAATAAGATCGTCTCCATCGAGGACGCCCCTCTCACGCATTTGCCCGGCGTGGACCAAGTCGCCATCAACCAAGAAGGCGGGGTTTCGCTTTACGCCGCGCTGAAGAGCATCGGGCACGCGGACCCGGACGTAATTGTCTGCTCGGAGTCTCCCACGGACCTCCGGACGCTTCAGCTTTGTTTTGAGCTTGCCCAAACGGGTCATCTCTTCCTGATGACCATGACCGCCGATGACGCGTGCCAGGCCCTCCTGCGCTTGCTGGACATGGGCGCGAGCCCGTACATGATCGCTGACGACGTTCGGACCATCGTCTGCCAGCGCCTCGTGCGGCTCGTGTGTCGCCACTGCGCCAAGCCGGCCAAGCCGTCGAAAGCCGTTCTGAAGCGTTTCGAGAAGGTTCTCTCGGAGGGCGGTGTGGATGCCGCGAAGGCGCCCCGCAAGTTCCGCGACGCGCCGGGTTGCCCGGAATGCGGTGGACGAGGTTTCCGCGGCCGCCGTGCCTTCGCGGAGATTCTCGAGATGAGCCGGCCGCTTGCCCGCGCCTTGCTCAAGGGGGTGGGACACGCCGATCTGCTTCGCCTGGCCGTTTCGGGAGGCATGGTGCCCCTGCAGGCGGCCCTGGTGCGAATGGTTTACCGCGGAGACACTACGATCCGGGAAGCCGAGCGCATCTTCGCGCAATACGGTTGGTAGAGGGGAATAGCAATCCAGATCTTTAGCTGGTATGCTGTGAGGACACCCCCGAAAGCGGGTTTCCCCGAATGGCGACAAAGATACTGAAGCACGTTCTTGGAAGCGTTTTCCTGATGCTGTGCGCGGGGGGGTTCTGCGCGCCGGAAGTTTCGCCGACGTCGGGAACCCTCCAGCAAAGCCCCTCCTCATTTCAGAACCTTCTCATCAACATCGCGCAATCAATAGGCAGGCCGGGCACACGCTATATTGACAAGAAGAAATGGCCTCTCCATGAGGCGGCGGCGCGCGGGGCCCTGGAGACGGTAAAGTCCTGCATCGCCGGCGGAGCGGATCTAAACGCGAAGGATTCGGAGGGGCTTTCACCCATCCACTATGCCGCATACTGGGGCCACTTGGAGCCGGGGCGTTGTCTGTTGGATCACGGAGCGGATATCAATGCGCGCGACAAGCAAGGACGAACTCCCCTTTTCATGGCTTGCCTGATGGGGCGTGTCGCTCTCGTCAAACTCCTCTTGGCACACAAAGCGGATATTGAGACCCCGGACGAGGCGGGAGCATCCGCTCTCTTCGTGGCGATCTGGGAGAATCACCGCGACATTGCGGAGATTCTTCTAGACGCCGGAGCGAATGTCAATGTACCAGATAAACGCGGGATAGCACCGTTGCACGTGGCCGCACGCTCGGGACGCGCCGAGATGGTCGAACTGCTCCTGGCGCGGGGCGCAAACCCGAACACGATACCCTCACGGGGTTTTGGAACCCCTCTTCACTTCACAGCTTTCCGCGGGCAGATCGAAGTGGCGGAGAATCTCCTTGCCCATGGCGCGCGGATCAACGCAAAGGATGGCACGACCGGCGTAACACCGCTTCACCTGGCCGCGTGCGCCCATCAGGACGGCATGGTGGCTTTCCTGAGAAGCCGGGGCGCGGACGATACCATCCGGGACAAGTTTGGGCTTACACCGGCCAGACTTGCCGCCCTCATGCAGGAGAGTGAAACCCGGCAACTCCTTACCCCGCCAGATGTGCCGAAGACGTTTGACCAGCGGGCGATCGTGGTGCTCATAGTCTTCGAGATATCGGACAATGAAATGTCACTTGCTTGGGCAACCGGCGCCGCCATTGATAATGGGTCGGTTGTTGTGACCGCGGCTCACGTGACCCGGGAAAAGGGTTTTTTCCGAGGTCTTTACGCGCTTAGTCCCTACACTGGCAAGGTGTGCGAGCCCGAAATCCTGGCCCTGGACCAAGAGAAAGACGTGGCGATCCTTCGCGTGCCTTGGGGCAGGCATCCCGCTCTGATCGTGGCCACCGAGGAGGAACTGGCGCGGGCAAAAGAGATGATCGTCGCGGGCTATGTCTATACCGAAAATGAAGGACAGGAAAGCCAGGGGTCTCTGAAGAAACCCATGATGGAACGATTCCCCGTTCTTAAGGTATTCCCGGAAGATGATGGTTATTGTTGGGGAGCCGGCATGGATGGAGAGACAGGAAGCATGGGCCTTGCCCTGGGTGGAGGGAAAATCGCGGGGCCAGGCTGGAGCGGGTCGCCCATCCTATTGCCGGAGTCTGGCCGGCTGGGTGGAGTTCAGTGCCGCTGGATCCGCCCCAAAATGAATCTAGTGCAGAGGTACAACACGGGCCAACCGGTGAGGCAGGACAAGGAAGTACTGGCTTTCCACCACATTCTCGGCGCGAATGTGCATTCGATCCGTGCCCTCTTGCGGGGCCATGCCATTTCGGATGCTGTTTCTTCATCTTCCGAGATTCCTCCGGCGCCAGCCGATGCCCAAGCTGCCTTTGAGACTCTCGCGGACATCTTTCAGGCCACAGCTGATGGCAAGGGTTCGCTGGTTCTTTCGAGGTTGAAAACGTATTCTCATATGCGCCCAGACTCGCCTGTCGGATACCTGCTTCCGGGATGGTCGCTTGCCAGCACCGCCGTAAAGAGTAAAGGTGATCCGAAATCCCAGAGTCCTCTTCCTGCGGAAACGTGCTTCAAGAGCGCGCTCACTCTATCGCCGAAAAGCGCTTTGGTCCATGCGGGCTATGGGCATCTTCTGCATGTCATGGGCCGCGATGTGGAAGCCATCGTGCAGTTTGACAAGTACCTAGCCCTCCGGCCCGATGAGCCCTTCGTGCAATCGGAGAGAAAAGCGGCGCGGGAAAGCCTATCGCGCAAGAAACCCGCGGAAGACAAAGCCAATCCGGTTGACTTCGCGACAAGCCGCTCCCTCGAGAATCCCCGGAAGCCTTGACGCATTCAGAGACTCCTTTGCTTCGGCTTTCGCTTGATTGCAGGCATTTTCTCCACGTCCACGCGAGAACCCCGTCGTTGTCAAGGTCTATGCGCAGCCGCTTGCCGTGGCCGTACTGGTGTGCAGGGTCGGCGGGCTTTCCGGAAATGCTCACGGCGAACAGGGTGACAATGCTGAGGGTATCCGTCATCGCCTTTTCCAGAGCAAGGGCAGTAAAGTATGCCGCCTCGACGACGAATATCCCATATTCCAGAGTCGGAGGCGGGAGTGGCGCGAAATGCGTCCCCAGGCGGTCGGGACGAGGTGTCGGAAACGTGCGGCTGGGGAGGGCAAAACGGCGCGGGTGTTGTCTGATCCGTCACCCGAGGGCCCCGGCCGCTTCCTGGTGGTGGACACAGCGCCGTGAGCAATCGAGCCGGGCTTGCCCTGTTCCTGCCCAGGAAATGGGGGGCGTTGGGGGATGTTTGGGCGGGGGAGCGTGGCGATTTGTTCCTTCCGGGCTTCGCAGGACGAGCTTTTCGCTGGATTTTCCCCAGCCAGAAGTGGATGATGGTTGGGATGGGAGGCTGGCGAGGCCGGTCGGGGTTTGGCGGCGAAAGCTCGAACGCCCAAAGGATGGCCTGTCAACCCGAGGGAAACTATTCGAGGAGGAGAAAGGGAGGACATGAGGCGGCAGACCGCACCCAGCTTCGATGAAGCCTTTGGGGTGCCTGGTCCCCAAATCCGCGAAGCGTGATCTTGGAAGGCAGGGATAAGGTTGCTTGCTTCCTGGATTTGTGCGTGCTTGTCCGTGTCTGTCCATCGCACGCTCTGATAGAACCGGCCAAGGAACCCATATCGCAAGACCCTCAAGCGAAACGAGAGTCCAGAATACTTTCCATTGCAGTTAGAAGAAGGAGTAAATATGACGAATAGTTTGAGAACCCACGCATTCACCCTGATCGAGCTGTTGATTGTGGTGGCGATCATCGCCATCCTGGCGGCTATCGCCGTCCCGAACTTTCTGGAGGCTCAGGTGCGCTCAAAAGTCTCCAGAGTGCATTCGGACCTTCGCACGCTTGCCACGGCCATCGAGTCGTACGCGGTGGACTATAACCGCGGTCCCTGCGGCTATGTCGAATGGGATCTGATCTTCGGCCTGAGCGGCAATAACCAGAGATGGCGTTTTGGCTGTTACAGCCAGCTGACAACCCCCGTGGCCTACATTACCTCGTTCTTGCAGGACCCGTTCGCGTCCTTCGTCAAGTCTGAGATTCCCGGACGGGAGAACCGGGACGAGATGAAGTATTACGCTTACAATACCATGTACGCCGCGCCCTACGTCTTTGGCGGCGAGACGGGCGAGCCCGCGGCCGGGTGCCGCAGAAACGGGTTTTTCTGGTCGCTTTACTCCATCGGGCCGATGCAGATGGACAACCCCAACTCGCAGTTCTGGATTGAGTACATGCTGTCGGACCCCGTCGGGACTGGAGCGATTGGGAACATCTACGATTCGACGAACGGCACCAAGTCCTGGGGCAGGATCCACCGCACGAACAAGGGTATCCTGACGGGAGACCAACTGAAATAGCGCTGCCTGGACACCCAGTGCATGGCTTTGCCGGTGGCGGAGAACGGAAGAGAGGCGTCGTCCCGGGGTGGGGGTGTTTGCACGCCTGTCTCCGGAGAACGCGGGCTTGAAGGAGCCGCCTTCAGGAGGCGGCGAACGGGTGGGTCTATTGCGGCAAGATCATATTCCATGAGAGGAGCGGAAGTAATGAAGAACATCAGCGCCAAAGCATTCACCCTTATCGAGCTGTTGATTGTGGTGGCGATCATCGCCATCCTGGCGGCTATCGCCGTCCCGAACTTTCTGGAGGCGCAGGTGCGTTCCAGGGTCTCGCGGGTCAAATCGGACCTGCGCTCTCTGGCCACGGCCTGGGAGGCCTACCACGTGGACAACAACCAGTACCCACCGGACGTGAATGACATCATCAATGGAAGACAGTCCGAGTGGGGCACTTACAAGAAGGTCACCACGCCGATCGCCTACATCACATCCGTGCCCTTTGACACCTTCCAGGACAAGGCTATCCTCAAACAAGTAAAGACGGATCCCCTCTTTGAATATTGGGGAGCCCCTGACAACCTCACATCCTCGGATTGGGTACGCACAGGCACGCGCTGGCTCATGATCAGCTATGGACCGGATCAGGACTGGGACACCGACGGCTGGGCTGCTTTGCAGTTCACTCTGTTTTGCTATGATCCCACAAACGGGACCAGGTCTGATGGAGACATTATGCGCACGAACGTGCGCTGCTATCCCCAGTAGCCGCTTCGAGACGAGTTGGCGGTTCTCGTGGCGGTGCTCGAAAGGATGGTCTCTTGTTTCTTGCGAGCTCCACCATGTGATGGAAAAAGGGACGGCGGAGGCTGCCCCCCAACGGCACTTCGCGTGGAGAGGAATGATCGGAGGATTTTCAACAGGAATCGCTTCCTTAGCGGAAGAGGGCAATACCTTAAGAAGGAAAGGAGAAGAAAAATGAAGAGCATCAGAACCCAAGGATTCACCCTCATCGAGTTGTTGATCGTGGTTGCGATTATCGCCATCCTGGCGGCCATCGCCGTACCGAACTTTCTGGAGGCCCAGACCCGGTCGAAGGTGTCGAGATGCAAAAGCGACATGCGAACTCTGGCCACTGCGTGGGAATCATATCGAGTGGATTACAACCGATACCCGCCCGACTTTGACGGAGGCGATATTCCCTCCAGAATCCCTCCTGGTAACGTCGGGGAATGGTGGACATATGTAGCCGTGACCACCCCGGTCGCTTATATCACAAGCGTTCCACTCGATCATTTCCAGAAGGGTCGAGGCGCTCCGCCCAAAGTCGGATTCCTCTATGAGTATTGGGGATGCACATATAATTACTTGGACATCCCTGAATGGCACAGAACACAGACCTACTGGCTGTTCATAGGATATGGCCCGAATCTGCGACAGGACATTGATGGCTCAATGCTAGCGAATTATGTCCTCTATACCTATGATCCGACCAATGGGACCACGTCCAGTGGGGATATCTGTCGAACAAACGTTCGCATGTTCCCACAATGACGTCTGTTTCCCTGAGTAGGGGAGTTGCCGCACCTGGACGCGAGGAAGGGGAGGAGCCTTTGCTTTCTCCCCTTTCCCCTTTTTGTGCGCCCGTGGTAAGAAGCGAGCGTCTTCTCCCATGACCCCGGGTGATTTGTGGGATCATGAGAGGTTTTGGGCGAATCTTGGAAGTGGGAATACTTGAAGTGGGAATACTTGTTGCCCGTCGGCGTGGAATGCTCTACTTTGGGGAATCTCAGGCCGCCTCGGTCAGGAGTTGGTTGGCGCGAGGCGGCAGTTTCCAGGCAGCACGAACGCGCGAAGACACAAAGAAGGAGACAGAACAATGCGCAGCGACAGAGTCAAGAAAGGCATCGAGCGGGCCCCGCACCGGAGCCTTTTCCGTGCCACCGGCCTGACCGACGCGGACCTCAAGAAGCCCCTCATCGCGGTGTGCAGTTCCCACGTGGACATCATACCGGGCCACGTGCATCTGGACAAGGTCGCCAACTACGTGAAGGAATGCGTGCGGGAAGCGGGCGGCACTCCTTTCATCTTCAACACGATGGGGATTTGCGACGGCATCGCCATGGGGCACGCGGGCATGAAGTACTCGCTTCCGTCGCGCGAGATCATCGCCGACACGGTCGAGGCGATGCTCGAAGCGCATTGCTTTGACGGGGTGATCTGCATTCCCAACTGCGACAAGATCGTGCCGGGAATGCTGATGGGGGTGATGCGGGTGAACATCCCGGCGATCTTTGTCTCGGGCGGGCCGATGGAAGCGGGCCGCATGCCCGATGGGCGGGTCGTGGATCTGATCTCCGTTTTCGCGGGTGTCGGCGCGCTCAAGGTGGGCAAGCTCACCCAGAAGCAGTTCGGCGATATAGAGAGATACGCCTGTCCCTCGTGCGGGTCGTGCTCGGGCATGTTCACGGCCAACTCGATGAACTGCCTGACCGAGGCCCTGGGGATGGCCCTGCCGGGCAATGGAACGCTGCTGGCGGTGAGCGCGGAACGCAAGAAGATCTACCGCCGGGCGGCGCACCGGATCGTCGAGATGGTGCGGCAGTTCGAGCGGAAAGGCGAGGGGCACGGCCTCCTGCCGCGCGAGATCTGCACCCGGGAGTCCATTGACAACTCGATGATCCTGGACATGGCGATGGGCGGCTCGACCAATACCCTGCTGCATATTCTGGCCATCGCGCGCGACGCCGGGGTGGAGTACGACATGGGGAGGATCAACGAGCTTTCACAGCAGACGCCGAACATCTGCAAGGTCTCCCCGTCGAGCGGCTATCACATGGAGGATGTCCACCAGGCCGGCGGGATCCACGCCATTCTCGGCGAACTCACGCGCGGGCGAAAGTGCCTGCTGCACCTGGATTGTCCCACGGTCACAGGGAAGACTCTGGGCAAGAACATAGCGGAATGGGATATCCGCGGCAAGAAGGCATGCGCTGAGGCGCTGGAGATGATGGCGGTGGGGCCGACGGGAAAAGTCCACACGCCCGCCATGTCCGCCAGGAAGAAAGCCGGGACGATCCGCGACGTGAAGAACCTCGGTTTTGACCC
>Ga0315277_10006951_pt1 | contig 14705 bp, 16 predicted proteins | sample YL17G05_15_MG_FD_203695 | JGI IMG/M metagenome (GOLD analysis project Ga0315277, IMG submission 203695) | Sediment microbial communities from Yellowstone Lake, YNP, Wyoming, USA - YL17G05_15 | ecosystem: Environmental > Aquatic > Freshwater > Lake > Sediment | place: USA: Wyoming | collected... | reverse complement strand
CATCCTGCTCCTGCTCGTGTTCTTCTCCGTGTTCTCGTGGGCCATCATCCTCTTCAAGTACAAGATGATCCGGTCGGCATTCAAGCAGTCGGACAGGTTCCTGGCCGCTTTCCGCCGGAGCAAGAGCCTCTCCGACGTCAACGAGGCCGCCAAGAAGCTCCGCGCGAGCTCCCTCGCGATCATCTTCCTGGCCGGCAACAGGGAGCTGGCCTACCAGTCGAAGTCCTCGGCCGAGAACGGCTGGAGCGCCGCCAAGTCCGACAGTTTCAACAGGGCCCTGCTCAAGGCCTCCAACGCCGAGGTCTCGCGCCTCGAAAAGATGATGTTCTTCCTGGCCACGACCGGGAGCGTCTCGCCGTTCATCGGCCTCTTCGGGACGGTCTGGGGGATCATGATCTCCTTCGAGCGCATCGGGATCCTTCGCTCAGCCAGCCTCCAGGTGGTCGCCCCGGGGATCGCCGAGGCCCTCATCGCCACGGCCGTCGGCCTCTTCGCCGCCGTGCCGGCCGTCATCGCCTACAACTACTTCCTCGGCCGGATCAAAGACCTGATCGCGGACATGGAGGACTTCTCCCTCGAATTCCTGAGCATCGCCGAGAGACTCCATGGCTCTTAGCACGCAGTCCCTGCCCTCGTCCTCGCGCAAGAGGCAGGTCGGCACCCACCTCTCCGAGATCAACGTTACGCCGTTCATCGACGTCATGCTCGTCCTCCTGGTCATCTTCATGGTCACGGCGCCGATGATGCAGTCGGGGATCGGCATCAACCTGCCCCAGGCGGAGACAGACTCCAAGCCGGCCGAGGAAGGGCTAATGCTGACCGTCACTAAAGACCAGTTCGTCCACATCGGCGACTCGACGATCAACATCAATCTCCTCGAACGCCGCCTGACCGAATATTTCATGAACAAGCCGAAAAAAGTCATCTACCTCCAGGCCGACAAGGACCTCCCCTACGGCGTCATCGTCCGCATCATGGACATCACCAAGAAGGCGGGCATCGAACAGATCGGGATCCTGACGGAACCCATCGACGTCAAAGGCAAGAAGAAATGACCGCCACGAAGCTGGCCCTGCCGCGAGCGTTCAAGAGGGCCCTATTGATTTCCGCCTTTCTCCACGTCGGCCTGCTCATCGTGATCGCGGCCTCGCCCTCCTTTTCGAGGACGTCCCCGAAAGGCCTCGTCCAGTACGTCAATTTCATGGGCGGGGGGGGGAGCGGCCGCAGGCCGGGAGGCGCGACGGTCAGCGCCAAGAACGAGCCCCTGCCTCCGCCGAAGAAGCAGACTCTCCGCGACCTGACCGTTCCGACGAATATACAGCCCGAGGCGAAGAGCGCGTTGCGCCATCCCGTCGACAAGCCGAAAACGGACCAGAAGGCCGCTGATAAAAAAGCGGTCATCACCAAGCCCGAACTCTCAGCCCCGGCGGGGGCTGGGACCGAAAACGCCACCGGGACGTCCGGAGCGCCGGGCGGTTCGGGCGCCGGCTTCGGCCTGCGCTTCGGGACGGGCGGGGGCGGCACCGGGGGGGAAATCGGCGGCGGCACCGGGTCCGGCGCGGGCGACCCCTTCGGCGTCGCCGGCTTCCCGTTCCAGTTCTACCTCCAGATGATCTCGGACAAGATCACCGCCAACTGGTTCCAATCCCTCGTCGACCCCGGTGTCGGCGGCCTTCTCCAAACCCAGGTCTATTTCCGCATCTACAAGAACGGCCAGATCTCCGACATCCGCATCGACGTCTCGAGCGGGATCGAGGCGTTCGACATCTCGGCCCGCCGGGCGATCCAGAACTCGGCGCCGTTCGCGACGCTCCCGAACGAGTACGACGGCCAGTACCTCGGCATCACCCTAGTCTTCGAGCACGCCAAATGACCAAGAAAAAAACGCTTCTCGCACTCCTCGTATTCCTCGCGGCTTCCGGGGTCTTCGCCCAGCAGGAAGTCGTCCTGAAGATCAGCGAAGGGATGCCCATGATCCTCCTCGCCCTGCCCGAATTCGTCGTCCGCTCGGCCTCGCCCCTGGTTCAATCCGCCGCCCAAGAGATCCGCCAAACCCTGTCCGACGACGTCAAGTACAGCCGGATCTTCCAGCTCCTGCCCAAGGATTACTACGGCTACATCCGACCCTTCAACCCGGACAAGATCTTCTTCAAGGACTGGGATTCCATCCAGGCCAAGCTCCTCGTCATCTGCGAGGTCCGGGAGGACGGCGGCCGCATCGTCTTCGACGGCAAGATCTACGACGTCAAGAGCGAGCGCTTCATCGTCGGCAAGCGCTACCAGGCCGAGAAAAACGGCCTGCGCCTCGTCGCCCACAAGATGGCCGACGAGCTCCTGAAGCTCCACGGCGAGAAGCCGATCTTCACGACCAAGGTCGCCTTCGTTTCCAACCGCGACGGCAACGACGAGATCACCATGATGGACTACGACGGGGCCGCCCAGACGCGGATCACCTTCAACAAGGTCAAGGACTACATGCCGGCCTGGTCCCCCGACCAGAGGACGATCGCCTTCACCTCCTACCGCGGCGGCACCGCGGGACTCTACCTCCGCAACATCTACGAGGGCAAGGAGACGCTCATCTCGGCTAAGGGGATGAACTATTCGGCGGCCTTCTCGCCCGACGGCAAGAAGCTGGCCTTCTGCTCCTCGATGACCGAGGAGGGAAACGCAGAGATTTACGTCCTCGACCTGGAGACGATGAAGACGAAGCGCCTGACCTTCAACAGCGCCACCGAGACCGCCCCGTCCTGGTCGCCGACGGGCCGCGAGATCGCCTTCACCACCGACCGCCTCGGCGCCTGCAACCCCCAGATCTACATCATGGACGCTGAAGGCTCCAACATCCGCAAGGCCAGCTTCGGCGGCAACTACCACGACGCGCCGGCCTGGGCCCCGACGAGCGAACGGATCGCCTTCGTCTCCCGGGTCGACAACGCCTTTGACATCTACATCCTCAACCTCCGGACGAACCAGATCACGAAGCTGACCGAGAACAATGTCCGCAACGAATCGCCGAGCTGGTCGCCCGACGGCCGCCACGTCGTCTTCGCCTCGAACCTCTCGGGCTCCATCCAGATCTACACGGTCGATTACGACGGGGCCAACCTGAGGCGGCTGACCGACCGCGGCGAGAACAAGCTCCCCAATTGGACTAATTAGAGTCCCGAGAAGGCGGAAATCGGCGCAATCAGGGGCCGAAAGTATTGACATCCCCCCCCTGACGGGGTATAAAAAGGCTGGAAATGAGCGTCGCGCCGTCGCGAGCGACAGGCGAGAGACGCCCGATCTTAGGAGGCCCAATGAAAAAACTGGTTATTTTGTTTTTCGCGATCATCCTCGTTTTCTCTTTCGCCGTCTCGTGCAAGAAGAAAATCAAGGAAGTCCCCCCCCCGCCCCCGCCCCAGCAGCAGGAACAGCCCAAGGTCGAGAAAGTCGAGCCGCCCGTCGTTCAGGAACCCCAGCTCACCGAAGAGGAGATTTTCCTGCAGAAGTCGCTCGACCAGATCAACCGGGGAAAGCCCCTCGGCACGGTCTACTTCGACTACGACAAAGCCCTCATCCGGGACGATGCCAAGGCCACCCTTGACACGAACGCCTACTGGCTCAAGAGATTCCGGACCATCAAGATCCTCGTCGAAGGCCATTGCGACGAACGCGGCACCGAGGAATACAACCTCGCCCTCGGCGAGAAGCGAGCCAAGAGCGCTCAGGACTATCTGCTGTCCATGGGCATCGGGTCCGACCGGATAGAGATCATATCCTACGGCAAGAGCCAGGCCATCAACCCGGGCCACGACGAAGCGGCCTGGCAGATGAACCGGCGCGCCCAGTTCCTCGTCATCGAGAAATAAGATTTGCGTTGGAAAATCCTCGGGGCCTTCTTCCTCGGCGTCCTGACCCTGGCCGCGGCCGGACAGGACAAGAGCAAGAAGGCCATCGAGCTCGTCTACGACGACGTCCAGGCCCTTAAGCAGCAGGTCCTGGAGATTCGCACCCGGGTCGACCAGAATGCGGCGGAGATCCGCGCGATCCAGGACCAACTCAAGGCGCTTGCCGGCCTCGTCCGGCAGTCGATGGCCGGCCAGGCCGGCCTCTTGGAAGGACTGCGGGCTGTCCCCGCCCAATACCAGGACATCGTCCGCAAGATCGACCTGCTCACCCAAGACCTTCAGATGATCGCCGCCGACCTGGCCGCCGCGCGCCTGCCGCAGGCCGTGCCCGCGGCCCAGGCCGAGGGCACCGGCAAGCCTGCTGAGCAGGCCCCGCCGAAGACGCCGCCGGGATCGAAGCCCCAGTTCGCGCCGGTCAAGCCGGCGCCGCCGCCCCCGACGATCTCCCCGCAGGAGGCCTATTCCATGGCCTACAACGATTACCTCAAGGGGAACTACGACCTGGCCATCGAGAGCTTCAAGCTCTACCGCGCCCAGTTCCCGGGGAGCCCGCTGTCCGACAACGCCCTCTACTGGATCGGCGAATGCCGCTACAGCCAGCGGAAGTTCGAGGAGGCGGTCGACGCGTTCGACGAGCTCATCCTGACCTACCCCCAGGGGGACAAGGCCGCGGCGGCCCATCTCAAAAAGGGCCTCAGCTTCGTGGAGCTCGGCAAGAAACCGGAAGCCCTGGCCGCGCTCAAGATCCTCGTCGCTACGTACCCCCTCGAGGAAGAGAGCAAGATCGCTCAGGAAAAAATAAGGGAGCTGACAGAAAAATGAGAGACATCAACAGCCTGAACAAAGTCATCCTCATCGGCCGGTTGGGCGGCAAGCCCGAGATGCTCCGCCTCCCTCAGCAGGACAGGTGGAAAGCCAACTTCACCCTGGCCACGAACGAACGGTCCTTCAATCCCAACACTCGGGAGTCCAAAGACAAGACCGAGTGGCACAAGATCGTCGTCTGGGGCAAGCTGGCCGAATTCTGCGAGAAGTACCTCACCCAGGGGAAGCAGGTCCTTATCGAGGGGAAGCTGCGGACCCGGGAATGGCAGGACAAAGAGGGGAACAAGCGGAAGACGACCGAGGTCGAGGCGACCAACATCGTTTTCCTTGGGAAGCGCGAAGAAAGCTCGGCCACGACCGACACGACCGACTTTGACGCGGCCCCGTACGCCAAGACCACCGGCGCCGCGGCCCCTGCCGCCGGCGGGGATTTCCCCGACGAAGAGCCAGGCGGGGGCTCCGGCGGTGCCGGCGGCGACGACGACATCCCCTTTTAGCCGGTGAGCAAGAACAAAAGCCCCGAAACCGTCTATCGGGCCGGCATTGTCGAAGACATCCGCCCGTGGGGAAAGTTCCGCAGGTTCCCCCACGAGGACGGGGGCGCCGTCAAGATCATCACCGTCGAGCCGGGCGGCCGGCTCTCCCTCCAGTACCACGACGGCCGGGCCGAGTTCTGGGTCGTCCTCGATCCCGGGCTCGAGGTCACGGTCGGCGACCGCGTCTGGCTGGCCGCCGCCAACGAAGAGATCCTCATCCCCCGCCGCGCCCCGCATCGCATGCGCAACGTCGGGCAGGCGCCGGCCCGGGTCATGGAGATCTGGATCGGCCGCTCGGCGGAATCGGACATCGTCCGGCTCTCGGACGATTACGATCGTAAGTAAGGCCAGAAAGACAGCCCCTCTCTTTTGTTTGGTTCTTCACCCCCTATTCGGGAACTCCAGCATGAGGCGGCGATGGATATCGCCCTGAAGACCCCCGTAGCGGAGAGGCGGCAGGGAGCCGGACGGAATTCAGCGCTTGGGCGCGTTCTCGAGCGGCTGGCCGGTCAGGAACACCTGGGGGTGCTGGACGAGGATCTCTTCGATGACGTACTCCTCGATCTCCTGGGCGCTCCGGAGCTTCAGCATTTCCTCGACGATCTTCTTGGCCGTCCGGCATTCGACCGATCGGAGCGCCTTTTTGATCCGGGGGATGAAGATGGGGTTCATGCTGAAGGTCCGGAGGCCGAAGCCCAGCATGACGATGGCGGAAAGCGGGTCCGCGGCCATCTCGCCGCAGACGACAACGTGCTTTTCGGCCCGCCCGGCCGCCTGGATGACGGACTGGATGAGGCGGAGGACGGCCGGGTGGAACGGCTTGTAGAGATAGGACACGAATTCGTTCGCCCGATCGACCGCCAGGTAGTACTGGATGAGATCGTTCGTCCCGATGCTGACGAAATCCACTTCCTTCAGGATCAGGTCGGCCAGGGCCGCGGCGGCGGGCACTTCGATCATCACGCCTAGGGGAATTTTCTCGTCGAAGGCCTGGCCCTTCCGGCGGAGCTCCTCCTTGACGTCCTCGAAGATGTCCTTGACGTCTGCGATCTCGTCGACCTCGGTGACCATGGGGATGAGGATGCGGACGTTCTTCTGGTCGCTGGCCCGGAGGATGGCCCGGAGCTGGATGCGGAAGAGGTCCCGGTTCCTCAGCGAAAACCGGACGGCCCGCAGCCCGAGCGCCGGGTTCGGCTCCTTCTCGATGTTCAGCTGGGGCAAGCTCTTCTCCCCGCCGATATCGAGCGTCCGGATGGTGACGGGAAGCGGGTGCGCTCCCCGGGCGATCCGCGAATAGATCTCGAAATGGTCCTCCTCGGAGGGCAGGCATTCCCTGCGGAGATAGATGAACTCCGAACGGAACAGGCCGACGCCTTCCGCGCCCAGGGACAGGGCCAGGGAGATCTCTTCGGGAAGCTCGATATTGGCCAAGGGGATGAACTGGACGCGGTCGAGTGTTTCCGACTTGAGCTTGGCCGTCTTCTGAAGCTCCCGGCCGTAGTTCTCGTATTTTTTCTTTTTGGCCTGGAATTCCCGGCGGACCGCCAGGGGCGGATCGATGATGACCTCGCCGTCGGTCCCGTCGACGATGATGAAATCGCCGTCCCTGACCCGGCGGGAGATATCCCGCAGCCCGACGACGGCCGGGATGCCCAGGGAGCGGGCCAGGATGGCCGTGTGCGAGGTCTGCCCGCCCATATCCAGGGCGATGCCGAGGGTCATCTCCCGGCTCAGCCGGAGGGCGGCCTCGGAGGGCAGCAGCTCGTGGGCGACGAGGACGTGCTGCTTCTGCGGGGACTCCTCCTTCTCCCGGCGGATCTCGAGGCTCCGGTAGACGCGCGTCAGGACGTCGGAAACGTCCGACTTCCGCTGCCGGAAGTAGTCGTCGGCGAGGGATTCGAAGAGCTGTTCATAGCGGCTGTTGGTCTTCGACAGCGCCCACTCGGCGCGGGCCTTGTCGTCGCGGATGATGGTTTCGAGGCCACCGACGAGGGACGGGTCCTCGAGGATGAGGAGGTGGGCTTCGAAAATGAAGGCGTTCTCCCGGCCCATCTTCTCCTGGATGCCGTCCTTGACCTTGACCAGGTCGTCCCGCGTCCGGTCGATGGCCTGGTGGAGCCGCTTGAGCTCGTCCGGAACCTGGGTTTCGGCGATGAGCTCCTTCCGCGACGTAAAAATGACCCGCCGCGGCAGCAGGACCTCGCCCATGGCGATCCCCGGCGAAACCCCGGTGCCCCTCAGGCGTGTCATGTCCATGCCGGATCACTCTTTCTCGTCGAAGCGGTTCCCGATGAGCTCGACGAGGGCGGCCATGGCCGCCTCCTCGTCCTTGCCCGAGACCAGGAGCCGGATCGATGTCCCCTGGGTCGCGGCCAGGGTCAGGATGCCGAGGATGCTCTTGCCGTCGATCTCTTCGCCGTCCTTGACGATCTTGATCGAGGAACCGAAGCGGTTGGACAGGTTGACGAACTTGACCGCGGCCCGGGCGTGGAGGCCCAGCTTGTTCCGGATGGTGACGGTCTTGTCGTGCATGCCGGCGTCACTTGGCCCGGGAGCTCAGGAGGGTGCTGACGAGGTGGATGTTCTTCTTGCCCTGGTCGACGACCTTCTTGGCCACGTCCTTGAGGTTGTTGTTGCGCTGGAGAGAGACGAACTTGATGAGCATGGGCAGGTTGACCCCGGTGATGATCTCGACCTGGTTGTCCTTGAGGAAGCTGAAGCTCAGGTTGGACGGCGTCCCGCCGAACATGTCGGTGAAGATGACCACGCCGCTCTTCTGGTCGACGCGCTTGAGACTGTGGTTGATCTTCTTCTTCGAATCCTCGACGTCGTCGTACCAGCCGATCGAGATGGCCTCGATGTTGGGCGCTTCGCCGAGGATGATGGTCAGCGCATTCAGCAGCTCTTCGGCCATGCGGCCGTGGCAAACGATGATGCCTCCGATCATGTGTCTCTTGGCCTCCAAGTCAAGCCCCTATTGTATCCAAACGGCGCTTATTTAAAAAGGTCCCGGTGATAAATCCTGACGTCGTACCCCTTGTCCTTGAGGTGGACGCGGAGCTCCTCGGCGACGACGACCGAGCGGTGCTTGCCGCCTGTGCAGCCCACGGCGACGGCCACGGTCGTCTTGCCCTCCTTGGCGAAACGGGGGACGACGAAGTCGACGAAGCGGAAGAGCTCGCAGAGGAACCCCCGCGCCCCCTGCGATTCGAGGACGAACTTCCGGACGCTCGGCGCCTTGCCGTTCCTCGTCCTCAGCGCATCGACGTAGAACGGGTTCGGCAGGAGCCGGGTGTCGAAGACGAGGTCGGAGTCGAGGGGGAGGCCGTGCTTGTAGCCGAAGCTCGTCAGGACGGCCTGCGTCCGGCGCCGCTTCCTCCTCAGGATCCGCTCGGCGACAACCTCCTTGAGCTGATAGATGTTCAGGCCCGACGTATCGACGATCTCGTCGGCCATCTTCCGGATGCCGAGGAGCCGCTTCCGCTCGAGCCGGACCCCTTCCAGGATGGGCTTGCGGGGGGCCAGGGGATGCGGCCGCCGGGTCTCGTTGAATCGCTTGACCAGGGCCTCGTCCGTGGCTTCGAGGAAGAGGAGGCGAACCGGCGCCTTCTTCCGGATCTCCTGGAAAACCTCCGGAAAATCCGTCAGGAAGCGCGGTTCGCGGATGTCGATGACCAGGGCCGCCCGGTCGATCTCGACTTTCTTCTTCAGCCAGAGGTCGACGAAATTCGGGATGAGCTTCGCCGGCAGGTTGTCGATGCAATAGTAGCCGAAGTCCTCCAGGGACCGGCTGACGACGGTTTTCCCCGAACCCGAGAGCCCGGTGACGATCAGGAAACGGTTGTCCTTGGCGGCAGTCTTCATGGCGCCTCTCAGGTCAGCACCCTTTCGAGCCGCCGGATGATCTCGTCCGGAGCGCTGTAACCCTTCTTGCGCAGGAGATGGACCTTACAGGCGACTTCGATCAGAGTGGCGATGTTCCGGCCCGGCGCGACGGGGATGGCCAACTGGGGGATCTTCCGGCCCAGGATGGTCATATCGTCTCCGGATTTGAGCCCCAGGCGGTCGGCCTCGAAGCCGCGCCGCCATTTCTTCAGCTTGACGACGAGGTCCACTTTCGACTCCCTGGCGATCGACCGGGGACCGAAGATGGCCCGGATGTTGATGATGCCCAGACCCCGGATCTCCATGAAATTCCGGCTCAAGACCGGGGCCGTGCCGACGAGATCGCCGTCGGAGGTCTTCCGGATCTGGACGACGTCGTCGGCGACGAACCGGTGGCCGCGGGAGATGAGCTCGAGGGCGCTTTCGCTCTTGCCGATCCCGCTGTCGCCGAGGATAAGCGTCCCCAGGCCGAAGATCCTGAGGAGTCCGGCCGAGATCGTCGTCAGCTCGGCGGGCTCCGCGGAGCCGGGAGCGGTTGTCTCAGGCACGCGTTTTCTCCTCCTCCGTCCGGAGGGTCTTGAGGACGTCGGCGGAGGTCGAGGCCTTGAGCAGTTTCGACGCCAGCGTCCGGCATTCCCGGGTCAGGGCGGCGATGGCCGCCAGGAGGCGCAGCCCGGCGCCGGGGTTGTCTTCAGGCGAGGCGAGGAGGAAAAATACGTGGGAGAGCTTCCCGTCCACCGCTTCGAATTGAACCCCTTCCTTGGACAGCCCGAGCAGCAGGGCCGGCGATTTGAGCCCTTTCGTCCGGCAATGCGGGACGGCCACGCCGCGGCCGATGGCCGTCGTGCCCAGCTCCTCTCGTTTCTGCAGCATGTTCAGAAGGCCGCCGCCGAGGACGGCCTTGTGCCTGGCCTCGAGCCCAGCCGCCAGCTCACGGAGGATCCCGTCGCGGTCGCGGGCCTCGAGCCGGGGCAGGACCAGGTCTTCGTCGAGGAGCGAATGGAGCTTCACGGTCTTCCTTGGAGGATCATTCGGGCTCGACAAGCCCGTAGTGGCCGTCCTTGCGCCGGTAGATCACGGCCCATTCCTCCGACCCTTCGCGCCGGAAGAGGAACACTTCCTTGCTCCTGATGTCGATCTGGATGAGGGCCTCTTCGACGGACATGGGTTTGAGGGAGAAGTGTTGGCTTCGTATCACCCGTTTCTCCGGCGCCGGGGCCTCGAGGACCGGGACGAGGACCTTCCTCTCCCGCCCGCCGCGCCTCCTCTTGTCCCGCCCCTTGACCCGTTCCTTCCTGACCTTCTTCTCCAGGTTGTCGAAGGCCCGGTTCAGGGAATCCATCATGTCCATCGTCTCTTCGACGACGACGAGGCCGCCGCCCTTCGCCCGGACGTTGATCTCGGCCTTGTTCCGGTTCTTCTGGACGATCAGGATGACATTGACGTCGAGGACGTTGCCGACGAGGTCTTTCAGCCGGCCCAGGCGCTTTTCGCAGTAGGCCTTGATCTCGGGGGTCAGCGTCGCCTGCCGCGCCGTATAATGGATGTTCATGTCTTCTCCTCCATCATGGACTTCCTTTTCCGGATATGCGACGGTTCGATCTTGAGCTGGTTCCGGTACTTGGCCACCGTCCGCCGGGCGATCCGCAGGTCTTCCCGGGCCAGCAGGTCGCCGATCTCGATGTCGCTCAGGGGGTTGTCCCCGTCCTCGCCCTCGACGAGCTTTCGGATCTTGTCCTTGACCTTGAGGGACGAGACGGACTCGCCGTGACTCCCCTCCAGGGACTTGTGGAAGAAATACTTCAGGGAAATGACGCCCCGGGGGGTCGTCATGTACTTGTTGGCGACGACCCGCCCGACGGTGGATTCATGGACGCCGATGTCCTGGGCGATCTCCATCAGGGTCAGGGGCTTGATGAAATCGATGCCCTTTTCGAAGAATTCCTTCTGCCGATCGACGATGAACCGGGCCACCTTGTAGATCGTCTCGTTCCTCTGGTCCAGGCTGCGCATGAACCAGAGGGCCTTTTTCAGCCCGTCCTTAAGGAAGCGGTGAGCCTCGGCCTCCCGGCCGACGGCCTGGGCCAGGAGCTGGCGATAGTAGCCGCTGATGCGGAGGCGCGGCAGGCCTTCGTTGTTGATGGTGATCACCCACTCGTCCCCTTCCTTGGAGACGATGATGTCCGGAGTGATATAACTCGTCTTCTCCTCGCTGTATTTCCTCCCCGGGGCAAAATCGAGGGTCTTGATGAGGTCGATGCGGTCCCTCACGGCGGCGAGGGTGATGTTGAGGACGCGGGCGAGCTGGGCATAGTCCGATTTCTCTAGAAGGGCGAGATGGTGCGCGACGATCGTCCGGGCCATCTCGTCCTGAACTTGGAGGTTGTCCATCTGGGCGAGGAGCGCCTCGCGCAGATCCAAGCTGCCGCAGCCCACCGGGTCGAAGGTCTTGATCTTCGCGCGGACGGCGTCGATCCTTTCCGGCGTCGTCTGGGAGAGCCTGGCCAGCTCTTCGACGCCGGAGCTCAGGTAGCCGTCCCCGTTGATGTCCCCGATGATGTCCTGGGCGACCCGTTGGTCTTCGGCATCGAAAAAGGTCAGGGTGGCCTGCCAGTTCAGATGGTCCCAGAGCGACGGGGTCCGGGAGATCGTGTTCTCGAGGGAGACCGCGTCGCGGCTCTCGTAGAAATGGGGGCGGAAGCCGTCGTCCAGGTATTCCTGGAAACCGGCCAGGTAATTGTCGTCGGCCGTCCCGCTGTTCATCTTCGGCTCGGTCGATTCGAGGTTTAGCCCATCGAGGAGGCCTTCCTTGTTCTTGACGCCGGCCTCTTCCGCGGCCACGGTCTCGCTGTCCTTGGGCTTGCGCTCCTGGGCCTCGTCCTCGATCTCGATCATCGGGTTCTGGGAGAGCTCGGCGTCGATGACCTCGATGAGCTCGAGGTTGGTCAGGGGCAGGAGCTTGATGGCCTGCTGGAGGGCCGGGGCCAGGATGAGCTTCTGGACCTGCCTCTGGTCGAGCCGCTGTTTGAGGATCATCGATTCAGCCTCGAATTCGCGCTTTGTCCATTCCTAAAGACGAAACTCGTCTCCCAAATATCTCTTCCGCACCTCTTCCGAAGAGATGATCTCCGCGGGCGTCCCTTCCTTGAGGATCCGCCCTCCTTCGAGGATATAGGCCCTGTCTGTGATCTCGAGGGCCTCCCGGACGGAATGGTCCGTCAGCAGGATGCCGATGCCCTTCGCCCGGAGGGACCGGATGATCGCCTGGAGGTCGCGGACGGAGAGCGGGTCGACCCCGGTGAACGGCTCGTCGAGGAGCATGAAATCGGGGTCCATGACCATGGCCCTGGCGATCTCGAGACGGCGCCGCTCGCCTCCGGACAGGGTCAGGGCGCGGGCCCCGGCCAGTTTTTCGAGACCGAACTCCTCGAGGGTCCCGGCCACGCGGGCGCCCTTCGGACCCGTTCCCGGCGGCCGGGTCTCGAGGACAGCGAGGAGATTCTCCTCCACGGTCAGCTTCCTGAACGCCGACGGTTCCTGGGGGAGGAGGACGAGGCCTTTCCGCGCTCTCATGTACATCGGCCGGTCGGTGATGTCCTCGTCCCTGAGGTAAACGCGGCCGCCGTCCTGGGGGACGAGGCCGAGGATCATCGAGAACGTGGTCGTTTTCCCCGCCCCGTTCCGTCCGAGCAGGCCGACGATCTCACCCTCTTCGACCCTTATCGAAACCCCGTCGACGACCTTTTTCCGCCCGAAGCTCTTCTCGAGGTCAACAGCTCTCAGAGAACCCTTCATGGCTCACGATTTGACGACGGTGGTCGACCTTCCCTGTCCCTCATTTTCGACCCGAATTTTACCATCGCCCAAGTCGAATGTCAATTTGTCCCCCCTGGAGGAACCGCCTTCTTTATCGACCAAAACCGGCCTGCCGGTCAGGGTGATCCGGTCCGCCCCCGCCTCATAAAAAGCCCTGTCCCCGCGGCCCTCGTAGCGGCCCTTCGAAACGACGACGGAAGTGAGCGCCGTGAACGTGTCGACACCCTTCCCCTCGCGGCCGAGGACGGCGTCGATCGTCTCCGCGCCGAGCCGCGCGCCCGGCATTTGGACGTAGCTTTTCTTCCGGAAGGAGAGGACGCGGTCGGCCGCGGACGAGCTCATGTCCTCTCCTCCGACCTCGATGCGCCGCACGGGGGTCTCCCCCGCCGCGGCCTGGGTCATGCCGGCCGCGACTCCGCCTCTTCCGCGCATCTCGCCGGTCGCCTCGAAGAGATCCAGCTCGCCGGCAAGGAGGAACTCCCCGTCCTGCCAGGCCTGGACTTCTCCGGCGAAGGAAAAGACCTTCGTCCCGCCCCGGAAAACGAGGCTCGCGCCGGAGACGAAGATAGGCTTCGCCGCCAAGAAAAAGCCGGCGGCCTGGCCCTCTTCTCCCGGCTTGAGCAGGCACTTGACGCCTTCCGAAGCCTCGAGATCGCCGGCGGCGGGCCCGGCCACGAGGGAGGGTGCCTCGATGCGGGCTCGCCGTGAATCGGCTGTCGCCGGGCGTCCCGGCTTCCCCGAAGCCCGGAGGACGCGGGTCGAGGCGTCGAACGCGACCGACTCGCCCTCGAGGACGCGGCTCTCGTCACCGGGGCCATCGAGCTCCGCCCGGAAGCCGCCCGACGCGGACCACCGGTCGAGTTCCCCATCAGCCCGGAATGTCAGGAGGGCTTCGGAGGCTCTGACGATGCTCCCGGAGGCCTCGGGAAGAGACAGGGACAGCCGCGTTTTTCCCCGGCCTTGGACCGAGGAGAGTTGAGACGTGCCGGGAACGAAGGAAAGCCCGATCCAATCCGCTGCGATGCCGCTTCCCTCCGGATCTCCAGCCGGATCGACGGCGGCCGGGGCGGGCGGGCCGCCGCGGTCCACTTCAGCCGCAAAGGCTCGTCCCTCGACGGAAGCCGCCCCGTAGAAGGCGACGGATTTGAAGGAGCCCTCGTCTTCCGCCGCGTCGAATGTCAGGATTCGCGAGGTCCCCCGCCATCGGCTGCCCGCAAAATCCGCCCCGCCTTCCACCCAGCCGCGCCGCTCGCGCCTTCGGTAGAGGAAGGAATCGCCCGAGAGGACGGCCGTCTCACCGTCCCGGCCGGCCGCCGCGAGTTCCGCGCGGAACCCGCCCGCGAGGCGGACCTCGTCAGCGCCCTCCGAGTAGGAGATTTCCGCGGCCGTCCCGGCCATCCTTGTCGTAGAAAAAGCGCCGCCGGACGCCGTCCGGAAAAGGCCGCTGCCCTTGTCGTAGTCGAACGAGTCGCCTTCGAGGACGGCGCCCCCCGCTTCGACACGGACCCGGCCCGTGAGGCCGAATTGGACCGCGCCGGTGTCGTAAACGACTTCGTCCGCCGTGATCCGTGAGACGACCTCGCCCACCGGGCCGTATTCCGTGATCTCGACCGACCCCTTCAAGTGGTTCCGCCCGTCCGGGCCCAGAAAGAAGCTCGCGCCGCGGACGTCCGTCCGGAGCCTGCCGTCCCGGTACTCCTCATGCCGGACCCGCAACTTGAGGTCGACAACCCTGTCGTCGGGCGGGGGT
>Ga0315277_10006950_pt1 | contig 14712 bp, 11 predicted proteins | sample YL17G05_15_MG_FD_203695 | JGI IMG/M metagenome (GOLD analysis project Ga0315277, IMG submission 203695) | Sediment microbial communities from Yellowstone Lake, YNP, Wyoming, USA - YL17G05_15 | ecosystem: Environmental > Aquatic > Freshwater > Lake > Sediment | place: USA: Wyoming | collected... | reverse complement strand
GCTCCGAGCCCGGCATTTTGCGGCCTTGTCAGGCGGGCAGCGCCAACGGGTGTTGGTGGCGCGCGCCTTGACGTCGCAACCTGACTTGCTGCTCCTCGACGAGCCGACGTCGAACATGGATGCGGCGTCTCAGCACGACCTTTACGCCTTGCTGTACGCGCTCAACAAACGAATGACCGTTTTGTTGGCCAGCCACGACACCGGATTTGTGGCGTCCATGGCCAATCGGGTGGTCTGCGTCAATCGCACGGTCCAGGTCCACCCCACGAATGAGATCACGGGCGAGCGGATATTCGAGTTGTATGAAGGCGACGTCAGCTTGATTCGGCACGACCACCGTTGCGCGGAAGGAGGACACGAGTGGGCGAGTTCTTGAACGCCGTACACGCGTATGCGTTCATGCGCTATGCGTTGGCGGCGGGGCTCTTGGCCAGCGTGGCCTGCGGCGTGGTGGGGTCCTACGTCGTGACGCGGCGCATCACGTATGTGGCCGGGGGTATTGCCCATTGCGTGTTGGGGGGTATGGGCGCGGCGCAGTATCTCAAGGTGGTGCATGGCGTTGCCTTTCTGACGCCGCTGATGGGCGCCGTGACCGCGGCCCTTCTCGCCGCCGGTATCATCGGGTGGGTCAGTATCCGCGCCAAACAGCGAGAGGATACGGTGATCGGGGCGGTGTGGGCCATCGGTATGGCCGTCGGCATCGTTTTCCTCACGCGGACGCCCGGGTACAAAGAGGACCTGATGAGCTATCTCTTCGGGAACATCCTGATGGTATCGCCCACGGACTTGAAGCTGATCGCCGCGCTGGACGTCTTTGTGATCCTCGTCGTGGCCTTCCGGTACAACCAGCTTCTGGCCGTATGTTTTGATGAGGAATTCGCGCGGCTGCGCGGGGTGTCTGTTCAGTTCCATTATCTGCTGCTCTTCTTCCTGATCGCCCTGGCGGTGGTACTGCTGGTCTCCGTCGTCGGCATCGTGATGGTTATTGCGCTACTCACGCTTCCCGCGGCCGTCGCCGGCCACTTCGCGAAAACCCTGTGGCAGATGATGGTCCTCGCGTCGGTGTTGTGCGCCCTGTTCACGACTGGCGGGCTCGCCCTCAGCTACGCGCCCGATCTCCCCGCAGGAGCCACCATCATCCTCGTTGCAGGAACCGTCTATCTCACGGTCGCAGCCGGAAAGGCATGTCTAGCCCGCCGTCGATAGAGGCTCTTCCCGCGTGGTCCGTCCCCGTCACGCCGCCCGCCGCAGCCCGGAAATTCCGGGACTGCACCAAGCGCGGCGAGCCTTCGAGCGGAGACGACGGGACTGTCCCAGGAATTTCCGAAGCACTGCGGGTAAGCCAACGACTCACGAATAACTGTCCCTGCTTTTCGCGATCCTTACCCAGCGACTTGGGTTTGATGGCACGGCCTGCATTTCCGAGCTCGGTTTGGTATAATGTCATCAGCAGAAGTGGGGAGTATCGGGTGCGCTTTACAGCTTCGGGAATCACTGCTGGCGGCGGTCTTCGGGCAACCCGAAGGAGGGGACCGAGGTCTCGAATCGGGTTGCAGCAGAGCTGCCAGACGTGGTTTTATTAAAATCCCGTACGGGAAGAATCGTAGTCTGGCATAGGCAGGGCCGGTATGAAGCTTCATGTCTTGCTTGTGGGCGTCCGCGACCCGGACGTGCTCGGCGCGCTGTACCGCGCGTTGGAGCGAGGCGCGCCGGGCTGCAGCACCCTTGTTGCGGAAACTACGGATGAAGCCCTGACTATCGCATCGCAGACGGCGGTTGGGTGGATTGTGCTGGACGTTCCAACAGGTGGAACCGACCCGGCGTCCGTCTGCCGCCAGATGAAAACCCACGCAGCCACGGCACACGTTCCGCTCGCGCTGATGGCAACGTCCGACGCGTCCGCCGAGGCGAGAGCGGCCGCAGTCGAGGCGGGGGTGGCCCGATTCATCACAAAACCCATCGACGAGATCGCGCTGGCGGCGGACGTTGCGTTGCTGTTTCGCGCGGCGGAGGCGGAACAGGAGTCGCGTGAAAACCGGGACGCGCTTCAGAGATTCATTAACTCCTGCGCCGATTCCGCTGCGGTTACGGACCCCGGAGGGATCATCCTGTTTGCGAATAGAGGCGTTGCCGCACAGTCCGGGAAGGCTGTGGCAGCCCTTGCGGGAGAACGTTTATGCGGGCTCCTGCCTCCCACGGCGCAAGAGGCGTGGCAGACCCGGTTCGCGCAAGCGGTCGAGTCGGCGACGCAGGTCCAGTTCGAGGACGAGCGAGACGGGCGCGTCTTCGAGAATCGTATCTCGCCCATCGTCGGTCCGGAAGGGACCGTGTGCCGGGTCGCGGTGTGCTCTCGAGACATCACCGAAGGCAAACGGGCGGCCGAGGCGCTGCAATCCAGCCAGGACCGCTATTGCCAGATGCTTGCCGCGACAACCGCCTACCTCTACAGCGTGACCGTGAGAGAGGGAAAGGCGGTATCGACTACCCATGGCCCGGGCTGCGCCGTGGTAACGGGCTACGGCCCCGATGACTACGAGACGCACCCGAGCCTTTGGTTCGACATGGTGCACTTTGAGGACCGCGACGCTGTTCTCTCTCGCGTCAACTCACTGCTTGCCGGCAAGGATGTCGCGCCGATAGAACACCGCATCGTCCATCGAAGCGGGGCCTCTCGGTGGGTGCGCAACACCATGGCGCCGACCCGGGACGCCGACGGGCGACTCATCCGCTACGACGGCCTTATCGAAGACATTACCGAGCGAAAACTGGCGGAAGAGGCGCTGAAGAGAAGCGAGCGACAGTACCGTTTGTTGGCGGAGAACGCCACCGATATGATTGCCAGGCTCACGCTCAGCGGCACGTATATCTATGTGTCGCCCGCGTGCCGGCGGCTGCTGGGCTTCGAACCCAGGGGACTGCTCAACCGACTGAATTCCAAATTCGTGCATCCCGACGATCTCGAAGGGTTCTCGCAGCGGTTTCAGGAGGGGGTCGGAAGGGAAGCCAGCTTCCAGCTCGAATACCGACACCGTCGGAGTGACGACGCATACGTATGGGTGGAAAGCACCTACCGGGCCGTCCAAGACCGGTTTCAACCTGATGTCCGCGAGGTGATCTGCGTGACGCGGGACATTTCGGGCCGAAAGGGGATTGAGGAGGAACTGGGCAAGTATCGGGGTCATCTCGAAGAGCGGGTATCCGCGCGGACGGCTGAGCTCGGGGAGGTCAATGAGCAACTGCGGTGCGAGATCGCCGAACGGAAGAACACGGAGCAGGCGCTCCGAGCGTCGGAAAGGGAACTGGCCATCCGGAATCGGATCGCCGACATCTTCCTTACCGTTCCCGGCGACGAAATGTACGGGGAAGTGTTGAAAGTGGTATTGGACGCTACGGGGAGCAAGCACGGCGTTTTTGGGTACGTCAATGAAGACGGGGACTTGGTAATCCCCTCTTTGACCACCGATATCTGGGACCAGTGCCAGGTCCCTGGGAAAAGCATCGTGTTTCCTCGCGGAGTGTGGGGGGGCATCTGGGGCCGGGCGCTCGTGGAAAAGCGGACCCTTTGGTCCAACGGGCCGTTCCGAGTTCCGGAAGGTCATATCGCCGTAAGCAACGCCGTGGCGATGTCCATTGTGTTCCATGGCGAGTTGATAGGACACTTGTTAGTGGGCAATAAGAAAGGCGATTACGGTGACCATGACATCGCGCTTCTCGAGCGCATTGCAGACCACATCGCCCCCATCCTGCACGCCCGGCTTGGAAAGGATCGACAGGAAAGAAAACGCGAGGCGGCGGAATCGGAGTTGCGCGAGCTTGCCCGTGAGCTTTCGGAACGTCTCAAGGAGCTGAATTGTCTATATGGCATTTCTCGAATACAGGAAGAACATCCGAAGTCACTGGACGCGATGATTCAAAGGATCGTGGAACTGGTTCCTCCCGCGTTCCAATTCCCCGAGAACATGTGCGTCCGGGCCATTGTGCAGGGACGGGAATTCAGAACGGCGAATTTCCGGGAGACCTCTTGGGGAATAACTCGACGACTTTCCGTTCAGGGAGCCGCCGTGGGCTCCATCGGAGTCTTTTGTGTGGGAGAAATGCCGGCGGAAAGCGCGCCTCCGTTCCTCGCGGAAGAAGTCAGACTGATCGACGCGGTCGCCGAAAGACTGGGGAGGATTGTGGAACGGTTTCAGTCGGAAGAAGCCCTGGCGGTCCGGGAGGCAGGAATCGAGTCCGCGCTGATTCCGGTGGCGTTCACCGACCTCGAAGGCAACCTGATCTACGTGAATCAGTCATTCGTCACGCTCCTGGGCTACGATGCCAAGGAAGAGGTGATTGGGAAGCCCGCCACATCCTTTTGGGAATCCGGGAATCAGGTCCGGAAGCTCCTCAGGGCTATGCGCCAGAAAGGCCGTTGGGACGGTGAATTTGTGGCGAAACGCAGGGATGGCTCGCCGCTTCACGCGTACTTGTCGGCACGCGTCGTCAGGGACGAGGGTAACAGACCGCTCTGCATAATGGCCTCCTTCATAGACACAACGAATCTCAAGACGCTTCAAGCCGAACTCCTGCGGTCGGAACGCCTGGCCGCCGCGGGCCACTTGGCGACCTCCATTGCCCACGAGATCAACTCGCCGCTCCAGGCCATCACGGTCCTCTTGAGCACGCTAAAAAAGAAACACGCGGGAGACGACGATCTCCTCGATAGTCTCGGACTCCTGACCGGCGCTTTTGAAAGCATTCGGACGACGGTGCGAAACCTGCTCGATCTCAACCGCCCCGAAGAGGCGGGAAAACAGCCCACCAATATCAACGAAGTGATAACAAGCACGGTTTCCCTTGTGCGGACCTATGCAAAGCAACACGGCGTCACGGTAAACCTTCAGTTATCGTCCCGAATCCCTCTGCTCGACGGTTCCCGCCAGCAGTTGAGCCAGGTCTTCCTCAACCTGATCAACAATGCGATCGAGGCCTTTTCGGGCGTATCCGAGCCCGAGGGCAGGGGGAAGAGGCGCAAAGGACAGATCACCATCCGCACGATCAGGCGCCGGAACCACGCGATCATCGCTGTTTCGGACACTGGACCTGGGATTGCCCAGGAAGACCTGGATCACGTGTTCGACCCGCACTACACGACGAAAAAGAAGTTTGGCATGGGCTTCGGTCTTTCCGTCTGCCAAAGCATTGTCGAGGAACACAACGGTGTGATTACGGCAAACAACGCGCGCTCGGGCGGCGCGGTGTTCACTGTCTCCCTGCCATTGGGGAAGGGGAGCACATAAGAGGAAACACACGATGAGGCAGTCGACAATTCTTCTGGTGGATGACGACCCTTTCATCCTTAGTACGCTGGGACCTGCGATCGCGGGTTACGGCTACCAAGTGGAGACCGCCGCAACTGGAGAGTCCGCCGTCGAACTCTTTGAAAAGGACCCATTCGACCTCGTGATCACCGACCTCGTGATGAAGGAAGCGGACGGCATTGATGTCCTGAAGAAGTCCAAGGAAGCCGACCCGGAGACCGCGGTGATCATACTGACAGGCCACGGGAATCTGGCCTCCGCGATCAACGCCATCCGGTTGGACGCCGACGACTACATCCTCAAGCCTTGCGACATAGAAGAGATCCTCTTCCGGGTCGGCCGCTGCATTGAAAGACAGGAGCTCAGAAGAAAGGTCAAGACCTATGAGACCATCTTGCCTGTCTGTTGCGTCTGCAAGCGCATCCGCGACGACACGGGCAAGGAACCCGGCGCCGGAGAGTGGCTCCCTGTGGAGGCGTACATCTGGCGGCGCACAAAGGTCGATGTCACGTCCACGTTCTGCCCGGAATGCTTCGCCAGGGAAAAAGAGAAACTCGACAGGGTGTGAACCCTGAAAAGGCAATCGAGAAATGTTCCCAACAAGTATGTACTTGTCTGGCCCTGGAAGTCCGCTTCTGACATGTTCGCCAATGATCGCTCGAATTGTTGTGGCGGCGACTTGCTGTCGGTCTGGACTGCGCAAGCTTGCTTGCGCTTTTCGTAACCGTTCACAGCCACGGGGACGGATTTCATAGCAAGCCGTCATTCCCGCGAAGGCGGGAATCCAGGAGAAACCGATGTGGGAGAAACACCCCGCCGTGTACATTCTGGCAAGCAAACGCAACGGGACCCTGTACACGGGCGTAACCAGCGATCTTGCGCGGCGTGTTTGGGAACACAAGAGCGATCTTGTCCAAGGCTTCACCCAGAAATACGGCGTACACATGCTGGTTTATTATGAATGGCATGATGACATGCGCTCGCCTATAATCAGGGAAAAGCAGATCAAGAAGTGGAACCGGACTTGGAAGTTGCGGTTAATTGAACGCGAAAACCCAGGATGGCGTGACTTGTCGGATGAACCTTTCTAATACTGGATTCCCGCCTTCGCGGGAATGACGGCGAAGAGCGGGGCCGGCTCGTGAACGGTTACCGCTTTTCTTTGCCGGAGCTTGCTCCGGCGGGCGGCCGAAGCAAGCTTCGTCCGCGGAAAGCGGGAGCAAGCTCCCGCAGTCCACATCAGAGGACATAGAGCATTTGGGCGAGTCAAGACCCCGTCTGGGGACGCGCCGTGACGGCGTCAACGCTGCCTTTTATGTAAGCGGTAACGATAGTAATCCACCACCACCGCGGCCACAATCACGCAGCCCGTCGCGAGGCGCTTGATGGGCTCCTGCGCGCCGACGTGAACCAGCCCGCTCTCGAGCGCGGCTATGATGAGCACGCCTAGAAACGAGTTGACCACGGAGCCGCGCCCGCCCATCAGGCTTGTCCCGCCGATGACCACCGCGGCGATGGCCTGCAACTCGTATCCGAGACCGTCGTTTGGGTTGGCCGCTGCAAGCCGGGAACAGTGAATCACGGCCGCACAGGACGCCAAGAACCCGCTCATGAGAAACACCGCGAACTTCACTCCCTTGGTGCGGATGCCGGACAACCGGGCCGTTTCTTCGTTCGCGCCGACGGCCGACATGTGGCGTCCGAATGCCGTACCCGACAGCACCAGTTGCCCTCCAAGAACCACCGCGATGGCTGCCAGAAACGACAAGGAGAGACCAGACCAGACTGTCACGTTCACCCCTGCGATGGTGGAGCCGATGTATTGGGTTTGCGATTGGGTCACGAGGTACGTGCCGCCTCGCGCGGCCTCCATCATGCCCAGGGTGACGATGAACGAGGGCAGCCGCCACGCGGTCACGAGGAGACCGTTCAAGGCGCCGCATATCAGTCCCACCGCCAGGCAGGCCGCCACCGCTTGGCCCAACGACAAGCCGAACTGCGTAAGGGAAACGCCCAGGACCGCCGCGCTTAAGGCAAGAACGGACCCGACGGAGAGGTCTATCCCGCCGATAATGAGGACGAAGGTCATGCCGACGGCGATGAACACCGCATCGGGAATCTGGTTGGCGATAGTCAGGAACGTGGTGGTGGTCAGAAAATACTCGGTCGTCAGGCCGAAGGCCATGATAAGAACTACGAGTACAAGCCCGAGGCCCAGGTACTCGAGCAACAGACGATAGGTTCTGCCGGTGCGTGTCATAGGCGGCTCAAGGGCGCACTCAGGGCCCGGCCCGTCACAGGTTCTCCGCGGTGATTAGGTCCACAGGGGTTTCTCGGTCGGCTGGCGTTCCCTTCCCTTGCAGCATTTCCAAGGCGTACTCGATGCCGAACACGGCAAGCTGGTCCGCGTGCTGGTCCGCCGTGGCCACAATCTCCCCCTTCTTCACGAGGTCGTGGACCGCGGAGATGTTGTCAAATCCCACCACCTTCACCTGACCGAGTTTTCCCGCCGCGCGCAATGCCGACACCGCGCCCAAGGCCATGCTGTCGTTGGCGCAAAGCACCGCCTTCAGGTCAGGATGCCCGGTCATCAAGGCAGCCGCAACCCTATTGGCCTTGTCCATTTCCCACCCGGCTGACTGCGAGTCCACAATCCGCATCCCGGCCGCGTTCATGGCGTCTTCAAACCCGAGCTTCCGCTGAATGGCGTTGTACGCCGTGGGAACACCCTCGACGACCGCCACCGGGTCGCCCGGAGTCAGTTGCTTCGAGAGATACTCCCCGACCATCCGGGCGCCCTTGCGGTTGTCGGGGCCGACGAAAGGCAACCGGATGCCCAAATCGGCCAGCACCGCTTCATCGAATCTGTTGTCGATGTTGACGACGACGATGCCGGAATCCACGGCCTTCTTGCAGACCGGCGCCATCGCCTTCGAATCCGTCGGCGCGATCACAATCGCGTCTACGCCCAAGGCTAGCATCTGGTCCACCAGGCGCGCCTGACCGTTCACGTCCAGCTCGTCCTTGGTACCCTGCACAATGAGTTCGTATTGGCCGGAGCGGGCCGCCTGATGGGCCCGCGCTCCTTTTTCCATCGTCGCAAAAAACTCGTTTGCAAGCGACTTCATAATCAGCGCGATGCGCGGCTTCACAGGACGCCGCGCTCCCTGAGACCCCGCCTGCTCCGGACGACCGGAATCACAGCCCGCCAATAGAACGCCCGTAAAGAACAGTACTGCAACGCAAAACCGCGTTGCGGACAAAAGCTTGGTTCCCATGCTTTCCTCTCCCGATCTTGCAGTGGAGACTGATCCAAAGCACCGGTTGACTCATCATACCCCACGCTTGCAGCGACACGGTAGCGGGACGCCGCGAATCGCCGGGTAAAGACCGCGAGAAGAAGGGACAGACCCGTCTCTGCTCGAAGACTCGCTACGCTTGCGTCAGTCCCTTCTTCTCGCTCGATCACCTGCGGGGTGCTTACACAAATGTTGCTTTGGGATATCTGCCGGCCACTTTTTGCTTGGTCGAGTCTCCTTACCCGGCGATTCGGGGGACGCCGCCCTGCGGCGCTCTGTGAGGTTGTGAAAGCATCGGCATTGGTTTCTCCGCTCGAATTTGCCGGACATCCGATTTTTTCACAAGCTCTTAGCGCACGCGGAACTTCCGCCAGTCCAACCCCAGCTTGCGCATCCGGGCACGCAGCGTATGGGGGTTTATCGTCAGGAGCGCCGCCGCGCCGAACGGCCCCTCGATGCGGCCCTTCGTGCGAATCAGCGCCGTCTCAATGTGCCGCCGGACCGCCTCATCCAGGGAAACGAGCGTCTTCCCAGCCGCGTCGGGCGAGACGAAGCGCGAGGGGGGCTGCGAGGGCGTACCGTGACCGGCGTCCATTACGCCCAACGCCTTCGCGACTTCCAATCGGCGACCATCGCCGAGGATGGCGGCCCGGTCCATGACCGAACCCAGTTCGCGGACGTTGCCCGGCCATGGGTACGCACTCAGTAGCTGGACGTCCTCGTCACTAGGCAGCAAAACCGGGAGGCCGAAACGAACCGCAGCCTTCTCGGCAAAATGCCGTGCGAGAACCGGGATGTCCCCAAGCCGGTCACGTAGCGGCGGCAGGAATATGGGGAACACGGCGATGCGGTACCACAGGTCTTCGCGGAACCTTCCCGCGGCGATCATCGAGGCGAGGTCGCAGTGTGTGGCTGCAATCACCCGGACGTCCACGCTGATGGGTTTGCCCCCTCCGATACGCTCGAGAAAACCGTCTTGAAGCACCCGCAGCAGTCGGACTTGAGCAGCCAGCGACAGTTCGCCGATTTCATCGAGAAACAGCGTACCACCGTCGGCACGCTCGAACCACCCTTTCCTCGTCTCCACGGCCCCGGTGAAAGCGCCGCGCTCGTGGCCGAACAACTCGGCGTCGAGCAGGTCCGGCGGAATCGCGCCGCAGTTGACGCGCATGATCGGCCCGGCCGCCCGCGGCGACCGCATATGAATGGCGCGGGCGATCAACTCCTTTCCCGTACCCGTCTCGCCGAGGATCAGGATTGGCACGTCGGAGCGGCTGACGAGTTTGACCCGTTCCATAACCAGTCGCAGGCCGGAGTCGCCGCCCACGATGACCTCGCCGAGCGCCTTGCGGCCCAGCCGGTTCAGCAGCGAACGGTTGTCGGCCTCAGCGGCCTCGCGGAGGGCGGCCATCTCCCGAAGCCGGTGGTCATTCTCCAGCGCTACCGAAAACGGCTCGATCAGAATATCAATCATCGCCAGGTGGGCGGGCTCAAAAGAGGCCCCCGGACGGGCCACGAGCAGCAGCACCCCTAAGATGTCCCCGTGGCCCTTGAGCGGCCCCGCCAACACCTCCTCGCCGATCCCTTCCGGAAAAATGGCCGCCAGCTCCGGGAGGGCGGCTCTAGGAGGCGCCTCCTGCCGAGACACGCCGCAGTGGATTGCCTGACGACGCTCACACCACGCGATCAGGATCTTCATCTGCTCCGGCGGACATTCCGTTCGCGCCTCGGCTTGAGTCCTGCCCTGCTTTCCCAGACCGACGGCTATCGTATCCACGTGTCCCCGTTCCGGGTCGATATGCCGAACAAGGACTTCGCCAAGGGGCATGTGGCGCACCAACATTCGCGCGATGTTAGCGGTGGCTTCGCCAATCTCGATGTGGCGACACACGTTCCGCCAGACATCCAGCAGGATTTCCGAGAACTTTTCCATGACAGGCCTCGATTTATGATGGTTGTTCTAGCATATTTTCCGGGCAAGGGTATCATATTTTATGGAATTGCCGCAAGAGGAATGTTGTGCAGTCACAACCCCTTCATTTACATAAACTTACACCGATGGGTGATTTTGGGCACAAGGATTGCTAATGATTGTGGAGGTTTAAGTTCTGTTCTGGAGATGGCGTTATGGAGAAGCACGTAGCTCGGCCAAGCAACACGCACTCTTTGGCCACCGGGAGACATGCCCCGGTCATCGAGGTGCTCGTGAGATTGCTTGCCGAGATCCGGTATGGGTCCATTGAGATCACGATCCACGATGCCACTGTGGTACAGATAGAGCGAAAAGAGAAGATGCGTCTGTAGGCGAGCCGCAGTTTGCCGCGGGCTCGTTTGGATGTGCCGGCCAGACAACTGGAGGCAGGGAGGTCAACAAGGGTTATGTAATAGCGCCAGCCGGCCAGACCACTGGAGGTTCCTGGTGTGAGGAGGGGATTTCCAATGGGAAGACTACGGTTGGTTGTTGCCATGGCGGTCTTCGCCGGAAGTGCGTTCGGGTGGAGCCGGCCGGGCGCGGCGCAAGCCAAGGCGCCGCCGGATGCGGAAACGCAGCAGCGGCTCCGGGACCTGGAGGAAAAAGTGCAGTATTTGCAACAGAAACTTGAGGAAAAGGAAGCGGGCGGCAGCGCGCAATCATCGGCTTCGAAGGTAGACGAGCAGATACAACAGATCGACCAAAAGGTCCGCATCTTGGAGCGCCAGAGGGAGCTTGAAAAAGAAGAGGCCGCGGCCAAGGCGGAAACGACGTCCGTTATCACCTGGAAAGATGGTTTCACCATGAAAACGCCCGACGATAAATTCCAACTTAGAATCGGCGGATGGGTCTTGTATGACCTTGCCTTTTTTGGCCAGGACGAGTCTCTAGAACTGGCTGTGGGCACTGAGCAAGACGGCACGGGATTTCGCAGCGCGCGGCTTCGCCTCAGCGGGTCCGTCTATGAAAACACCGAGTACCAGCTTGAAGTTGATTTCGCCGGCGAAAACGGCGCGGACACGCCCGCCTTCTATGACACCTACGCCCAGCTTAAGGGCATACCGTCTCTGGGCGGCAACAAGGGCGTCCTTCGCGTGGGCCACTTTCGCGAGCCGTTCAGCCTGGAGGAACTCACGCGCTTACCGTCCCTGACGTTCCTGGAGCGGTCGCTGGCCAACGTGTTTGCGCCAAGCCGCAACCCCGGCATTCAGTGGAGCGAGGCGCTGCTGGGCGACGAGAAACAGGAGCGGCTGACCTACGCAGTGGGCGTATTCAAGACTGCGGACAGTTGGCCCAGCTCGAACGATTCGGACGAGGACCAAGGGTACAACGTTACGGCCCGTGTGACGGGCCTTCCCTGGTACCAGTACGACGGGAAGCGGTTGCTGCACGTCGGCGCCGGCTACAGTCATCGCAACCCTGATGGTGCGGTCCTGGGTTGGAACGCGCGCCCGGAAACGAGGCTGTCGCTGTTCCGGTACGCGGCTGCGGATGGCGCCACGCCGCCTTTCGGGTTGCGTGACGCCCGAGCCGACGACGTGGACCTGTTCAACGTCGAGGCGGCGCTCGTGTATGGGCCGTTCTCCTTGCAGGGCGAGTACACGTTGGCGGACGTAAGTACGACCTTCGACGGCAACCATTCGTTTGACGGGTATTACCTCCAGGCCAGTTACTTCCTGACAGGAGAACACCGCGCTTACCGCAATGCCGCGGGCGTCTTTGACCGCGTCAAGCCGAGAAAGAACTTCGGCTGGCGCGCGGAGGACGGCTGGGGCGCCTGGGAGGTGGCTGCGCGGTATTCGAGCGTCGACCTGAGCGACGGCGGCGTCCGCGGCGGCCAACAGGACGCGATCACGGCCGGCGTCAACTGGTACCTAAACCCCAACACGCGCCTGGCGCTCGACTACATCTACAACAATGTCAGGCATGACCTCTACGACGGCAGCCTTGATGTGCTGCAATTGCGGTTTTTCGTTGACTTCTGATCTTTCACCAAAGGACTGGAAACAAAACGACAACGGCTGCGAAAGCGTCGGCGGAAAAGGAATTCGATTATGAGACACATACGATTTGTTACGGTTCAGTCCCATGCAATCCCTGGGAAGGCATCCCTGCTTGAAGTCACTCAGAAAGTAGCCATTGCCGGCGCGGCCGCGACCGCGCTGAATACGTTGGCGACCACGTTGAACACTTACACGCAAGTCGCCGAGCGAAAGGGCGACGGCAACGGGGCGTGACGCAAACGCAGTACCGGCTGGAGGCGGGTCCGGCGGATTATGCCTCCGGCGGATTCACCGATGTCAAGACAAGACATCCATGAAAGGAACCACCCTATGCGATTCACTAGGTTGATTCTCGCGGCAATAGTGACGGGAGCGGGGATTGCCGTGCCGTCTATCGCGGCGGCAAAGGAGTTTGCGTTGCTCAATGTCTCTTACGACCCGACCCGCGAGTTGTACGAAGAGGTTAACACGGCATTTAGTGCGCAGTGGAAGGCCCAGACGGGCCAGAACGTGGTGATTCGTCAGTCCCACGGCGGTTCGGGGAAACAGGCCCGCGCCGTCATCGATGGGCTCGAGGCGGACGTGGTCACGCTGGCCCTGGCCTACGATATCGATGCCATCCAGAAACACGCGGGGCTCTTGTCGAAAGACTGGCAAGCCCGTTTCCCCAATAGCAGTTGCCCCTATACGTCGACGATTGTGTTCTTGGTGCGCAAGGGCAATCCGAAAGGCATCCGCGACTGGGATGACCTGATCCGCCCGGGTGTGGCGGTGATCACGCCTAATCCCAAAACCTCCGGCGGCGCGCGCTGGAATTACCTCGCCGCATGGGGATATGCGATACGGCGGTGGCCCGGGGACGAAACCAAGGCGCGGGCATTCGTTGGCAGCCTGTTCAAGAACGTGCCCGTGCTGGACACCGGGGCGCGGGGCGCGACCAACACCTTCCTCCGCGGGATAGGGGACGTGTTTATCTCGTGGGAGAACGAGGCCCTGCTGGCCATCAACAAACTGGGCAAGGACCAGCTTGAAATCGTGGCGCCATCGGTGAGCATTCTGGCGGAACCGCCGGTGGCCGTGGTGGAGGCCAATGCCAAGAAACACGGGACGCTGGAGGTTGCGGAAGCGTACCTCAAGTTCCTGTACTCAGACCAGGGCCAGGACATTTGCGCGAGGAACTACTATCGTCCCTCGAATGGGGCGATTGCGGCGAAGTACGCGAACGTGTTCCCCAAGATCGAGATGTTCGCCCTCTCCCAGTACTTCGGCAATTGGGAACAGGCGCAGCAAACCCATTTTTCGGACGGAGGCACATTTGACCAGATTTATCTGCCTGGGAAATGACCGGCCGCATCGGCGATCAAACCCGAAGATGCCACGATGTGCATAGACGGAGACCGCACATGCCCCGTATCATGAGACAGCATACGATTCTGCCGGGCTTCGGTCTGACCATGGGGTTTGCGCTGACTTACCTGGGATTGGTGGTGTTGATCCCCTTGTCGATGCTGTACGTACGCACGGCGTCCCTGTCCTTGAGCGAGATTCTGCAAACGGTGTTGTCTCCGCGGGCCCTCGCCGCGTACAAACTCAGTTTTGGGGCGTCGCTGATTGCCGCCCTTATCAACACGTTCTTCGGCGTCCTGGTAGCGTGGGTCCTTGTGCGCTACTCGTTTCCCGGCAAGACGATTGTGGATGCGGTGGTAGACCTCCCGTTTGCGCTGCCCACGGCGGTCGCCGGCATATCGTTGACTTCCATTTACGCGGCTAACGGTTGGATTGGGCGATATCTTGCGGCGATGGGCATCGAAGCGGTCTATACGGGTCTGGGCGTAGTTATTGCCCTGACGTTTATCGGGCTGCCTTTTGTGGTGCGAACGCTGCAGCCGGTCCTGCGCGACCTCGATCCGGAGGTGGAGGAGGCCGCCGCCAGCCTCGGCGCGGGACGGCTCCAAACCTTTGTGCGCGTGCTGCTCCCGGCCATTCTTCCCGCGTGCCTCACCGGATTCGCGCTGGCCTTCGCCCGCGCCCTCGGCGAATACGGCTCCGTGGTGTTCATTTCCGGCAACATGCCCATGCGCACCGAAATTGTTCCGTTGCTCATCATGACGAGACTCGAAGAATACGACTATGCCGGG